>Ga0078972_1001179_pt1 | contig 100965 bp, 75 predicted proteins | sample YelNatPaOPGAMG01_FD_67568 | JGI IMG/M metagenome (GOLD analysis project Ga0078972, IMG submission 67568) | Hot spring thermophilic microbial communities from Obsidian Pool, Yellowstone National Park, USA - OP-RAMG-01 (SPADES assembly) (version 2) | ecosystem: Environmental > Aquatic > Thermal... | reverse complement strand
ACAGAATTGTAATCATAAAATCTAAAAGCATGATTCATAAAAATATAGTCTTGAAATTTACATTTTTTCTTTTCTTATTGTATTTATAATTAACATGGAATTATTAATATGATAAAAGAATACTTCCAGTTCGAAAAATACAATACTGATTTTAAGACAGAAGTAATTGCTGGTTTAACAACTTTTTTAGCATCAATGTATATAATTGTTGTTAATCCTTCTATACTATCATCTGCAGGAATGCCTTTTGAAGGAGTTCTTACAGCTACAATTTTAGTTAGTGCATTTAGCAGTATAATGATGGGGATTTATGCAAAGAATCCAATTTTAATTGCTCCTGGAATGGGAATTAATGCTTTCTTTACTTATTCAGTAGTTATTGGAATGGGTGTCAAGTGGGAAGTTGCTCTTGGAACTGTATTCTGGTCAGGCATAATTTTTTTAATTCTATCCATTTTGAATATCAGAACATTAATTCTAAAATCAATTCCAAAACAAATTAGATTTGGTATTTCAGCCGGCATAGGATTATTTATTACATTTATTGGTTTTGTTAATGCTAAGTTCATCGTTAGTAATCCTGCAACAATTATTGGCATCGGTAAGTTTGATGCTGCAGTAATTACTTTTCTGATTGGTTTAATTATAACTTCTATTTTAGTGATAAAAAAAGTTAAAGGAGCTTTGATATTAGGAATTGTGATTACAACTTTTTTATCTGTTCCGATAGGTAGAATTTATGGCGATGCTTTAGCGAGTTTTGGCACACCAACTTTAATTTCCTGGAAAGGTTTATTTGCAAATCCTGATTTCAGTCTAATCTTCAAACTCGATTTGATTGAATCATTAAAATTTTCTTTGTTCCCTGTAATCTTTGCTTTTTTATTTACTGATATGTTCGATTCAATTGCTACTTTTATTGGAGTAGCAGAAGCAGGAAATTTACTTGACGAAAACGGTGAACCATTAAGAATAAAAGAATCACTAATTGTTGATGCATTCTCAACAACAATTTCTGGATTACTTGGAACAAGTTCAGGAACCAGTTATATTGAATCAGCTGCTGGTGTTGAAGAAGGAGGAAAAACCGGTTTGACAGCAGTAGTAGCTGGACTTTTATTTTTACCTTTTATGTTTTTCTCACCATTAATTTCAATAGTTCCTCCAATTGCAACTGCACCTGCATTAATTCTTGTTGGTGTATTTATGATGAAACCAATTATCAAAATAAACTGGAATAACTTTGATGATTCTATTCCTTCTTTTCTTGGTATGATATTGATTCCATTAACTAATTCAATAACTCAAGGAATTATATGGAGTTTTATTTCATGGACTTTAATAAAAATTTTTATCGGGAAAAAAGAAGAAGTAAGCTTAATGTTAATTATAATTGATTTGTTCGCAATCTTAGCACTGGTAGTATGAATTTAACAACAATTTATATGAACCTAATTTACACTCAAAAGCAGAAATCCTTTATCAATTTTAATAAATCTAAAATTTGTTTTTAATTTTTCTTCTCCGCTGATGAATGTTACTTCTGCATTGTATACATCAATATTATTTTCTTTAGTAACTGTAACTTTCCCTGTTTCATAATTTGAACTGATATCTAAAAGAGCAGAAATTCTTTTGCAAATTCTTTTTACTTGATTTAACTCATCTTTATTAGAAGCATCGAAAGATGTTTTATATTCTCTGCTTTTATCTTCACCTGTGTAGGCAATTATGCTAGCTGCTTTTTCAAATGATTTTTCTTTGCTGTAACTCAGAAGTTTTGTAAGTGTTTCTTTAATTATTTTCTCATCTGAGTTTTGTGCGTGAATTGAAGAATAACTCAAAAGAATAGTCAAAACAAAAATTATAAATAAAAATTTTTTCATAGATTTCCTCTCACAAATAATGAATGCAGTGATTGAACATTATAAAATAATTAATGTTTCATTTAGAAAGTAAAATGTTTTATTTGTTCTCCTTTAGCTCCAATTTCTGTCATTGCTTCAATACCAATATCAAGATGAACATCGGTATAAAGTTGTGTAACAAGCCTATCCGATTCTTCAGTTTTAATTCCTTCTGGAAACATTGGCAAGTCAGAAACAAGCAATAAAGCTCCGCGTGCAATTTGATTTGCATAACCGACAATAAATAAAGTTGCGGTTTCCATATCAATGCCAATAACTCCAATTCTTTTTAGATATTGCTTAAAATTTTCATCCCATTCCCATAATCTTCTATTTGTTGTATAAACAACACCTGTTCGATATTCCATATTGCGCGCAACTATTTTATCAGAAACAAACTTATGAAGTTTGAACGATGGCAGTGCAGGAACTTCCGGCGGCAGATAATCATTACTTGTTCCTTCACCTCTTATTGCAGCAATTGGAAGAATAAAATTTCCAATTTCTGTAGATTGTTTCAATCCTCCGCATTTCCCTAAAAACAAAACACCTTTTGGATTTCTTGCAACAAGTAAATCCATAATTGTTGCTGCATTTGCAGAACCAATTCCAAAATTTACAATTGTAAGACCATTATTATTAGTTGCAGTTTGCATTGGTCTTCCTATCCCTTTAATATCACAATTGAATCTTTCTGCAAATTTAATTATGTAATTATAAAAATTTGTCAACAGCAGATAATCACCAAATTCATCTATTTTAGTTCCAGTATATCTTGGCAGCCAGTTTTTAGCAATTTGAAGTTTAGTTTTCATTGTTGCTTTTACCCCTTTTAATTTTTTCGTCATAAAATTTTTCTATCAACATTACAAAATAAGAAAAAAGAATACCAAGCAACCAACCAATTACTGCTCCACCCAAAATATCCGAAGGATAATGAACTCCAACATAAGGTCTTGAAAAAGCAATTAGAGAAGCTACACTTATTAAAATCCATTTATATTTGGGAAATAGTTTGCCGAAAAATATAGCCACTGCAAAATTATTTACTGCATGAGATGAAGGAAATGAAAATGAATCTGTGCATCCAACAAGCAGATTAACATCATCAAGCACATTGCATGGTCTTATTCTTGCAAATAAATTTTTTAGAAATACGCTGCTTAATTGGTCTGAAACTAAAATCAAGAATATAAGAATTAGTGCAGATATTCTTCCTCTTTTCCCGCCTTTGATTATGAGAATGAAATACAATATTAAATAAGTTATATACCAATTCTTTACATCAGTTATAAAAACAAAAAATTTATCAAACACTAAATTTGAAAGTGAGTGATTAATGAAATAAAATATGCTAAGGTCTATTTGATAAAAGAAATCACTCATAAAACTAAAATCACAATTAAAGATTTAGCTTTTCAATTTTTTGGTTGAATTTTATTTATTTATTAAATTGTTTGGAGAATAAAAATATTTTATATCTGAAAGTTCAAAATAATTAAAAAAATTCAAGCACATTGTAGTAAAACTTACTTAATAAATTAAGAAAAAGTTCATTTTGATATAACATAAGTGGGTAAATCGATTACAACACGACCATCATCAAAAACTCTTGAGTTAAAAGTTCAGGAGTTTATAAAACAGGAAAACAAAAAACAATTACTGCCTCCTTTCAGGTCTTTAGCCACATTTACTGCTGCTGCAGGAATTGTTGCTCTAATATTTGAAGTTATCTACTTTGCAGAGCATAGCATTCAACATTACATTTCTCGAGTAACTTCAGTTTTAATTGCTTTCATTTTGCTGGCATTATCAAATACAAAATTTGGGAAAAATCATCCTGCTGTTCTGGTTCATATTTTATTGCTTTCAATTGTTATTTCATTTGGAGTAATGATTTATCTTGAACCTCACACTCTCGTTTTTAATTCTCACATAATCAGCTTAATAATATTTACAGCAGCTTTATTCTTAAGCTGGGAAGTCAAAGATCAAATAATAGTAGCAATTTATTACAACTTGGTTTTTGTAGCTTCAATATTGTTCAGCAATCCTTCTATTACTTCACTGCCAAATATGTTCGAATCAATAATACTGGTCCTGATTATAAGTGTAATGGCAATTGTAGCAAGTTATATCAATTACCGATTAAGACACGAAGCACTTCTAAAAAGCTACGAAGTTGCTTTATCCGAAAGAAAGTTCAGAAATATTTTTGAAAATTCAACAGAAGGAGTTTTTCAAATTCTTCCTACAGGAAAATTTACTGCAGTTAATCCAGCATTTGTAAAAATTCTTGGCTATTCAAGTGATGATGATGTTTACAAATTAAATTTCATTGATAATTTATTCAAAAGAAAAGCCGATTGGGATTTACTTCATAAACTATTAGAAAAACAAGGAAGAGTTCGAAACTATAGAGTTCAGTTCTTAAAAAAAGATGGTTCTGAAATTACTGTTCGAATTAACATTAGAATTAGTTACGATGAAGAAGAAAATATAACTTACTACGAAGGAAGCGTTCAGGATATAACTCAACAGGTTCAAGCAGAAAATGAAAGACAAAAAGCACTTGAAGCATTAAGACAGGAAAAACTTAAGTCTGATTTGGCTGCTCAAAAAGCTCAGCAAGAAAGCAGCTACAAAACAAAATTTCTTGCAAATATGAGTCACGAAGTTCGAACACCAATGAATTCTGTTATGGGCTTTTTGACATTGATTGAAAATGATTTGTTCGAAAGCAAGGAAGAATTAAAATCATTTGCAAGAGATGCAAGACTTGCTGCTGAATCACTCCTTGACATAATAAACAACATTCTTGATATATCCAAGATTGAAGCCGGGAAAATGGAACTCGATATTGAAGAATTTGATATTAGAGATGAAATTCATAAAGTCTATTCAATTATGGGACAAACCGCTCGTCAGAAAGGAATTGAACTCGAAGAGGAAGTTGATTCAGAAATACCAGAAAAAATTTATGGAGACCCGACAAGATATAGACAAATTGTTTTGAATCTTGTAGGAAATGCAATCAAATTTACAGACGAAGGAAAAGTAAAGATTACCGTAAAGCAAAAATCAAGAACAATTAACACAGTAGAAATTTTAACTTCGGTAGAAGATACAGGACATGGCATTCCTGCCGAAAAAATTCCAATGTTATTTGAACCTTATGTTCAAGTAAAAAGCAAAAAAGATAAAAAAGAAGGTTCAGGCTTAGGACTAGTAATTTCAAAAGAATTTGTTAAGCTCATGGGTGGAGATATAAAGGTGGAAAGCAAACTTGGCATTGGAAGCAAATTTTATTTCAATGCATTTTTTAAACTCCAACCAGCTGAAAAAATTGAAGGACAAATTCTGGAAATCCCTCAAAAATCTGAACCCGAGAAACAAGAAGTTGAGACAACTGAAAAACAACAGGAAGAAAAACAATTAAGAAAAAAATTACTGCTTGTTGAAGATAATCCAATAAGTCAAAATTTAGAATGCAAAATTTTACGGGAAGTTGGTTATGATGTAGAAGCTGTATCAAATGGAAATGAAGCTATCGAAGCTGTAAAAACAGGCCAATTCGATTTAGTATTAATGGATATTGAAATGACTGATATGGATGGAATTACTGCTACAAAAAAAATAAGAGATATTCCGGGAAATATTGGTAAAATCCCAATTATTGCTGTTACTGCTCATTCAAGTATGAAAGACAGAGAAAAATGTCTTGCAGCTGGAATGAATGATTATATTGCCAAACCAATAAATATTCATTTTCTTAAACTCACGATTGACCAATGGCTGAACAGGCCATACAGAGATTAATCACACTTCATTTTTATGAAAAAGGTTTTCTCATTAATGTTAATCAGTGGTATAAATTATCTCATCATCTTTTTTTATATTTAAGAGCACAAAATGAAAGGAATCACAGTGGAATTCTATCCGACATTATTAACCTTACATATAATTTTTGCTGGTGGATGGATTATCAGTTTTATTTCTGATTTGTATTTGAAGTCAAATATAACTAAGAACAAAGGCTTAGAATGCGAAAAAAATTTAATTAGACTTTATCTCAAACTATCAAACTTAACAGGAATGATAAGTGCTACTGGAATTTTAATAACCGGAATTTTTCTTGTTTTAATAAATCCTGCTTATTCATTTTTTCAAATGACTTCAAATCACTGGTTAACAACCAAACAAATACTGATGTTAATTTTGCTTCTCATAATTTTTCTTTACATTATTCCTTCAGCAAAAAAATTAAAAACTGCTTTAGGAGAAAATTTGAATGGCAATAATCCAATAAATGAAGAAGGATATTATTACCTTAAAAAAATTTTTAGATTAAACCATATCATAAATTTAATTGTGATAATAAATTTCTTGCTTGCAATAACACATAGATTTATAAATTAAATTATGAAGAAAATTTTAATCTTAGGTTCAACAGGCTCTATTGGTAAAAATGCTCTTGAAATTATAAGAAACTTCAAAGATGAATTTTCTGTGGCAGGTTTAACTGTTAACGATAATATTGATTTACTTGAAGAACAAATTAATGAATTTAATCCGTCTTCTGTTGTTGTTAAAAACAAAGAAAAAGCAAGAGAACTAAAAAAACGCACTGGCAACAAATGCAGAATTATCGAAGGTGAAGAAGGTCTTCTACAAATTACAAAAGAAGAAGATTATGATATTCTTCTTTCAGCAATAGTTGGTTTTGCAGGACTTAAACCAACGATTGAAGCAATTAAAAAAAGTAAAAGAATTGCTCTTGCCAATAAAGAAACTCTTGTGGTAGCAGGAGAAATAATCATACAACTTTTGAATGAATATAATTCTGAAATAATTCCTGTTGATTCTGAACATAGTGCAATATTTCAATGTTTGAAAGGGGAAGAAAAGAAAGATATTAATAAAATTATTCTTACAGCTTCAGGTGGACCGTTTTTACATAAGAGCAAGGAAGAATTTTGTAATGTTACAATCGAGGAAGCATTGAGTCATCCTAACTGGAAAATGGGAAACAAAATTACAATTGATTCAGCAACAATGATGAACAAAGGATTGGAAGTAATCGAAGCTTTCTGGTTATTTGGGCTTTCAAAAAATCAAATTGATGTTGCCATACATCCTCAGTCAATAATTCATTCAATGGTAGAATTTAAAGATGGCTCAATAAAAGCACAGTTAAGTATTCCGGATATGAAACTTCCAATTCTCTATGCACTTTCTTATCCACAAAGATTTAATTATTCTAATGTATTAACCGATATAAAAAAAATTGGTCAACTTACATTTTTTGAACCTGATTTTGATAAATTTGTATGTCTGAAGTTAGCATACGATGTAATTGATGAAGGTGGAACAGCTCCCTGTATTTTGAATGCTGCAAATGAAGTAGCAGTTGAAAAATTTTTAACAGGTAAAATTAAATTTTCTCAGATTCCAGATTTAATAAAAGAAGCACTTGATGCAATAAATAATCACAGTCGAGCAACATTAGAAAATATTTTTGAAGTAGACATAAAAACAAGAGAGTTTTTAAATAAAAAATATAATTAAGAGAAAATCATAATGGATTATATAATTTATTTTATCATAACAATTGCAATACTTGTATTCATTCATGAGTTCGGACATTTTGCTGCAGCAAAATTATCCAAAATGCGTGTTGATATTTTTGCTATTGGTTTTGGAAAACGACTTTTTGGCTGGAATAAATTAAACGGTTTTACTTTTGGCGATTTACCTGCTGATTGGGATGGACAGGGAAACACTGATTACAGAATTTGTCTATTTCCACTTGGCGGTTATGTTAAAATTGCCGGCATGATTGATGAAAGTCTTGATACTAAATTTATTGAAAGTGAACCGCAACCATACGAATTCAGATCAAAGTCAACAATACAAAAACTTTTTGTTATCAGTGCCGGCGTAATAATGAATTTAATTCTTACACTTGCAATCTTCTGGGGAATTAATTATTTCATTGGCAAACAGGTTTTTAAATCAACAACAATCAGTAAAATTGAAAAAGGCAGTATTGCTGAGAAAGTTGGTTTCCAATCTTATGACAAAATAATTTCAATAAATAACAAGCCGGTAAAAAACTGGGATGATGTAGTTGAAAATATTTTTACACCAAGCAATCAAAATATTTATGTCAAAGTTCTAAGAAATAGTGATACAGTTGCTTTCAATTTTTCAAGTAAAGTTGTAACAGAAAATACACAAAATGGATTCTTCATTTTTCCATATCCAACTCAGCCTTATATACAAGATGTAATGAAAAATTCTCCAGCAGAAGAAGCAGGAATTAAACCCGGTGATATTTTTATATCAATTGCCGGAATAAAAGTTCAGGACCGAGAACAAGTTGTTCAAATTATTTCTTCAAATAAAGAAAAAAATTTAGAAGTTGTAATCCTCAGAAATAATGATACACTTAAAACAATTGTTAATCCTGGAATAGAAGGAAAAATTGGAATTGCAGTAAGTGATGCTTATACCGGTGAATTTGAATATAAAACTTACGGTGTTCTATCTGCATTTACACATAGTGTTGCAAATATTGGCAATTATACTGTCTTAACATTTGGCATGCTTAAAAAAGTAATAACTGGAAAAATTCCATTTAATCAGGCATTTGGTGGACCAGTTAAAATTGCTCAGTATGCAGCTAAATCAGCTGATTCAGGAACAATTTCATTTCTATATTTTCTTGCAATGCTCAGTTTGAGTCTTGCAATTATTAACATTCTTCCTTTCCCTGCTCTTGATGGTGGACATTTTATTATAATATTTCTTGAAGGAATTTTCAGAAGAGAACTTCCACTAAAAGTTAAAATTGCAATCCAAAATGCGGGATTTATAATTTTGCTTATACTGATGGCTTTTATTATTTACAATGATTTAATAAGTCTTTGATTTATTTGTTCTTTTAATTCTACATTAATACTTCCGCTCTTCTGAAAATTTAAGTCACATCATTAATCCCAACATGCCAAAAGCATGGCCCAAGCGGGATAATAAAAATTTTCAGAAGCAGGCAATAACCAATCTTGATGAATTTTTGTCTTATCATTTTTTTATTTATTCATTAAATAAAATAGGAGGAAAAATGAAAAGAACAGTTCTTCTTTTGTTATTCATTTTAGTTATAAATCATTTAAAAATATACTCACAAGAAAAAGAATATAAATTAGACGATGTTGTTGTGACTGCTTATAGAACACCTGTTGAATATTTCAGCTTATCACGAATTGTCTCAATTCTAACTTATGAGGATATAAAAAATTTGCCTGTTAACAACATTCAGGATTTACTTCAGTATGTAAATGCAATTGATTTAAAAGTGCGAGGTGCAGAAGGAATTCAAGCAGATGCGGGAATAAGAGGAGGAACTTTCGAACAAACATTAATTATGATTGATGGAGTCAAATTAATTGACCCTCAAACGGGTCATCACAATTTAAATTTACCAATCTCACTTGAGAATGTAGAAAGGATTGAAGTTTTAAAAGGACAGGGCTCTAGAACTTTTGGTGCAAATGCTTTTGGAGGAGCAATTAACATTATTACAAAAAAATCAAAAGAAAAAACTTTCTCAATTTCTGCTCTCGGCGGTGAACATGGATTATACGATATCAATCTATTCTCTTCTTATCCAGTAAGCATAACAGGAAATAATTTTACATTCTCAAGAAAGAAATCAAATGGTTACAGAGAGAACACAAATTTTGATATTACATCATTTTCAATTGGACAGAATTTTACAATCAAAAAAAATTTGTTTAACCTTTTCTTTGGTTATGCTGATAAAAAATTTGGCGCATATAATTTTTATTCTGATAGATTTCCAAATCAATGGGAACATACAACGACAAAAATATTTAGCTCTTCTGCTGAAATTGGAAATGATAAAATCAATATATCTCCAAAAATTTTCTGGCGCAGAAATGATGATGATTACATACTTGATAAAACACGACCTGATTGGTATCACAATATTCATAAAACTTATTCGTATGGGTTTGAAATTCAGGCGTCAATTAAATCTTTATTGGGCACAACAAGCGCTGGCAGTGAATTAACAAAAGATGAAATAAGAAGTTCAAATCTAGGTTCACATCAAAGAAGTAAAGGAGGATTTTTTCTCGAACATTTAATTGATTCATATAAAAATTTAACAGCTTCTGCAGGAATATTCATTTATAATTACTCGAGCATTGGCTGGAAAGTATGGCACGGTGCAGATGTATCTTACAAAATTTCGAAAATATCAAAAGTTTTTGCTTCTTATGGCAAAGCATTTAGAATACCAACATTTACAGAACTTTATTACAAAAGTCCAGCTAACATGGGCAATCCAGATTTGAAACATGAGGAAACTACAAACTATGAAATCGGATTTTCATCTTTTCAAAAAATCTTTTTGATGGATTTGAGCTTTTTCATAAAAGACGGAAAAAATATTATTGACTGGGGAAGAGTTTCAAAAGAAGAACCCTGGAAAGTTGAAAACATTGCAGAAGTAAAAACTTATGGAACAGAAATTAATCTACAGTTTCTGCCCCAAAAAGTTGATTACCGAATACCAATAAAAAAAGCAGAGATTAATTACACTTATTTAACCATGAATCGAACAACAGGAAAATATGAATCAAAATATTTGTTAGATTATTTGCGCCATCAATTGTTACTAAGCATCAATCATGAACTGCCATTTGGATTTGAACAGAACTGGTATTTCAGATATGAAAAAAGAGTAAACTTTGATTCTTATCTAATTGTCGATTCACAAATCAGCACTCAATTAAATAAGTTTTACATTTTTATTCGTGCAACAAATTTATTCAACAAAGAATATTCTGATTTTGCAGGACTCCCGCTTCCCGGCAGATGGATAAGTGCTGGTATTAAATATCAACTTTTATAAATAGAGAGCTATGAAGAATAGATTTCTGATTGGTTGTTATTTTCGTTAAATCGGAAATCTACTTAATAATCAATGAATTTCTGCCTGACCGTTAAGGCAGATTTATACAAGAATCATGCATTGATTTTTTCAGAATTTTAATAACAAAACGGGGAAACAAAATTTAATGTTTCCCCCTTTTCATTCTAAATTCAATGAGTGAAAAAGTAATTTATTCCCGCACCAATTCTCAAATTATTTGAGCTTTTGCTTGTGTTATCCCGTAAAATAATTGAATAAGAAACAAAAGGCTCCAAAGCAATTTCATTGCTCAAAAAATAATTTAATCCACCTGTGAAAAAAATTTCCGTTCTGTAATATTCACTTTGAAAAACTTTAACATAATCAACACCTGCACCAAGAAACGGAATAAATTTTTCAGCATTAAAATAATAACGGAAAAATGAACCAATTGAAAATTGCTTATTGTATGACTTGCTAACAAAATCACCCGAAGTATATTCTGATTCAAAATATAAGAAACCCAGCTTGCCAGAAATCATAATATTATCTGTTATAAAATAACCCAATGATGGAGAAGCTGTTAATCTGAAGTCTTTACTACTTGATTTTTCGTAATTATAATTTGCATAAGTAATATCTAACGCTCCACCCAGAGTATAAACATCTTTTTTAAGTAGATTTTGACAGAATAATGTTGTTGAAAATATAATTGAGATTAAGAAACAAGATAATTTTGAAGTGCTCATGTTTTATTTCCCTCATATTATTGAATGAATGTTATTATGCTAAATTATTTTCCCCTCAAACTCTATTGCAATTTATCAAATTTAACAATTTGTACAAATTATTTTTTTAAATAACATTTATGTAATGATTTATTATTGGTTTCTGGCCTGGCAGATGTAAAATTGAAATAACATCAATTCTGCATGATTGGTCATAAATATTCTTTTGATAAATATAAGCCTCTGCAGTTTTTCTAATTTGATTTTTCTTATTCTTCGTAATCGAATCTTCAGGATATCCATACTCAAGAGATTTTCTGTATTTAACTTCGATAAAGACAATCGTATCTCCATCTTTCGCTATTATGTCAATTTCACCATGACCATATTGATAATTTCTTTCTAAAATTTGATAGCCGAGTTCTGAAATAAATTTGCAGGCAAGTTCTTCTCCCTCTTTGCCCGTCTTTCTCTTATTTTTCATTTTATAATATTCTTCAAAAATGATTTTCGATGAAGTGGCGTAATGCCATAATTTTTTACTGCTTCAATGTGTGACTTTGTTGGATAACCTTTATTTCTTTCCCAAAGATATTCCGGGTATTCAACAGCTGCTTCTTTCATAATTCTATCTCTTGTAACCTTTGCTAAAATGGAAGCAGCCGCAATCGAAAATGATTTTGAATCTCCTTTTATAATGGTTTTTATCATACTATCATTTAACGAAAAAGATTTGTTACCATCAATTAAAACTAAATGAGGTTTGACCTCAAGTTTTTCTACAGCATATTTCATTGCTTTTAGAGAAGCCTGCAATATATTTATTTCATCTATCTCATCATGATTAACAACACCAACAGCATAACATACACAATTTTGAATTATCCATTCATAAAGATTTTCTCTAATTTTTTCAGAAAGTTTTTTTGAATCATTAATCTGAGGATGAAAAACATTTTTATCAAAGATTACAGCGGCAGCTACAACAGGTCCTGCTATAGGTCCTCTTCCTGCTTCGTCAACTCCAGCAATCAATTTTATTTTTTTTGACACAAATGAATTATCAAAAACTTTTAACGAATTATAGTGCATTGATGTTAAAACAAAATTAATTTCGTAAAGCAATTTAACATTTTTATAAAATGTTACGAAAAAAAATTTACTGAATTAAAATCAGAATCCACTAATTAAACCAAAATGAATTTTACCTTGTGAAAAAGAATCCCCTTTTGCTAAAGCAAAACTTACACCTAATATTCCAATTCCTGTTTCTACATTTAATCCAAAACCATAACCAATTTTAAATTCTCCTGAAAGGTTCTCGTTCGTATAATCCCTTGAAATATAGCCAGTATCAAAAAATAAAAATGCATAAGTTTTATTTGAAAGAAGAAATCTGTATTCAATGTTCGACCATAAAATTCTTGTTCCTGAAAATTGTTTTTCTCTGTAACCTCGCAATGAATTTGCTCCACCAAGCAAATATAAATCGCTGATTTCAATATCTGAACCTTTCAACTGTCTTGCATGAACTTTTAATGCTGCAATTTGATTTGAAAATAATTCTTTAAAAAATTCAAAATCAATTTCCAATCTTTGAAGTTCTAATTCTGTTTTTGTCTTCTCTGAAAAAAATTCTTTTGGTCCATTAATTTTCTTAAATGTATACTTGTATGAATTACTAAATAAAATTCCTTTTCTTGTTGAGTAATAATCATCTCTTGTATCAATTTTAAAATTCATTCCAGCAGTTATTGATAAAGAATTAAACACAGTAAAAATTTTGTTTTTTCTTTCAATTGGAATTGTAGATTGAGAGTTAATCAAAATCGAAGCGGAAATTTCAGAAGTTGCTAAATATTCTAATATGCCTTCGTAATTTCTCTGAATGTATGTTGAATCCTGAATTCTTTGAAATATGCTTCCCGATAAATTAAAGGGATAATTAAAAATCCATGGTTCAGAATATTTTAGTTCAAGTTCCTGTGTATTTTGATTTTCTCTTTGCCATCTTATCAAAGCAGCTCTTCCTGTCCCGAATAAATTTCTAAATCCAAGATTGATAAAACCAGTAAAGTAACCTTTCTCTTTTCCACTTGAAGGAACATAACCAATTATCCCATCAAAATTGTTAGTGACTTTTTCCTTTACAGAAATTTTCAGAATCCCTTCATTCTTATTATTGATATAATAAGCAGGAATTTCTATGTGTTCAAAAAAATTAAGCTTGTTTAATTTTGCTGGAATAGCATCAATTACTTTTTGATTATACTCATCACCAATATTTAATCCAAGTTCTCTAAGTATTACTTTATCTTTAGTTTTATCATTGCCTATAATTTCGATGCGGTTGATTATTCCCTTAATTCCTTTATCAATATTTAAAAATATATCTGCATAATTTTTTTTTGTTGATGAATCAGAATAAAAGTAAATCGAATTTATTTTTACAGATGCAAATGGATAACCGCTATCTTCATAATAATCAAGAACATTGCTGACTGCGTTTTCAAAAATTTCTTTTGAAAATATTTTATGGAATAGTTGTGAAAATATTTTTGATAAATAAGATGAATCCTTGCCATCACAATTATATTTAATGTTTGATATAAAGGCAGGTTCATTTTCGTTAACATTGATTAGCAAATTTATCTTTGATGAATCAACAGGCAGCAATATTGTTTTTACATCAGCAAAATAACATCCCTGTTCTTGAAGAGCTGCTAAAATATTTTTGTTAATTGAATCATCTATGCCCTCAAAAATTTTCGTCCCTTTTGAAATGCGTGTCCAGATTAAATAATCTTTTTCGCTATATATTTTGTTTCCATGAATTTCTATAGAATTTATTACTTGAGAAAAAATTATTTGATAAAAGAAAAAATAAAGAATAATCTGTATTCTAATACTTTGGTGTGTCATCGATAATTTTCATTTTCTTGCCTACAGGTTCAACAACAATATCGGATAAATATTTTTCATATTCGTGTTTATCAACTTTGCAAGTTTCTAACTTTGTGGCATTAGCAATTCCAAGAGCAGTAGCAATTTTAACAAAATTATCAAAGACCAGAGAGTTCTCCAATCCATAAGCTATTCCTGCTGTAAAAGCATCACCGCTCCCGGTAGAATCTACAGATTCAACTGAAGGAAAAGAAATTTTATAAATGAAATCGAATTTAGAAGCAAAAAAATAATTTGCTCCATCAGTCAGAAAACCAAGTTTAATCCCTTTTGCATAAAGATTTTTTAAGTAATTAATTTTTTCTTCATCATTACAAAGTTTAATGGAAAGAGATTCTTCTACTTCAGAAATATTATTGTGAACTACAGTTGGCGAAGCATTTAAGCAATCATTTAAATGCTTTCCATAAGTATCAAGGATTGAAATTTTATCATATTTATTTGCAAGTTCAATTCCGAAAGGGAAGATAGAATTTGCTTCATCAGAAGGCGAGCTTCCAGAAAACACTACAATCGAACAATTTTGAATCATTCTCTCAAGTTTATTTTTAAACTCATCAACTTCTTCTTTAAAAATTTTACTGTTGATTCCAAAAAATGTTGTTATTCTTTTTGTATCACTTTCAATTATAACATCAGCAATGCGAGTTTCTGATTTTGTCGATTGAATCGAAAAATTAATTTTTTCTTCTGTTAAAATTGACCTTAAAATTTTTCCATTATTTCCGCCTAAAAAAGTCAAAGCAGAATTTTGAATACCAAGACAATTTAATTGGCGACTTACATTTATACCTTTACCACCAGCAGAATATTTTTCATCAATGCATTTATTGTTTTTGCCTAATTCAACGGAATGAAAAAATAATCTTCTTTCAAGCAAAGGATTAATTGTTACAGTAAGAATCATTTGAGATTAATTTTAGTTTATAACAAAAAATTTATTCAGGGTCTATAACCAGGCCAGCGGCTATAATCTGGATTAATTAATCTATAATCACCAAATCCTGTTTGGTCAACAAAAATAAATGAGCGATTCAATTCGTAGTAATCCCAGATTTCATATGGTCTTGAATTTGGTTCAAGCGGATGACGCTCGACATAACTTGGCGGACCAAAAGTTATATAAATCATTCCCATATCCGAACGCCAACCATCTCGTCCCCATCCTTTGAAATTTTTATTTGCATATTCCACTCTTCTATAATATTCAATTAGAATAGGATTTTCATCCATCTTTGGATTTGGTTTCCATTTTTCCCAGAATGCAAGAAAGCGTTCTAATTTTTCTTCATAAGTTTTTCCTTCTCTAATAAAATCTAATTCATTGGGACTTGCAATATAAATCATCTGTTCAATAGCTTTATCCAGATCGTCTATTGATTTTGGCAACCCTGTAATTATTGAATACAATTTTTTTTCTGTAGTAGCTAGTTACTGTTTTAGAAACATTCGGAACAATTTTTTCTCCTGATGTATCTTTAATAACATCTGTAACAAAAATAATATCACTCATACCAAGTGAATCTGAAATAGGATTGATATTAATTTTATAATTTAGTGAATAACTTTTGCGCGAATCCAAATCTTCGAGTATGCATGTAAGCAAATATTCTCCGGGTACAAAATCGAATGTTTTATAAGAAAGATTAAAATTATTTTTTGAAGTTGTATTTTCAAAGTCATCAGTGCTTACTTTTTCTCTCCAGATTCTTTCGAACAAAAGATTTTTTTTGTCTTTATCATAAAATATTAATGACAAATTATAACTTGCATTAAAGTTATTATTCTGTTTAACAAATTGTATGCTGGAATAAGGAACCTGAATAAATACATCCAGACGTGTCTTGGCTGGTGTTGAATCAATATAATTAGCAAAATCAACAAAGAATGCTTGTTGTGTAAACTGGCTTACTCCACTTGAAGACTCAACTTGAGCATACAAACAGCCGCTAATTAAAAGCATATATAAAATTATTCTTTTCATTTTATAAATCCTTTCTTTCACTTCAATTTACCAAATAAATCATACTCGTTGCAATCATAAATTTCAGCACTATAAAATTTACCAATTTGAATATGATTTTTACTTTTTTGTATGTAAACTTCGCCATCTACCTCAGGAGCATCTCTTTCTGTTCTGGCTACATAAAATTTATTTTCCTTTTCATCGATTATGACTTTTAATTCTTTGCCAATCATTTCTTTATTTTTGTTTAACGAAATTTCTTTTTGAATTTCCATCAATATTGCCTTACGCTCTTCTTTTATTTCCGATGGAATAGGGTCTCCAAGTTTGTAGCTTGCTGTATTTTCTTCCATTGAATAAGTAAACACACCAAATCTTTCGAACTTTATATCTTGAACAAAATTACAAAGTTCCTCAAAATCTTTTTCTGTTTCTTCCGGATAACCAACAATAAAAGTAGTTCTAAGAGTTAAATCAGGAATTTTGTTTCTCAGTTTGCCAATTAATTCAATGGTTCTTTTCTTAGTTATTCCTCTTCTCATTGATTTTAAAACATTATCTGAAATATGCTGAAGCGGTAAGTCAATGTATTTACATACTTTTGGATTTGATGAAATTGTTTCAATTAAATCTTCCGGGAAATGTGATGGATAAGCATACATAATTCTAATCCATTCAATACCATCAATCAATGAAAGTTTATTTACCAATTCAGAAATATTTCTTTTGCCATATAAATCTTTTCCATAATCAGTTGTGTCTTGTCCAATTAAAATTAATTCTTTTACTCCTTGAGCAGAAAGAAATCGAGCTTCTTTAATTAAATCTTCCATTTGTCGTGATTTGTGTTTGCCGCGCATCAGTGGAATTGCACAAAAAGAACATGGATGGTCGCAGCCTTCAGATATTTTTAAGTAAGCAAAATGTTTTGGAGTTGTTAATAATCTTTCTCCAATTAATTCATATTTAAGATTTCCTCCAAATTCTCTCAGTACACTTTCATAAGCTTCTGTCCCAAAGAATGAATCAACTTCCGGTATTTCATTTCTCAATTCCTTGGCATATCTTTCAGAAAGACAGCCCATCACAACTACTTTTTTAAGTTTACCTTCTTTCTTTAGTTCTACTGCTTCGAGTATTGTGTTAATTGATTCTTCTTTTGCTGCTTCAATAAAACCACATGTATTTATTATTAGGGCATCAGCTTCTTCTAAATTTTTTGTTAGTTCTATGTGATTAAGCTTTAACTGATTCATCAATCTTTCAGAATCTACTGTATTTTTTGAACAGCCAAGTGTAATAACTGAAATTTTATTTCTCTTCTTCATAACCTTGATTCTTTGTTGCACAAAGATAAATAATTAATCCTGCCTATTGAAACCAAGGGATAACTAAAATAATAAATTATACTTTTTTTCTTTCTCTATTTATTTAACATCATCATTACTATATTTATGACAAGAAAAATTTATTATTGAGTTTATGAACAATCCAGAAATTAGCATAGGCATATTAAGCAATAAAGAAATTATGTTCGATTTATATGGAGAATTTTTTGAGAATGCCACAAATAAAACATTAAGCGGAAATTTCTTAGCAACTCTAAATAACAATAAAATCATTTTAACTCAGAACTCAAGGGAAATTTTGTCTTCGGAAGAAATTGTTCTTACTCCAAAAGATATAGAAGAAGAATCCTTTGTTCTCTACGATGTTGTTATAGGCAAACAATTTCACTGGGAAAGAAAAGAAAAACAAAGATTTCGCGGCACTCTAAAAATCATCATAGATGAAAATAATTTAATTGCAATTAACATTATTCCTCTTGATGATTATCTTGTGAGTGTAATCTCTTCTGAAATGAGTTCAAATTGTTCTATTGAATTATTGAAAGCACACGCAATAGTTTCAAGAAGCTGGGTATTAGCACAATTAGAAAAAACAAAAAATTTTTCTTCAATCAATGAAGTAATTACTGAAAATGAAATAATTCGATGGTACCACAGAAATGACCATACAAAATTTGACTTTTGCGCCGATGACCACTGCCAGAGATATCAGGGGATAACAAAAATACTAAATGAAAAAGCCTATGAAGCTGTTGATATGACACGGGGTTTAGTTTTAACGTATGACAATAAAATATGCGATACTCGTTATTCAAAATGTTGCGGAGGAATTACTGAATCCTACGAAAATGTGTGGGAGCCTGTAAAATATCATTATCTTGTTCCAGTCCTCGATTACAAATTTGAAGTAGAGGGACTCGATTACGATTTAACTAAAGAAGAAAATTTTGAACAATGGTTAAAATCTTCTCCTCATTCTTTTTGCAACACTACAAACAAAAAAATTCTTTCTCAGATTCTAAATCCATTCGATATACAAGAAAATATTTCTTCTGAACAAAATTACTATAGATGGAAAGTTGAATATTTACAGGATGAAATTTCAGATATAATAAAATCAAAAAGCGGAATTGATTTTGGAAATATTATTGATTTAATTGCGGTTGAAAGAGGTTATTCAGGAAGAATTGTTAGATTAAAAATTATTGGAACAAAAAAAACATTAACCATCGGTAAAGAGCTCGAAATAAGAAAAACATTATCAAAGACTCATCTCTATAGTTCTGCATTCATTGTTAAAAAAGAAAATATAATTGATAATATTCCGCAGAAATTTATTTTACACGGCAGCGGCTGGGGACACGGCGTTGGGCTATGTCAGATTGGTGCTGCTGTTATGGGAGAAATGGGTTATTTATTTGATGAAATTCTTCTTCATTACTACAAAGGGGCAAAAATTCATAAGATTTACTGATGAAAATACTTAAAACATGTTTATCAAAAAGCTGGGGTGGTCTGGAAATGTTTGCTCTCCGGACAGTAAAAGAACTATTAAAAAAACAAATTAACGCAGAACTTTTGTGTTATCCAGATTCAAAAATTCATAAGGAAGCAATGGCAGAAGGAATTATTAATCATACATCAAAATTCACAGGTTACTTTCATCCATATGAAACTATTAAAATTGCTTCTTTTCTTAAAAATAAAAACTACGATATAATTCATTGCGGAGCTTCAAAAGATTTATGGTTAATTGTTCCTGCTTTGAAATTAGCAAATATCAATACCCCATTAATTCTTTCCAAGCAGATGGGTTCATACATTATTAAAAAAGATATCTTTCATAAATTTATATACAGCAGGGTCACTTATGCTCTTGCGATAAGTAATGTTATAGCAAAAAATTTAGTTGATACAACTCCTCTGCCGAAAGAAAAAATTTTACTGCTTCATAATGCAATTGACACAAACAAATTTAATCCGGAAAAAGTCAACAGAATGAATGTGAGAAATGAATTTAAAATAAAAGATGATGAAATTTTGATTGGAATGATAGCAAGATTTAGTCCAGGCAAAGGCCACGAAGAATTTTTATTTGCAGCAAATGAATTGATTAAAAAATATGATAATATAAAATTTATGATTGTAGGCGAAGCAAGCAAAGGTGAAGAAGAATATGAAAAAGAAATTAAAAAGCTTTCAAATAATCTTGGTTTAACAGATAAAATTATTTTTACTGGATTCAGAAAAGATACTCCAGAAGTTTTAGCAGCAATGGACATATTTGTTTTTCCATCACATGCAGAAGCATTTGGAATCGCACTCGCAGAAGCATTGAGTATGGCAAAGCCATCGGTCTGTTCAAATTCAGATGGAGTTTTAGACATTGCAGTTGATGGGATAACTTCATTACTTTTTGAAAAACAAAATTGGAAAAATTTATCAGAAAAAATTGAGACATTAATTTTAAATCCGGATTTAAGAGAAAAATTTGGAGCAGCAGCAAGAAAAAGAGCCATCGAATTTTTTGATTTCAATGTATTCTCAGATAAACTTATAAGTATTTATGAAAAAGCTTTACAAGAAAGGAGATAAAAATTTAGAGCATGACATTTCTTAATCCAGCAATACTATTTGGACTGATAGCAACTTCAATTCCAATTTTACTTCACTTTTTGAATTTAAGAAAATTAAAAAAAGTTGAGTTCAGCACATTAATTTTTTTAAAGCAGCTTCAAAAATCGAAAATTAGAAGAATCAAAATTAAGCAGTGGCTTCTGCTTTTACTGAGAGTTCTGATAATCACTTTTATTGTTCTTGCTTTTGCTCGACCGACAATTAAAAATTTTTCATTCACTAATAAATCTGCAAATACCACAGCAGTTATTTTAGTTGATAACACATTCAGCATGTCTGTAGTTACTGGTTCGGGTTCATATTTTAATAAATGCAAACAAATAGCCAAAAATTTAATTAACAATTTTAATACAAAAGATGAAATTGCTGTTCTTCCTCTTGTTAATAATAATGAAGAAATAAAACCTTATACTAATTTTGATTTTGTAAAAAAAATAATTGATAATCTTCAAATATCATATCAAACAAACACACTAAATGACGGAATAATTAAAGCTGCAAAAATTTTATACGATTCAAAAAATCTTAATAAAGAACTTTATATCATAACAGATTTGCAAAAAGGAAGAATTTATAATTCCAAAAAAGAATTATTAAACTTATCTGAACTGTTAAAAAATGTTAATATTTATTTAATAGATGTTCACGACAAAGAAGTAAAAAATCTTGGAATAGAAGAATTCAATGTAAATAATCAAATATTCGAAAAGAACAAAACAATTAGTTTTTCGGCAGTCGTAAAAAATTATTCAAACATGACTGTTAATAATTATGTTGTATCACTATTTATCAACGGAAAAAGAAGTGCACAGCAAAGTTTATCATTAAATCCTCATGAATCACAATTAATAAATTTCGAAACCAACTTAAATGATACGGGATTAATTGAAGCCACTGCTGAACTTGAAGATGATGATATTAATTATGACAACAAATTTTATACATGCTTTTTTGTTCCAGACAAAATCAATATTCTCATTCTTACAGATAATAATTCCGACAGCAGATTTATCAAGCTTGCTCTATCGAATCAAAATGGAAACAATTTCCAAATCACTGAAAAAGATTTATCATTAATTTCCTCAATTAGACTTCAGGATTTTGATGCGGTTTTTATTATTGGTTCAGATAAAATTAACGACAAAGACAAATTAAAAAATTACATTGAAAACGGCGGAAGTGTAGTTTTAATGCCGGGTTCTGCAAGTTCAACAAGTTCATTCCAGAATTTATTAAAGCATCTTGAGATTGGCATTTCAGCTTCATTCAAAGGGAAAATTAATTCGCCTGATATTTCAACTCAATTTGAAAAAGTTGACTTGCAGCATCCATTATTTGAAGATTTATTCGAAGATAAATCAAAAATTAGAATTGAATCTCCTGAGATTTATTACTACTCTCACATTTTACCTGATATTAAAGGAAAAGCAATAATTAGCCTCTACGATAAGTCTGCTTTCTTAAGTGAATACAAAATTGGCTTAGGCAAAGTATTACTTTTTAATGTATCGCCAGTTTTAAGTTGGAGCAATTTTCCTGTTAAATCTTTATTTGCACCATTAATTAATAAAATTGTTTTTTATATATCTTCAAAAACAAAAAGTCAGCAATATTTTTATGCGGGTGATGAATTGGCTGTCAATTTGCAGAACATCAAAAAAAATTTTGTAAAAGCTGTTCGACCTGATAATTCAAATGAAATAATTAACACAGATTCTCTTATCAACAAAAATTTTCTTAATTATAGAAATACTGATTTAACCGGGATTTACAAATTTTTCTCTGATGACAAATTGATTGATTATTTTTCTGTTAATCATAATCCAAAAGAATCTTCATCTGATTACGAAACTTCCGATGATTTTGAAGATTACCTCAAAGAAATTTCTTTCTCTAATAATTTTATCAATCTGAAATTAGGCGAAGATTATATGAGAATAATTTATCAATCAAGATTTGGAGTAGAGCTGTGGAAATATTTTTTAATTATAGCATTAATTTTGTCAATCATAGAAATGTATTTATCAAAAAGCTCAAAAAAAGATATGGCAAAAAACTGAATTGATTTAGATAGTAAATGATTTATAATTTTAATATGGTAAAAAAATAAAAAAATGATAGAAGTAAAAAGAAAAGAAAGAGAAAGAGCGATATTAATAGCGTTATCAACAGGAGAATATTCAGAAGAACAAATTGAAGAACATCTTGATGAATTAGAATTGCTTGCAGATACAGCTGGAGCAGACACAGTATTTAAAATAATGCAAGAAAGACCCAAACCCGACCCTGCATTTTTCATCGGAAGAGGCAAAGCCGAAGAGATTGCTCAATTAATCGAACCCAACGATATTCAATTAATTATTTTTGATGATGATTTAACTCCTTCACAGGTTAGAAATCTCGAAAAATTATTCAGCAGGAAAATTCTCGACCGCAGTGGATTGATACTTGATATTTTTGCATCACACGCAAAAACTCGAGAAGCTAAAACTCAGGTTGAATTAGCTCAGCTTCAATATATGCTGCCACGATTAACAAGAGCATGGACTCACCTTTCAAAACAATATGGTGGAATTGGAACAAAAGGTCCAGGAGAAAAACAAATTGAAACAGATAGAAGATTAATCAGAACAAGAATCAGTAAGTTAAAAGAATACCTCGAAAAAATTGAATATCAGCAAGAAATAAAAAGTTCTTCTCACAAAAAATTTATTACTGCTGTTATTGTTGGATACACAAATGCTGGAAAATCTACTCTTTTAAATAGACTTACACACGCAAATGTACTTGCAGAAGACAAATTATTTGCAACACTTGATTCAACAACGCGGGTATGTATTCTTGATAAAAACAAAAAAATTCTTTTAAGCGATACAGTAGGATTCATTCGAAAACTACCACATCATCTTATTGCTTCTTTCAAAAGCACTCTAAATGTTGTAAAAGATGCTGATATTATTATTCATTTAATTGACATTACAAATCCATATTTCGAAGAACACATAAAAGTTGTAGAAAACACATTAGAACAACTGAACTGCGGGAAAAAAATACAAATAAAAGTTTTCAACAAAATTGATATTCTCGGTAAAAGAGAATTGCTTGATTCAATAAATCACAGATTTCCCAATAGTTTATTCATTTCTGCAGAAAGAGGAATTGGCATAAACAATCTCAAAGAACTTCTTCTTAATTATTATGAAAAGAACTTTGAAGAATATCAACTAAAATTAAAACATCATCAGTCGAAAAAAATTTCACTTATTTATGAACTTGCTGAGGTTTTGGATACAATTTATAAAGATGATTATGTATTGCTTAAATACCGTGCAAGCAAGCCTGTACAAAGTAGAATATTAAAATTAGTTCATCAAAACTGAATAATTTTTTATTACACAATAAAATTATTTTTAGAATATATGTATCTCTCTTCTGAAGAAAATTACTTTTCTATTTTTCTCATATCTTTTAATAAAATCACCATTACAAACAAAAATAAACTCGAGAACCAAAATGAAATTAATAATTGATGGAAATTCATTAACTCTTAAAAGCATAGAAAATTTTTTATCAAACAGCATATTAGTTGAATTATCCAATGATGCAAAAAAGAAAATCTTAAAGGTCAGTTCACTTGTTGACAAATGGGTTAATGAAGGAAAAGTAATTTATGGAGTTACAACCGGCTTTGGTGATTTTTCAAATGTTCGAATTAATAAAAAAGATATTGAGAAACTACAGGAAAATTTAATAATAAGTCACACTGCAGGTGTTGGAGAAAATTTACCTCCTCACATTGTTAAATTAATGATGTTACTGAGAGCAAATGCTCTGGCAGGTGGTTATTCCGGAATTAAACTTAATACACTTCAGCTTTTAATTGATTTTATTAACAATAATATTTTGCCTGTAATTCCATCGCAAGGTTCTGTCGGTTCAAGCGGTGATTTAGCGCCTTTAGCTCATCTGGTTTTATCAATGATTGGGAAAGGAAAAGTCCAGATAATTAAAAACATATTTGATGAAGCATCAATCACAAAAACAAAAATAATTTCTTCTAAGTCTGCATTAAAAAAATTTGGTTTGAAACCTGTCCGATTAACAGCCAAAGAAGGTTTAGCTTTGATTAATGGCACTCAAATGATGGCTGCTTTTGGTTCATACATTTGTATTGAAGCATTGAAATTAATTAAACTATCAGATATTGCTGCTGCATTATCCCACGAAGCTTTAAGGGCTACAGATGATGCATTCAACTTAAAACTTCACAAATTAAGACCGTATAAAGGACAATTGATTGTAGCAGAAAATCTTCTTCGACTCTTAAAAAATAGTGAGATTCGAAAATCACACAAAGTAAATGACCCTAGAGTGCAGGATGCTTATTCATTAAGATGTATTCCACAAATTCATGGTGCTGTAAGAGATACTGTTGATTTTGTCTGCTCTCAAATTGAAATAGAAATTAATTCAGTTACTGATAATCCAGTAATTTTTTATGAAGATAAAGATTATATAAGCGGAGGAAATTTTCACGGTGAACCTTTAGCTCTTCCTCTTGATTACATGGCTATTGCACTTTCAGAACTTGCAAATATTTCAGAAAGAAGAATTGATAGATTGGTAAATGGTTCATCCGAAAAGCTGCCAAAATTTCTTACAAACAATGGAGGCTTAAATTCCGGTTACATGATGCTGCAATATACTGCTGCTTCTCTGGTATCAGAAAATAAAGTTCTTTCTCATCCTGCAAGTGTTGATTCTATTCCAACTTCTGCAAACAAAGAAGATATAAATTCAATGGGTTCAATAGCTGCTAGAAAATGTTATCAGGTATTAAAAAACACACAAACTGTTATTGCACTTGAACTTTTAGCAGCTGCTCAGGCATTAGAATTTTTAAAACCACTTAAATGCGGTGAGGGGACAAATATTGCTTATCAAACAATTCGTAAATTCATTCCTCCATTAAAAGATGATAGAATCATCAAGAAAGATATTGATAAAATAATTGAGTTAATCAAAAACAACATTATTTTATCTGAGGTCGAGAAGGTAGTAAAACTAAATTAAATCTGTGTAAGATTAGCTTACTAATAAACAAGCGAACAAGTTAAAGCAAGTTTGTAAATATTTCGAAACATAGATTTGTGAATAACGAAATATAATTTATGATATCCAGAGAGTATGTTTTTTATGTATTTCCCAATGATTATTCACATTTATCAAAAAAATTAATTCTCCTCTGCCAGCTAAAGGTCAATATACAACTACCATAGATAATACTGCTTGAGTTTTACTATTATCATAACCAATTTTTGAAACACTTGCATAGACAGGCTTATAATTACCTTTTACATATATGCTTTTAAAAACATAGTTAATTCCATCAATTCTTGGGCAATTTATCTTTAGCTTTATTTGCTATGATATAATTTTCTAAAGTATCTCTTTTTAATTCTTCAAAACTACTTAAGATGTATTGAATGTTCGACATACTAAAATTTTCGATTACATTTGTTGAATCACTAAGCACAATAAATTCATTGATATTCAATTGAATATTATTCAGAACTTAGTAATAAATTTCAAAGTCATCAGAATAGTTTGAAGGAAAATTTTCTGATATTTGATATTCGCAAGAAGTGAGAACAAGTGTTATAAATAAATATGAAAAGATTTTTATTTGAAAAATGATATAATATTATTTAATGAATTAACCATTTTAACAGTTTATTCCATCTTAAAACTTATTCATTAAAAATCACAACACCACCATCCATGCATAAAAAAATTGTAAGAGAATATTTTTGTTAATTAATAAGATTTATCAATTTACAGCTCTCATTAAAAAAATAGGCCGCAAAGTTTTAATTCTTTGCGGCTTAGAGTTTAATTATTCTTTCTAAATTCTTCCATGAATGTAACTAATGTTTCAACGCCTTTTTTAGGAAAAGCATTATAAATTGATGCTCTTATTCCACCCACGCTTCTGTGTCCTTTCAAACCATCTAAATCTCTTTTCTTTGCTTCTTCGATAAATTTCTTTTCTAATTCTTCATTTGGTAATCTAAATGTTACATTCATTAAAGAGCGGTCTTCTGGAACTTTTACTGTACCTCTGTAAAATCCGTCGCTCGAATCAATAGCATCATAAAGAATTTTGGCTTTTTCAAGATTTCTTTTATACATTTCATCCAGTCCGCCCATATTTAACAACCACTTAAATACTAATCCTGCAATATAAATTCCAAATGTTGCAGGAGTATTATATAACGAATTGTTTTCAACATGAACTTTATAATTCAAATAAGTATGAAGATTATCTGATGACCTTTCAAGCAAATCTTTTCTGATAATTACGAGAGTAACACCTGCAGGACCAATATTCTTTTGAGCACCAGCATAGATTAAGCCGTATTTATTTACATCAATTTTTTTATGAAGTATATCTGAAGACGCATCACATACCAACGGAACATTTCCAACTTCTGGCTCAGTTTTCCATTGAGTTCCATAAATTGTATTGTTTGATGTAAAATGAACATAAGAAGCATCAGGATCAAGTTTTAATTCTGATTGTTTTGGGAGTCGAGAAAAATTTTCTTCTTCAGTTGATGCAGCAATATTTACTGTTCCAACTCTTTTAGCTTCTTTCATTGCTTTTTTTGCCCATGAACCTGTAATAATATAATCTGCTTTGTTCTTTGGTGGCATCAAGTTTAATGGCACCATTGAAAATTGCAGTGTAGCTCCACCCTGAAGAAACAGAATTGCATAATTGTCATTAATATCAAGAAGTTTTCTTAAATCAGCTTCTGCTTCCTTAATTATCTGGTCAAAAATTTTCCCGCGATGACTCATCTCCATTACACTCATTCCACAGCCTTTATAAGAAAATAAATCTTTCTGTGCTTCGAGCAACACTTCTTCAGGTAATACTGCTGGACCAGCACTAAAGTTATAAATACGCTTTTCCATAATAGATTCCTTTTTTAGTTAATAATTATTTTATCTGCAATTTCATTAAATCAAATGAACTAATAATCCATCTCTTAACTTTGGTTCGAACCATGTTGATTTTGGCGGCATAATTTCGCCGGCATCAGAAATTTTCATCAAATCATCTAAGGTTACAGGATACATAGAAAATGCAACTTCGGCTTTACCGCTATCAACAAGTCTTACTAATTCATCAGTACCTCTTATTCCACCAATAAAATCAATGTTTGTATCTGTGCGTGGGTCATTTATTCCAAGCACAGGATGTAAAAGATAATTTTGTAATATGCTTACATCAAGATTATCTGAAACTGTTTTACCAGCTTTAACATTCTCGTTTGGTTTTAATATATACCAGTTTTTATCTAGGTACATGCAAAAAGTTTTGGGTTTATCAGGAGTAGTTGTATTTGCTTTTTCAATTAAGAAATTTTCTTCTACCCTTTTAAGAAATTCTTCTTTCTTCATGTTTAATTTATGAACCACTCTGTTGTATGGCAATATTTTAAGCTGATTCGATGGAAAGAGAACAGCAAGGAAATAGTTGTATTCTTCATCTCCCTTATGATTTGGATTTTGTTCTTTCTTTATTTTTTGAACTCTGCTTGCACTTGCAGCTCGATGATGGCCATCTGCAATATAGAGATAATCAACTTTTGCAATTTCATTAATAATATCATTTAAATAATCATCAGGAAGAATCCATATTGTATGTTTAATTCCATCAACTGCAGTAAAATCATAAATAGGATTTGATTTAGTCATAACATTATTAACTATTTTGTCAACAGCTTCAACAGCTCGATATGTTAAAAAAACCGGTCCTGTTTGTGCTTCTGTAATTAAAATATGATTTGTTCTATCATCTTCTTTTACCTTGCGAGTTTTTTCATGTTTTTTAATTATGTCTTTATCATAATCCTCCACAGAAAAAGTTGCTGCAAGACCAACCTGCGAATGATTTCCCATTACAAGTTTATAAATATAAATATGGGGATTTTCATCAATCACTAATGGAGCCTCTGATTTCAATCGTTCAAGGTTTTCCTTTGCCTTTTGATATACCTCATTTGAATAAACATCTTCGACATTAGGTAATTCTATTTCTGAACGAGTTACTCTAAGAAAACTTAATGGATTGCCTTTTGCTAATTCTGCTGCTTCTTCCCTACTTACTACATCATAAGGAACACTTGCTACAAGATGAGCAACCTTTTCATTTGGTCTTAATGCTCTAAATGGACGAATAATTGCCATAATTACTCCAATAATGAAAAATTTATTATGCAAAATAGCATATAAAGGTATTATTGTAAAATAGAAATGAAGTTTTAATAATTATAAATAATTATGCATAATTATTTATAAGGAATTCACGGTACTTGAGAATGTATTAAGATATTTTTAATTCTCTCTTATCTTCTGCGACTGCTTTCCCAAGTTTTTTAAGAAGTTCTCCCAGAGTTTTTTGTTCTTGTGCAGTTAGAACAGACATAAGTTGAGTAATATATTCAGCATGAGAATAAAATATTCTGTCAAAAAGTTCCTGACCTTCTTTTGTTAATCGAACAAGAATAGCTCTTCTATCCTCTTTGCTGTGCACTCTTTCTATTAAACCTAATTTTTCAACATTATCAAGAACAAGAGTCATATTGCCACCTGTAACAAGCATCTTTTTACAAATTTCACCAACTTTAAGCGGGCCTAAATGCCCGAGTATTTCAATTACCGCAAATTGAGGCTGAGTTAAACCATAGCTGCGAATATTTTCAGTAGTTCTTTTATTAAAAGATGAAAATGCTCTTGCTAATTTAACCCATGTATTTAATGCCAGGTCAACCTTTTTTCCGTATCTTTTCTTCATTTTATTTTACTCTAATTAAAATATTACTAACCCAAAATAATATTTTAACAGATATTGTTCAATTTATGATTTAGAATTAAAATGATAATGGTTGATATTAAAATTTTTGTTTAATAGCAAAACATTATCTTAGTTGAATTTAGAATTTAATTTTGAGATTAATATTTTTTATTGATAAATTACAATCAAAGAAAAGAGGATAGTAATTTGGAAACTCAGGTTAAATATTTTACACCGCAGGAAGCAAGAAGAGCTCTTCCATTAGTTAAAAGAATTGTGAGAGATATTCTTAATACAGCATACGAAATACGAATGATTACAGAATTTAATGGCGGTAAATTTGAAGGAAATAGTCAAATCTACCAGCTTAAAGAACAAATTAATAATTATATAAAAGAATTAGAAGAAATTGGCTGCTCGTTTAAAGATTGGAATTTTGAAGTAGGACTTGTTGATTTCCCCTCAATAATTAATGATGAAGAGGTTTTTCTTTGCTGGCGAAGTGATGAAGATGATATTAAATTTTATCACGGTATAACCGAAGGTTACATAGGAAGAAAACCTATACCAGAAGAATATTTATAATTTTTGGAATTTTATATTTCTTTGTCAGCTATAAACTTAATCGTGTTATTTCTGACCTTTTTATCTCTCAGTTACAATTTCTTTTTAACTAATAGAAATTTTCTGTTTATTTTCAATTAAGATTTAGTTTCTTCAATTCGATATGAATGAGTTATCTCGACTGCTTTTTGCAGCATTGCAGTAACACTGCAGTATGTTTTTTGAGATAATTCAATTGCACGTTCTACTGCTTCTACCGGGATATCTTTTCCATAAAAAACATATTCAAGATGAATTTTAGTAAATACCTGTGGATGAGTTTCCTGAACTTCTGCAGTAATATTCATTTCAAATCCATCAAGCTTTACTTTCTTTTTCTGCAATATCACAGCTACATCACTGCCTGTGCAGCCTCCCAAAGCAATTAGTAGTAATTCTTTGGGTCTTATTGCAGCATCACTTCCGCCAAACTGTTCTGGTCCATCCATCACAACCCAATGATTTGAATCTGTTTTTCCAAGAAAAGTAACTCCCTGTATATGTTTTACGATTGCTTTTTTTGTTGCCATAATTTCTCCCAATTAAAAATTTTTGTATGTATGAGATGTAGTTTTTTACAATGAGATTCAATAGAAATTATATTGTATCCAAATAAATACAGTCATTTCGTTTACTTTCTTAAAAGATATAAAATAAGAGATATAATTATGCTCAGAATTATTGAGGTGACAATCGGGAAATAAAATGTAAAATTTTTTCCTTTGATTAAAATATCTCCCGGCATTTTACCTATGAATGGAATTTTATCCCAGAGTGTAATTAATAATCCAAGTACAACAAAAATAATTCCGCCCAGAATTAAAAATTTTCCAATTGTTTGAAACTCGTTCATAGTGCCATCAAAATTTTGTTAATAAAATTAGTTATAAAAGTTAAATTAAACTATCAGCCATTTTCACCGGCAAGTCTTGCAATTTGAAGCAAATAAAATCTTAATAGTTCCTGATTTTTAGGACTCAACGGCTGGTCTTCAATTTTTATTATTGATTCAACTTCTTTCAGTGCACGAATAATATTTATTGGCACTTCTGTCATTCCCTGAGAAATTATAGAAAGATATTCAAATGCTGCAGTCAAAAATTGTTGCATATTGTCGTCAAAAGAAGCCGTTGTTAATAAACGAGGTGATACTTTTAATTTTTTCGGAGTAAATAAATATTCTTTAACAGGTACATTCGAAGATAATGAATTAAGTGCGATAGCCAATTCAACAAAACTTGCAACTCGTTGAAAGATTGGTTCTTCTAAGAATTCCCATATCTTTGCTCTCCATTTCGATATTTCAACCGGAATCAAAAGCAATTTTTCAATTTCTTTAGTCCATTCTTTATCGATGTTGCCATTAATTAGTTTCAACAAATCATCAAGGTTTGTATTGAAAAAGTTTGGTTGAAGCAATACTGCAACATCTGGTCTAAGAGTTGGAAGCAAATCTGGAATAAATTTGTCTTTATCAAAAAATTCTGTTACATCAAGTCCATGTCTTCTCAATAATTCTTTTTGGAACATTGGTAAATATTTATAAAATGAGTCAATATCTTCTCGCAAAGCAATTAATGCAGAATTACCTGCTGGAAATGCTTTTTCAAGTTTGCTGAGGTAAGTTAAATTAACATCATGATAAATTCTTAGAGTATGAAGAATTTCATAAACTGGCAGATTAGGAAGAATTCTATCGAGAATTAAACTTTCAGATTCTCCTTCTGGAAATTCTTTTTGTGAAAAATTATTTAATGCTCTGAATAAACCGGTAGTCAATTGATTTATACCAAGAATCATTGTTTGTGACTGATTATGAGCAATAGCTCTCAATAGACTTCCATAACGGGCAAAAGGAATTGTTCCTGCAATTCTTTCAAGAATTTTCTGGCCAATTAATTCACCAGAACCCTGGCCGGGTCTTACTGTAGGTCTATCTCTTAATGCTGGAATTGTTCTTCCAATAAAGTAGGAAATGATATGAATGCCAACAACATCTTCTTCTCTTCCGTATAATATCTGACGAAAGTTTTCTGTATAGATTTTCAAAAATTCATCATAAATAGAATCTCTTTTGCCGATAGTTAATCTTTCTAACTCCTGCAAACCTCTTGTTTTATACTGAAGTCTTGTTTCAGAAAGAGGTTCACCTGCTCTTAAAATTTCTTCTCTATAAAATTTTTGAGTTTCTTTAACATGGTATAAAAGTTTAGCAAAATCTTTTACAGATAAATATCTAATTCTTTCAGAAAGATTGCTTTGAAAAGTAAGCAAGTCTTTGCAAGAAAAAACACCTACCAATGGAGTAGAAGCATAATCAGTACTTCTTTTTGTTGAAGCTTCAAGATACTTTGAAAATCTTTTTGAAGTATCATCAGATTTTATAAATACCGGCTGACCTGCAACATTCGAATAATAACCGCCCTGACGCTGCATTGGTTCGCCGCTTCCCATTTTCATTCTTATTTTTCCAATCAAATTATGAGATGCAGCCCATTTCATCAATTCAAATTTTGCTTCTCTGAAAAGATTCATTCCTGCAGGTTGTCCCACCTGTTGACTTAAATCCGAACCAGCAACAAAAACTTCTGTAATTATCTCTGCAAATCGTTCATGAGTTTCTTGATTCATTCTTCTACTTTGATTGGAATATTCCCAGATTTTATTCAAATAATCTTCAAGATTTTTTACTGAGTCAATATCTTCAAATAAAGGCACTATCCATATATTTGGAAGTTCAATGTTGCTGTTATCCCTCAAAATTTGTTCACGCTTGGAGTATAATTTTCTGTCAAGTGAAATTAATGCTTCTGGTTTTGTTGTCATGCTGACCTGAATTGCTAAAACCATACCGGGATTTCCATACTTGCCCGAAATCTCATTTATTTCATTTACATTGTGAACAGTAGTATCAATCGCAAATTGGTCTTGAGCAGTTATTAATTTTTGATGAATACGCGGAGTTATAACAATTCTCTTTAAAAGGTCACGATACATTCCAGCTTCAATAAAAAATTCCAGATTAGTAATATTTTTTTGAATTACTGGAATAAGCGAATGAAGAGTTTTTCTTAATTTTTTATTCAAAGCAAAATAATACTCGAGAGTGTCTCTGCGTTTATGGCGAAGTTCGAGCATTTTTCTTTCGAGTCTATCGTTATGCTTCCACATTTTAGTAAGCGGGTCTTCTGCAATATGAAGTTTAATTCCGAGCTTTCTTAATCTGCTCATCTCTACATTAAAGGGAAGAGTTCCTCTGTATCTTTTCTCAAGTTGATGTGTAAGCAAAGTAATTTCATTTAATAAATCTGTAAATCGTTTGTTGTTCACCGGTAATTTTTCTATTTCTTGAATAAGCGAAGGTTCAATTGATGCAGAGTTATCATACTTCATAATCAATTCAATAATTTTTGCTTGTTGAGCAACATTTTCAATAATCACAGCAGCTAAGAGACTATGCCCCTGTCCTGATGGTCGATTGCTTCCGTCCCAATCACCCCAGAAAGAAAGAAAAGCATTAAATGGATAATCAGAATTTATATGGAAGTAATCTTCTACTGTTAAAATAGATTTTAAGTCAAGAAGCAATTCCTGAGGTTCTTCACTTGAAATTATCGGTACATTTTTGCCAAAATATTCTTTTATAATTTCTTCTTTTAATTTTTCAATTAAGCTAAATGATAAATCTTTATTCCTGATTAAATTATCTATTAACTTTTCAAACAAAATTTCTGCTTTAATTGAATACATTTGAGTTGGATGCACAGTCCTGTCATATAAACGATTTTGAAATGCTTCTTTTCTTCTTTGCAAATCATCTTTATAAAATTCTTTTTCTAAAATTTCTGTTGTTGTTTTTCCATTATTAGAAAAATTAATATTTGCCAGTTCATTAATAATTGCAATTCTGTCTTCTAATCTTTTTCTAAATAATTGTAAACGTTCGGGAAGATATTCATTTATCAATCTTTTATAATTTTTTTGAATATCAACTTCGTTATTTAACATTTTTGCCTGTTCATCATACAACGGTTTGAAATTCTCTTTTAATTTTTCTTCAACATAATTCCATCGATTAACTCTATCAGTTAAATCGAATACCTTTTTAATTCCTATTGGTTTTACATTAAGTTTTCTTCTGTTATAATTTGATGCCTCTTCATCTATCAATCTATTTAAATCAATTAACACACGGCGAGTTTTTTTCAAAAGAATTTCTGCATTATCTGTTCCTCCAAGAGTCAATCGAAATGTTTTTCTTCCTGTATCAAATCCCTGTTCAGTTCTTGCAAAAGTTGAAAGAGGCACCATTCCTATTCCCTGTCTTGCAAGTCCAGATGCAAGCCAATCAAGAGACAATCCTGCAGGAAGATTTTCAATTATTAATTGAGGATACATACTTCCTGCCGGCGGCTTTATAGTTATACTGTATTTATTTCTTCCACCAGGAAGATTTTGTACTGCTTCAAGCAAGGCGTTGCTTCTTTCAAAAAAGATTTTGTTTCTTAATCGATAATAGGCATTTATATTCTCAGCTCTGCTTCTATAAAATAAATAGGAAAGAAAGATTGCAGCTATATTTGGTTTTATAGTAGAATTAATTTCATTAAATCTATTAAATATTTTTTTATTTCTGATTTCTGCCACAGACAATCTCGCACCGGCAAATGAATCTGTTTTTGACATCGAATGAATTGTAATAACATTATCTGCCTGTTCGCCTGTAATGTATCCTTCTTTTTCAAGTTCATCACTCAATTGACGAATTGTTTTTATTATCTTAAATTCATTTGAAGGAATTACATTTTGATATGAAAGGTCATCAATTACAATTATATTTTTCTCAAGCAGCCATTTCAGAAGATTTTTGACATCGGTTTCATTAAATATTTGTCCCGTTGCATTATGAGGATTATTTAAAACTACCGCTCCATAATTTTTCCAGTTTCCATCATGATTTAATTTTTCTTGAACTGCTTTTTTAATTTCATCTATATTTAATTGAAAATCTTCTGTAAGAGGTACAACTTTTACCTTAGGGAAACAATGTTCATAAGTCCAGCTTAAATCTGGGATTATTACTTCCTCAATGCCGCAGTGAAATCCAAGAAGACTTAATGCTGTTCTTGAAGAACCGCTTACAACAATACATTTATCAGGCTTATATTCAGAATGATAATTAAGAAAAGCACTCAGGTAACTATTAATTATTTCATCGATATATTCTTTTGAGTCAATATTCTCGATTAAATCATCAAGAAGTTCTTTTGCATCTGTTTCAAAAAATCTGTCATATAGAAATCGTCCAAAGAATTTTTTAATGCTGTTATCAATTACTCTTTCTTTCTTCAAATATATTTCAATTGCTTCGTTGATAGCTTTGTTTCTTTTTTCAATTATTTCTTCTGTTCTTTTTCCTATCTGTTTAATTTGTCTGTCAAGAATTTCAAATCCCGATTTTTGCAAAAATGATTTTTCATATTCCGGTTCAACTAAAATTTCATTCTTGGTTTCTTCTTTATTATTATAAAATGCAGAATAATTTTTAAGTAAAAATGCTAAAAATTCAATTTCTGTTGATGATGGAGTTCCTTTCAGCTGGAAATGAATTGTTTCTATAATTTTAATAAAATCAGGATTGCCAAGTACAAAAGTTAAAGAGAGATTTTCAAAATATTTTGATAGAACTTTGGGAGTAATAATTCTAATTACTCTGTTCATCATCTTTGCTTCTCTTGCAAGCGAAAGATGATTTGGTGCATCATTTACTTCGACAAAAAAAAGAGGGAACTGCAAACTTAATTCTCTGAGTGAACGTCGTGTTTGCTCTTTTGTTAATTTGCCAATTAATAAAAAATTTGGCTGTTCAGAATATTTTTCAAGATATGATTTTAAATCTCCGGTTAAAACTGTCTCATCTTCACTTAATGAATAAAAATTTAGATTTGAGAAATTTTTCAGATGCTCGGGTAAATTAATTCCAAACAAAAATATATTTGCAGGAAGGCGAATTAGAAAATTTGACAACGAATGAAAAAGAACTCTTAAAGTCTCGCTATTGCCGCCTGATGCAAGTATTATTTCTCTTCTGCCTGTTTTGTCGCCCAAATCATAAGAAAGTGGTTCTTGCTGATGTTTTATTAGCCAATCAATAAAAAAATTTATTAAAATGTGTGGATTAGTACGAACAAAACCACCTCTTGGTGAGTAAGGAGCACTTTTCTTAATTAATTCTGCAAAAAATTTCAGTTTATCTTCTTCTTCTTTTTTCCAGCCTAATTCATTTAGAATTTCATTAAGGTTATTTATACCTAAATTTTCTTTCTCGATATCAATTCTCAGGACCAATCGAAGATAAGCAGAGTAAAGACTTTCATCTTGAACAGGATTGCCAATATGAAAATTTACTCTTTCTTCAGGAGGCACCTGAGATGCTATTGTAGCTTCGCTAATTTCAGAAACTTTTGCTGCTTTAGTCTGCTTAAGCTGAAAAATATCGAGAAGATTTTTTTGATTATTCATAAATACTATTCTTTCTGATTCTTATCTTTTGGTTGAACTGAATTCAAATAGTTTTGAAGAAATTTTTGGAACATTCCGATTAGTTCTGTTCCCTGTGCTAAATCATTAGGGGACAAAGTAACTACAGTTCTTGCATTCTTTAATGATTGACTTGCTTCTGCTAATCTTGCTGCTTGTGGTGTTAATATCAACAGTTCTGGATTATTCTTTAACAATTCTAATTCTTCTTTTTCATATTCAAGCTGCATTTTTTTTCTTTTGAGTTCTTCAGATACTCTTTTATCTGCAAGTTCAGATTCTTTTTCCAGTTCTACTTTTTTCAAATCATATTTTTTTAATTCAAGTTCATTTTCCATAAGTGCAATTTTTTCATCGGCTTCAAGTCTGGCTTTTGCAGCAGATATTCTTACTTTTTGATTTAGAAGTTCGGTTTGTTCAAATATTCTTGCAGATTCCTGCTGGCGTATTGCCTCTGCAATTTTTGAATCCATTATTTCAAATGACTGGATTGATATCGAAATAACTTCCAGCCCAAACTTTTCTTTACTAATATTAATTCTGTCAATCAAATAATTATAAATCTTTTCTGATGATAATTCTTCTATCTCAAATTTTTCTGTAAATTCTCTTACAAGACTATGAATAACTGTTTCAAGTTCTTTTGTTGCTTTTTGGACTGCCGATTTGTTCCATCCACCCGTCTTAATTAAAGAATTAATATTTTCCAGTGAAAGAGCTACTGCAACAGATAATTTAACTTTTACATCAAGACTGCCTCTTGCTGATGCATCTATACCTAATTGCGATGAATAAATTGTCTTGGGCAAAACAAGACTAAAATGGCGCGGATAAAATCTTCCTTTCCTCAATATAATTTTACCATTTCTTTCGGTAAGAACTAATTCATCAGGCTTGCGAATTCTTAATTCATACAGCAACAATAAAAGTATTATTATTGCAATTACGATTATAGTTATCAACATTTTTTTCTCCTATTTTATATTTTACATTTATCTTTTATCATTAATTGAATAATTACCTTGATTGCAGTAAGGCTTACAAAGGATAGAAGTAAAAAAGTAATCAAAATTGTAATCCAATGTAATAAATTTTATAAAATAATGTAATAATTGAAGAAATTTAATTAGGTTATTACTTAAAATTTTCTTACAAATTATTAATCAAAAAGAATTTTTCTAAATTAACAAAGGAATTACAGATTAATTAACTTCATGAATGAAAATAATATACCAAATATATTTGAAGAACCAGAGAACACTCAGCATTTCAAAAAGATAAAAAGATTAGAGCGTTCTAAAAGTGATTTTATTATTTCAGGACTATGTGCCGGCCTTGGTAAATATTATAATGTAGATGCTTCTATTATAAGATTAATATCACTGCTGAGTTTAGCTGTAAGCAGCTGGTTTATTTACATTTATTTATTGGCTTCTTTTATATTCCCGCTCGAAAAAGAATTTACAACCTTAGAAGATATTGAGAAAATTAAAATCAGAAGAAAAAATTCTTACACAATTTTAAGCGCAATTTTAATTCTTGCAGGAATTTTATGGTTATTCAAAAGTACAGAATTGATTCACAGAGATGAATTATTAAATCAAAATTCTTTGCTAATCAATTTTATGTATTTAATTATTGGACTTTACTTAATTGATAAAAATTCCGCCGAAGAAGTTCTGATAAATTATGAGCATATCTCTAAAAGCAAAAAATTGGTGTTTGGTGTGTGTAAAAATTTAAGTGATGATATTGGTATTGATATAAATCTTATAAGAACATTTTTTATAATTGGAACATTAATAACATCAGGAGCAATTTTATTACTTTATATTTTTCTTTTAATAACTAAGCACAAAAAAGGTGAATCGGGATTGACAGATGAAAATGAATTATAAAACTCTGCTTGGATTCTCAATTATTATTTATGGAATTTTATCAATATTAAATGGAAAATTAATTCACATTCCTGCAAAGGCTATCTTAGGTTTTACTTTGATATTTTATGGCATACCATCTGTTTACATCTCTTTTAATTATCATAAAAAAAATATGATTGTGCTTTCTTCAGTTTCTTTTTTCACAGGAATATTTTTGGCGTTAAATGCTTACTATAAAGTTTATTCATATACAACATTGGTCCTCTTTATAATTTTTGTTTGCAGCGCTACATTTTTTCTATTATTCATTGAAGAGACGAAAAAGAAGTATTACCTATACTCAGGCTTATTTCTTTTGCTAATCTTATATCCTGCAGTAAAGATAATTCAGAAAATTGAAAGTAGTTATTTTATTTATCATTACTTAAAAATTGGGAATATAATTCTGCCGATAATCTTAATTTTACTGGGAATCAGTTTATTCCTTAAAAGGAATGATTAACTATCTTACTTTTGTTTGCTGAGGAAAATTACCAACAAGATAACTTTGAACCGAAGGCGTAGGCGAACCAGTATTAGATTCGATAGTAATTTTTAGCATTTCTATATTTTCTTTCGGAATAAATGGAAATGAACTAATGTGTATATACTCATTACTGCTTGGAGTATAAACACCCATTGAATATGCAACTCCTTTACTGACTGCCCATAATTGATAACCCTGGTTGGGTTGAAGCGGTTTCACATTTTTAAATTGGATTAATCCTTCCTTAACATCAAATGAAAGGAATACTCGTGCACTTGCTTTTTCATTAGGGTCTACACTTGTAAGATTTATAATTATAACATCCTTGTAATTAAAGAATTCAATAAAAGAAAGATAATTGTTCATAAAATTATTTGTTCGGCTCAATTCACTGCGGAAGAGAGTTATATCGTGATTTAATTCTTCAATTTGTTTATTCAATGTTTCAATTGAAGTAAAAGAATAATACCCCAGAACAGAAAACAATATAACAGAAATCAGAAGAGCTAACCAGCCAATAATTCCCCCGGCTGATTTTTCTTTTGGCTGTGGTATGGACGGTTGTGGAGTCATATACTGCACAGGTTTTTCAGGAATAACAGAACCCTCATATTTTGTTTTTGTTTTAGCCTTCATTTCTTCTTTTGTTTCTTTCACGATTGTAGATTTTGTAAGATTAGAAAGTTGAAATGTTGGTCTGCCTGTTTCTTTTTGAGCAGTTTGATATGTTTTCCCAAGTAAAGTTTTTCTTTTTTCTTCTCTGATTCTTGTTTTAATTTCATCCTGCAGACCAATTAATCTTTTTGCAACTTCATCTTTAAGAGATTCTTTTGGTTTTTCTATCTCAAGAATAGTTGGAATTAATGACACAATATTTTGTAATTCGCCCAATGCACCTTCAGGCAATTCACCTCCAGCATCAACATAATCTTTGAACTGGATAAAATTCTTTCTATCCATACATCCTATCGCAAAAGCAGCCATCATCTCGTGAATTGCATCATCAGACATTTTTCTTACTCCTTCGTCAGGTTATCTCTAAAATTATGCAAAGCATTCATAACTTTACTTCTAACAGTTTCAATAGGCACATTCAATTTATCCGCAATTTCATCTATTGTGTAGCCTTCATAATATGCAAGATGAAGAACATATTTTTGTGTATCTGTAAGTTTTGACAAAGCACGTTCAACTTTTGGCACCAAACTCATTGCAGTATTCAAATCAAGGCTATCCATATCATCTAAAAAAGTAGGAATTATAAAATAGTCTTCATAATCATCATCATAAATTTGAGAAGTTGAAAGGGAGTTCCTGCTTCTTCGAAGAGTATCAACTGCTTTATTTCGTGCTAATGTAACTAACCAGCTATAAACATTTCCATTATTAAAGTTGAACCTGAAAGTCTTTCGCCAAACAATTACAAAAACATCAACAAGAACTTTTTCAGCAGTTTCCTCATCAGGTGTAATTTTTTTAATTAAAGTATAAAGTAGCGGTGAATATCTGTCATATAATTCTTCGAGAGCACGCGATTCAAAATTCGCAATCTCTCTCATCAATTCTAAATCTGTTAACTCTTTGAACCTGTTCAAATATTTTACACCTTCAGAATATTTATAATCAAAACTATTATTACTATTGCAAAATTACAATATATTTATTAAAAACTGCACCATTTTATATCAGTAATCCAAATAATTATAACTTCTGAAAAAAATTTCGAATAAACTGTCGTTCTCGTTAAAACTGAAATCCTCTTATTAATCAATGGCTCCTTATGTCCGTTAAGGCAGTTTTACACAGAAATGACGCATTGAAATTTTGAGAAGTTTCTATATTAAATCAATTTTCACATAATAAAATTACTTCATCGCACATTCCTTTCATTTTTTATTATATTTGCTCACATTTTATAAAAAAATTCTCTGCATTGATTATGACATCAAACGAAATCAGACAACAATTTTTAGATTTCTTTGTTAATAAAGGTCACAAACTTGTACCAAGTGCTCCTGTAGTTCCCCAAGGTGATCCAACCCTACTTTTTACAAATGCCGGTATGAATCAATTTAAAGATGTATTTCTTGGAATTGGCACACGAGACTATAAAAGAGCTGTCGACACACAAAAATGCATAAGAGTTTCCGGCAAACATAATGACCTCGAAGAAGTTGGATACGATACTTATCATCACACTTTTTTTGAAATGCTCGGTAACTGGTCTTTTGGAGATTATTACAAAAAAGAAGCAATTCAATGGGCATGGGAATTATTAACCGAAGTATGGAAACTTCCAAAAGAAAGACTCTGGGCAACTGTATTTAGAACAGATGATGAAGCATATAATATATGGAAAGAAGTAACAGATATTAATCCAGCACATATTTTAAGATTCGATGAAAAAGATAATTTCTGGGAAATGGGCGAGACCGGCCCTTGCGGTCCGTGTTCAGAAATTCACATTAACTTGAGTGATGATTTTGAAAATCCTGCTTGGGTCAATGCAGGAAAGCCAGAATGCATTGAAATCTGGAATCTTGTTTTTATTCAATACAACCGCGATGAGAACGGTATTCTTCACGAACTGCCGGCTAAACATGTCGATACTGGAATGGGCTTCGAAAGAATTACTGCAGTTCTTCAAGGGAAAAAATCAAATTATGATACAGATATATTTACTCCAATAATTAACTCAATAGAAAATTTATCTGGATTAAAATACAATTATAATTTACCTGCTGAAGATAAATCTGTTGAAGGTCAAATCAATATTGCAATGAGAGTAATTGCAGACCACATCAGAACTCTTACTTTTGCAATTGCTGATGGAGCAGTGCCAAGTAATGATGGAAGAGGTTATGTTCTTAGAAGATTATTAAGAAGAGCATCAAGATATGGCAGAAAAATAAATCTTAAAGAACCATTCCTGTATAAACTCGTAGAAGTAGTTGTGAAAAATTTTTCAAATGTTTTTCCTGAAATAAAAGAAAATCAATCTAAGATTGAAAAAATTATAAAAGCAGAAGAAGAAAGTTTTAATTTGACTCTTGATAGAGGAATAGAATTATTTGAAAACTTAATTGGAAAATTGAAAGAAAAGAATCAAAAAGTAATTCCTGGTGAAGAAGTTTTTAAGCTGTATGATACTTATGGATTTCCAGTTGATTTAACAAATGTAATGGCAAGAGAAAATGGTTTTACAATTGATGAAAATAAATTTAATCAATTAATGGATGAACAAAAAGAAAGAGCAAGAAAATCAACAAAAGAAAAATTAAGCGGGATAAATGTAATTATTAGTTCTACAGATGATTTTGAAATATTATCAACCAATCCAACTGAATTTACAGGCTATGATGAACTTAAGTCGAATGCTGAAGTAATCGGAGTTAAAAATGAAAATGGGAAATCATTTATCATTCTGAATAAATCACCATTTTATGTTGAATCAGGAGGACAGATTAGTGACACAGGCAATATAATTATCAACGACACTCATCTTCCTGTTATAAACTTATTAAAAATCAACAATCAAATTATTCACATAGTTGAAAATGAATCAGGAATAAAAATTAATCTTGGTGAAAAAGTTATTGCATCAGTTGATGAAAAAAGAAGATGGGATATAATGAGAAATCACTCGGCCACTCATTTTCTTCACAAAGCATTGAGAGAAATTTTAGGCACTCATGTTCAGCAATCAGGTTCTTATGTTGGACCAGATAGACTTCGCTTCGATTTCAGTCACTTTCAAAAATTAACAGAATCAGAACTCGATGCAATTGAATCATTAATTAATGAAAAACTTAGAGAAAATTTACCGCTTATCCATCATCGGAATGTTCCATTTGAAGAAGCAAAAAAAATGGGTGCATTAATGTTCTTTGGTGATAAGTATGGCGATAAAGTAAATGTAGTTCAGTTTGGAAACTACACAATGGAATTTTGCGGCGGAACTCATGTTAAAAATAGTTCTCAAATAGGCTTATTAAAAATTGTGAGTGAATCTTCTATTGCAAGCGGAATAAGAAGAATTGAAGCAGTTACTGGTGCAGGTGTGGAAAAATTTATCAAAGAACAGGAAACAAAAATTAAACACAAAGAAGAACTTTATGAAAAATTGCTTGAAGAAAAGAAGAAGCTCGAAAAAGAGTTATCTGAACTAAAGTTTAAGGAAAAATTAAATGAGATAGATTCCATAATTAAAAATTCTTCTGATGTGAATGGAATAAAAATTTTTAAAGGAAAAGTTACCGCAGATAATATGGATGAGTTAAAATTAATGGGCGATGAATTAAGAAATAAAATAAAAAGTGGAATTGGTTTATTAATTTCCGAAATAGATGGTAAAGTAGGCATTGTATGCATAGTTACAGATGATTTAATTAAAGACAAAAAAATTTCTGCAGGCAAAATTGTAGGTGATGTAGCAAAAATTGTAGGCGGTGGTGGCGGCGGAAGACCTCATTTAGCTACCGCAGGCGGTAAAGATGTAAGTAAAATTGATGAGGCATTAAACAACTTTGAAAAAATTGTAAGCGGTTTATAAAATATTAATCATATTCTTTTTTCATCTTTTACTCTTAATCTGATAATTACCTCAACGATTTTATTGCCAATTTTTTTTATATTGATTTAGAATAATTATAACAGCTTCTTATGAACGACTACAAAATATTAATTGCCGATGATGACGAAACACTCTGCTACCTGCTAAAAGAAGAACTTGTTAATGAAGGCTATCGTGTCGATGTTGTTTACGATGGTAAAGATGCAATTGAAAATCTAAAAAGAAAACAATATGATGTATTGCTTCTTGACTTGGAAATGAGAGAAGTCCATGGCGAGAAAGTATTAAATTTTGTTCAGGAAAATTTTCCTTCAACACAGGTCATAGTATTAACAGCAAAGTCCGATATTCGAACTGCTATTGACTGCATTAAACAGGGTGCATACGATTTTATTACAAAGCCTTATGAATTTGGACAATTGTGTGTAACAATTGAAAGAGCTATTGAACATCGTGATTTGATTCTTCGAAATAAAATACTTAGCTCAAAAGTCCAAACTTTCCAATCAAATATCATTGGTGAAAGTGACAGCATAAAAGAAGTAATTCGTCTTGCAGAAAGAGCTGCTAAATCAGATTCAAATATTTTACTCGAAGGAGAAACAGGAACCGGCAAAGAACTTTTTGCCGAATTCATACACAAAAACTCGAACAGAGCTGATAAACCTTTCGTTGCAATAAATTGTGCTTCACTGCCCGACCAACTGATTGAAAGCGAATTATTTGGTTATGAAAAGGGAGCCTTTACTGATGCTAAAACTTCAAAACAAGGTCTGGTAGAAATTGCCAACGGCGGAACACTATTCCTCGATGAAATTGGTGAATTGAGTTTAACACTTCAACCAAAACTTTTAAGATTTCTTGAAAATGGTGAATTCAGGAGAATCGGCGGAATTACAAATCTAAGTTCTTCAGTTAGAGTTATTGGTGCTACAAATAAAAATTTAATGGAAGAAGCAGAAAAGAAAAATTTTAGACGCGACCTTCTTTTCAGACTTAATGTAATCACACTAAAAATTCCGCCTTTGCGGGAACGACAGAATGACGTTCTGCTTTTAGCCGAATATTTTCTTCAAAAGAAATCTCCAATCAGAGCTACAAAAAAATTATCTGAAGAAGCAAAGAAAGAATTAATGAAGTACAATTTTCCCGGCAATGTAAGAGAACTTGAACATATGATTGAAAGAGCTATAATTTTTTCTGACGGAGATACAATTTATCCTAAAGACCTTAATATTCCAAAAGAAGATTTTGATTTTACTAACTTTGTAAAAGATGATGGAACAATAATGTCTCTCGAAGAAGTTGAAAAAATTCATATTAAAAGAGCTCTTGATGCATTCAACTGGAACCGAGAAAATACAGCACGAGCACTTGGAATAAGTCAGAAAACTTTGTATACAAAAATTATTAAGTATAAACTGAAATAGATGCAAACAGAAGATAAAAGTCTTCCATTAAAACATCTTGCTCACGACATCAATAATATTCTTACTCGAATTTTAAATAGTGTAGAACTTCTGAAGAAAAAAGTAAATAATTATGATGATGTAAGTTCAATACTAAACAGTATTGAAAATAGCACTTATATGGTTTCAGAAATAATTGAAGATGTTATTTCCGAAACAATTAACAAAACACCAAGGAAAAAAAGAATAAACATCAATCATCTTATTAATGACCTTGCAAATACAATTGGAATTCAACTTAAAGAAAAAATTAATTTCGTATTGAAACTTGAACCTGAACTTAATTTTGTTGAAGGAAAATATTCAGATTTTTACAGAGTAATGTTAAATCTTATTGTTAATGCATCCGAAGCAATTCAAGATAAAGGAACCATTACAATTTCTACTTCAAACATTGAACCGAATAATACAAACCTTGACGAACTAAAACTTTTTGAAAATCAATCATTCATTCAAATTAAAGTTGCAGATACTGGAACGGGCATTAATTCTTTAACACTTCCTTACATTTTCGATGAAAGTTTTTCTACGAAGAGTAAATTAAAAAATCGCGGAATTGGGTTGACTATTGTCAATAAAATTATCAAGAGTTATAACGGCTCAATCAATGTTAAAAGCGAAGCAGGCAAAGGAACTGAATTTACAATTCTTCTTCCTGCAGTCAAATCTCGAAAAAAGAAAAATTATAATGGTAAAAAAACAATCTTAATCGCAGAAGACGAAATTATTCTTAGAGAATTATTGTCGGAGCTTCTCGAATCTTATGGCTATAATGTTGTAACTGCTTCTGATGGCAAAGATGTTATTTCAAAGATAAGCTCCAAGATAATCCCGGATATTTTAATTATTGACCAGAAAATGCCGGATTTAGACGGAATCACATGCATTAAGAAAGTAAAAGAAATATATGAAGATTTACCCGTTATACTTGCAACTGGTTCACAAAGTGATTTTTATGAAGACTCCAATTTGACAAACATTGTAAATAGAGTTATCAACAAACCTTACAACATTGAAGAAATGGTTTCAATTATCAGAGAACTTATTGGTTAATTAAAAACAATTTATGAAAACAATTTTATTACCCGGAACAACTCATCAAATTAAATTTCTATTTGAAAATTTAAAGACAAGATTAGAACAGATACTAATAATTGGTGCAGGTCATGAAAATATTGCCGTTGAAATTTCAAAGCATTATAACACAAAAGTAAATTTAATTGTAGATGATTATGAGTCATTCATAATTTCAAGACTTGAATTGGGAAATAATTTAGATATAAATGCAATTATTATGGAATATGAAAACACAGATTTTAACAACAACCAGTTTGATTTAATTTATGCTCAGGCTTCAATTTCTCTTATAAACAGAAATAAAATCATAAAAGAAATAAAAAGAATTTTAAAACCGAATGGATATTTTTGTGCAGGCGAACTAATTTCTTTAAAAAAAGAAACACCAAAATTTATGAAAGATATTTATGATGCTTCCGGTTTATTGCCATTATTTATTGATGATTTAGAAAAATACTACCTCGAAAGAAATTTCAAAGTAATTAACAAAATAGATTTATCTCATACATTAAAAGATTATTACTCAACAGCAATTGAAAAATTAAAAAGTGCCAAAGAAAAATTAGATGAGAAGGAAAAAGCATATTACAAAAAAGTAATAAACAGATTCAACCACGAATCAAATGCTTATCTAAAATTAGGTGGAAACAAATATCTTGGATTTTTTGCTTTATTATTACAAAAGGGTGAAAATTGAAAAAGGGAGATTTAATAGAACTCGAAATCATTGATTATGCCTTTGAAGGAAAAGGAATTGCAAAAATTATAAAAGAAGTTCATTCGCAGGATGAAGTTAATCCAAAAAAATTTGTTGTTTTTGTTGACAGCTCTTATCCCGGAGATAAAATAATTGCCCAGCTAATTAGAATTAAAAAAACTTATGCAGAAGGAAAAATAAAAGATTTCATTGAAAAATCTCCTTACCGTGTTGAACCAAGATGCAAATATTTTGGAATATGCGGCGGATGCAAACAACAAAATCTCGATTACAAAATTCAATTAAAATACAAAGAAGAACAGGTCATAGACATATTCGAAAGAATTGGCGGATTATCAAATTTTGAAATTAATCCAATAATTCCTTCAGAAAAAATTTTCTTTTACAGAAATAAAATGGAATTTTCTTTTGCAGTAAAAAGATGGCTAACTGAAAATGAAATTATTTCAATGCAGGAAGTAAGGGACAAAGATTTTGCTCTTGGTTTACATATCCCAAATTTTTTCGATAAAGTTCTTGATATTGATGAGTGTTTTTTGCAATCGGAATTAAGCAATAAAATTCTAAACTTTACAAGAAAATTTTTTAAAGAACGAAACACTTCAATTTATTCAACTCAAACTCATTCTGGTTTTTTGAGAAATCTTGTGATTCGTCAATCAGCTCATACAAATGATGTTATGGTAAACATTGTTACTTCAGAAGAAAATGAAAAATTAATTACAGAATTTCGTGATGAATTATTAAAAAATTTTCCAGAGATAACTACTTTTGTGAACAACATTAACAAAAAAAAATCACAGGTAGCTACTGGTGATTATGAAATAGTTTATCACGGCACAGGTTACATTTATGATTATATAGGAAACTACAAATTCAGAATAAGTGCTAATTCTTTTTTTCAAACCAACACACTTCAAGCAGAAAAACTTTATCAAACTGCAATGGATTTTGCATTACTAAAAGGCAATGAGGTTATTTATGATTTATACTCAGGCGCAGGAACAATTCCAATTTTTATTTCAAAACATGCTAAAGAAATTTATGGATTTGAAAGCGTTCCTTCTGCTGTAACAGATGCAAACATAAACATTGAAATAAATAATGTTTCTAATTTTCAGCCACTGCTCTGGGATTTAAATAAATCATTGCTGCCTTTTATCAAACAAAAAAAATTACCGCCTCCAAACATTATAATTGCAGACCCTCCAAGAAATGGAATGAATCCTAAAACTGTAAATGATATATTGCATTTAAATCCTGAAAAAATAATTTATATTAGCTGCAATCCAGCAACTCAAGCAAGAGATATTAAACTTCTTTGCAACGAAAAATATAAATTGATAAAAATTCAGCCTGTTGATATGTTTCCTCATACATATCATATTGAAAATGTAGCTTTGCTAAAAAAATAAGCTGACAAAAAAATGAATGAAGAGGTTAAAAAAAGAATTGAAAATATTTTCAGAAATTCTAATTCATCAGATGAATTATTTGATGCATTTGATGAAGCAATAAAACTCAAAATAAATGATGTAGAAATTTATAAAGTTTTGCTTGCCAATCCAGCTTTATCGCTCGATGAAATAAAAATGTATACAGAAAAACTTTTGCGTGAACTTACTGAACACAGATTTCAAATATCAATGTGGACAGCTAAAGTTTTTGAAAATCTTCAAAGTAATTTCGATTATCTTGAAAGTGCAATTAACTATTACATCAAATCAATTCAAATTAATCCTACTTCTCACGAGCCTTTATTGGGACTTCTTAAACTTTACAATTATGATTTAGAACTACCAACCAATCAAAAAATATTAAAAATAATCGAAGAAAATTTGCAGCAGGTAGAAATAAAAAGCAAAGTTTACTTTGCGCTTGCAAACTTATATAAAAAACTTGGTGACCATCAAAAAGAAGCTAAGTATGCTGCACTTGGTGAAAAAGCTATAGAACAAGAACGAGAGACAAAAGATTAGCTTTTATTTTTAAAATGTTCGTCCTCTTTTAATAATAATATCCAATCGTAAAGTAAAAAAATGTTGGGCTCCAGACGACAATATTTTTCGGAAGTGTATTTTTAATATAAAAACTTTTCCCGAATGAAAAATCAGCTGGTCCTACTGGTGTTTGGAATGAAATTGTCCCGCCAATTCCGTGTCGTAAATCTTTGAATCTTATTTCTTCTTTTTGATTCCATATTGAACCTAAATCGTAGCGAAGACTAACATAAGTTGTGAAAAAAAGTTTAACTGGTAATTTGTAGCGATAGCCGAGTGAAGTAAGAAAAATTTGTCTTCCTCTATATTCATATTCTCTCATTCCAAAGAAAGAATTTTGTCCTCCAAGAGAAAACTGCTGACTCAAGGGTAAAGTTTTATCTGCAAAACCAAAAATTGTTTTGAAAATCATTGTATGATTTTTAATTATGCTGAAAGTGTTTTTATAATCGAAGTAAAATTTTGTATAACTAATATCTCCGCCCAATGCTGCTTGAGCAGTTTCATAGAAAGTTCTTACAAGAAATCCCTCTGTTGGAAAAGGATAATCGTTTTGAGAATCTATGAAAAGTGTGAACCTTACACTTGATATCATTGATTTATAAGTTGGAATAGAATAGTTGGATTTATTTTTAATTTGGTCCTGCTGAAATCTTGCTTCTATTAACAAATTACCAAACCTTTGAACTTGAGTTCCGATTCCAAAAGATCCGCCGTAAAATATTTGTCTATATTCTCCAATTTTATTTCGAATAAATCTATTGAATGCAGCTGTTGTATCGTTGCCATAAACATTCACATCATTGAATTCATAAAATGCTCTTAATTTATAAGTTAAATATGTATCAAATACACGATTTGCCTTATGTTCTAAAATATATGAACGAGTTCTAATTCCACCTGATAATATTGCTCCAACTTCAGTTCCTGTTCCATTGAAATTTTCATCACGGATATCAACTGACATTTGTGAATAATTTTCATTATCAACTCTAAAACCAAAACGCAAAACACTTGATGGTTTTTCTATCAGTCGTATTTTGATGTCATTTTTCTCTGAATTATTTTCTGTCAATAATTCAACCTGTTCAAATAAATTTGTACTTCGAAGATTTGATAAACCTCTTTTTGCATCTTCATATTTAAAATAATCACCATGTTTAAGTGGGAATTCTCGTGTTACAATTCTTTCATTTGTTTTTTCATTTCCCTCGACAAAAACTTTGTTAATTTTTCCTTCATTAATTTTTATTAGAAGTTTATTAGAACCTTCATCGAAATTTACTTGCTCTATCTGTGTTAGCACATAACCTTTCGAGCGATAGAAATGTAATATTTGCAGAAGTGTTTTCAGAACTGAATCAGGATTAAATGGTTTACCAATAAGAGGATTTAATATGCCCGTAAAATCTTTTGCAGTGAATATTGAATCTCCGCTCAATTCATAATTTTCTATGTTAGAATTTTCAATAGCATAAAGATTAACAAGAGTTCTATTATTCTCTTTGACAATTTCATAGAACAAATCTTTAAAATTACCTGTGCGTTGCAAGAGATAAAGTTTGTACAATAAATCTTTCTTGCTTATTAAATCATAATGTTCTGTTTTTATTGTGGTATCTATTCTGAAAGAATTGTCAATAATAAAAACATTTGTTAAATATTCATCTTGAAAGTGTAATTTGCTTTTAAATTGTACTTCAAATTTCTTTTCTATATTATCAACGACTTTTTTTGCTGCTTCATAACCTTTCATAACCAGTTCATTTAAGCTATCGAAATCTATATTTTTTCTTCCATACAAATCGGGTTGAATTATAAAATCAGCTTCTTCAAGTTGTTGTTCATTTAAGATTTGCATTGGGATACTAACTAACTGGTCTGCAATAACCCATGGATAATTTAATTCACTTTCCTGATAAAGTGGACTTACCGTATTTGCAGCAATTACAATATCAGCTCCAAGTTTACGCGTTTCTTTTACAGGAATATTTGCTACAAGTCCTCCATCAACTAAATTATAAGAATCTTTTTTGACTGGAGGCAAAAGAAGAGTAACACTTGAACTTGCCTGCAATGCAAGTCCAAGAGGAGGTTCATCAAGAATGATTTCTTTGCCTGAAACTAAATCAGTAGCTATTGCTCTAAATTTATAAAGGAGTTCATCAAAATTATTTTTTGATTTTATCGGAGCACTCAATGCAAGTAAATTTAGATAATTAGCACCGCGCTGCCCTGAAAGTATAGATTTTGGGATTAATGGCTTAAGTCCTTCTAGTCTAAATGTTACAACAGCTTTATCCTGTGTAATTTTCTGGTCCACAAATAATTCATTTCTATTTGTCTGCTCAATTGAGAAAAAATCTCCCCAATTAGTTGCTTTGACAATTGAATCAAGTTCATTCAGATTATAACCAGAAGAATAAAGTCCACCAATTATACTTCCCATGCTTGTTCCAACAATAATTTCTACTGGAAGGTTTTTTTCTTCAATAGCTTTTAATATACCAAGTTGAGAAATTGCACGTGCGCCACCACCGCTTAATGCAATTCCAATCTTAGGGAGATTATCTGGTATTTTCTTGGTTAGACCAAATGGTAAATTTTTATCAATCAGATTTAACCGTAGCGTATCTTTTTGCTGCGCAAATATAGAAGCAGTCAAAGCAATTATTATGAAAAATTTATATGCTTTATTCACGCTGGTTACCAGACCGTAATTTATTTTCTTTTATGAACTGCTTTCTTTTGTGCTTGAGCTTGCTTTTCTGCTGCTTCCATCATTCGAGCCATAAACCCTTTCTTTTTCTTTGGGTCTGCTACAGGTACAAGTTCAACATCATCTTTCCTTTTATTAATATAATATTGCTGGGCAATCGAAAATAAATTGAACATAAAATAATATAGATTCAATCCCGATGGAAATCCCATGAACATCAGTGTAAACATTATCGGCATAATGTAAACAAGAGCCTTTTGAGATGGGTCTTTCACACTTTGTTTTTGCTGGATGAACATTGTTATTCCAAGCAAAAGTGCTAGTCCACTTATTATATCAATGTTAAACAGAGGAATCTTAAAAGGAAGTTTATAAATTTTATCCGGTGCAGATAAGTTATCTATCCACAGTACAAAAGGCTGCTGCCTTATATCAATAACATTATTAAACAAACTCCACAGAGCAATTAATATTGGCATTTGCAGAAGCATGGGCAAACATCCACCCATTGGATTAATTCCATAAGTTGAATAAAGTTTCATTGTTTCTTTTTGAATTCTCTGCGGGTCATCTTTATACTTTTCTTTGATTTCATTTATCTTTGGCTGAAGCAACTGCATCTTTTTCATTGACTTCATACTCTGACGGGTTAGAGGATGCAGTGCAAATTTTATAATTATTGAAAGTACTATTATTACCAAACCATAATTTGGAATGAACTTATGAAGAAATTGAAGCAATGGCAAAAGAACATATTCAGAAATTGGACGAATTATAAATTTCAAACCAAAGAAACTTCCGAAATCAACTATTACTTCAAAATTTTTTCCGTAACTTTTAAGAACATCGTAATCAATTGGTCCTAAATACAATTTGAAAGAATCCTTTTGATACTTTTGATTTTTGAATGGAACTTTCAAACTCATGCTGTAATATTCACGAACACCAAGAAGACTTTGCTTATGATATCCTTCAATATAAGCGCCGCCATCATCACTTGGATTTTTAGGTGAGAGAATAACAGTAAAATATTTATTTCTTACAGAAACCCAGTCAACTTTTCCATTAATATCTTTTGTGTATTTTTCATCTTCGTGTGTAGCATCTATAATTGTTTGCTCATCACCAGCATAAACACTTGCATTTGAGTGATTTGCTTCGTCAACTGAATTTTTTTCAGTAAAATTGATTCCATTATTCCAAACAACATCGTATCTGTAACTGCTTATAACATCATCAAAATTTTCAAATTCAATGTCAACATCAGCAGCATAATTGTTTCCATAAAAAGTAAAGTTCTTTTTAATTGTTCTATTATCAGATGTAGTAAAATTATAAGTCAATACGAGAGAATCTTTACCGCTTAATTTGTAATAATAATTATTAGCATTAAAATCGAAATCAAAATTAGAAGTGTTAACTAATTTGCCATCTTTTGTAACAAAAATTATATTGAAATCACCGCCCTGTTGAGTATTAACAAGCTGAACATGGCGGTTGTAAAAATCAGATTTATCGAATTCTTTGTAATACCATGTTTCATATTTTTTCAAATAATATTTTCTAATTTTTGCACCGCGAGATGTCAATTCAATTTTTGCGAGGTCTGTTTCTATTGTAATTATTCGTTCGGGTTTTATTACACCGCCAAAAGTTGTATCCGTTTTAGTTGAATCTTCAACTTGAGCCTTATTAATCTTTTCTTCTTGTTCTTTTTTAATCTCTTTTTGAACAACTGTAGTATCCGTTGTTTGTTTTTGAGGTGGAGGTGGTGTAGGTGTATTCCAGTAAAGCCAGAGAATTAAAATTATTCCGATTAGAATAAATCCAATTGTTGATTGTTTATCCATTAGAATCCCTATAATTATTCAAGTGGATCATATCCGCCTTTGCTGAATGGATTGCATCTTAAAATTCTCCATACAGCTTTTGTTCCTCCCTTCAGCACGCCGTATTTTGACAAAGCTTCTACAGCATACTGCGAGCAAGTTGGATAAAACCGGCAGGATGAAGGGAAGAGCGGTGATATTATTTTTTGATAGATTTTAATTAAATATATAAAGATAAATCGCATTTCTAAATTCTTAACTTAATCTTGTTCATCAAATCTACAACATCAGGCATAATATTGCATAATTTAATTTTCTTATTCTTTTCTTCATTTAATGAATTCGAAGCAAAAATTATATACAAGCAAATTTTTTTTTCTTCGCAATAAGCTTTTAAAATTTGCTTGTTAAGGCGATATGACTCGCGTAAAAGTCTTTTTAATCTATTTCTCCAGACCGCCTTACCACTTTTTCTTGAAACAGCAAAAGCAACTTTTACACCTGTGAAATCTGGATTTTCATCGATATAAAAAATTGCTTTTAAATTAGAAGAATAAATAACTTCGCCTTTTGTATAGACCAGTTCAAATTCTTTTTTCTTTTTGATTCTTTCTTTTGAAGAAAGACCAAATAGTTTCAAATGAACCTCCTCGCTTTTTATGCGAGGTAATTTTATCAGCGTTCGTCACTTACGGTTAATTTTTTTCTGCCTTTGGCTCTTCTTCTTGCAAGTACTTTTCTGCCATTTTTTGTTGACATTCTTTCACGAAAGCCGTGTGTATTTTTTCTCTTTCTATTGTGCGGTTGATATGTTCTTTTCATCTTCTACCTTAATTTCATTTGAAAGTGCGCAAAATTACTCAAATTATGTTTAATAACCAAAACTTAGAGGGACTTTTGAAGAGGTAACAACCCTGAATAAAAAAGGAGAGCGGAAATCCCGGCGAACAGCCCAGCCGATTTACTGTCCACCAGAATAACCGCCGCCTTTTAATTCTCTTACATTATAAATTAAATCAACGAATGTGCCAGTAAAAATTCTTTTAATTTCCTCCCAAATCTTATTCATTGAGCATTTCATAATGTCTCATTAAGACATTCTTTATCAAAAAAGAACATTAATAAAAAGTAAAATGAACTTATTATCTTTGTCGTTCAGATTTTCTACAATGTGAAGCTAACAATTTAACTAATGTGTTGATTTGATTTATATCATAAAAAATTTTCTTGTTAAAAAATTTTTGTGAATAGATAATTTTTACAGCAATAGTAACTTTTTTTGTGATGCTAAGTCTAAATCTCCAGTAAAAGCAAAAATTATTGAATAAAAGAGATAATTATGAAAAAGTCATTGCAAATCCTGACATTTTTATTTATACCATCATTATTTTTTTCTGCAGGAAAGACTAACAGCGATAAAGTTGTTTCTGCTTTGAAAACAGAAAATATTAAAATTATTCTGGATGGCAATCTAAATGAACCTATCTGGCAAAATCCCCCAATTAAAGATTTCACACAGAGAGACCCCAACGAAGGAATGCCTGCATCGGAAGAAACTCATGTCTGGATAGCTTATGATGATGAAAATATTTATGTAGCTGCAAGATGTTTCGATTCTCATCCTGAACTAATAGATGCAAGCTTAACAAGACGTGACAACTACATGCTTTCAGATTGGTTTGCTTTTTATGTCGACCCTTATAATGATAAAAAAAGCGGTTACTTTTTTGTAGTTAATGCAGGCGGCTCTATAATCGACGGAGTTTTGTTTAATGACAGCTGGGACGATAATTCGTGGGATGGAATATGGGAAGCTAAAACTAAAATTGACGACAAAGGTTGGACTGTCGAAATGAGAATCCCTTTTTCACAACTTCGTTTTAAAGAATCTGACAAAATGAAATGGGGAATTAATTTTGCCAGAGAAATAAAAAGAAAAAATGAAAGAGCTTATTATGTTATGGTCCCTAAAAAGGAAAGCGGCTTTGTCTCTCGTTTTGCTATTCTTGATGGACTCAACGGGATAAAACCAAAACAAAGAATTGAAGTTCTTCCTTACATTGTTCAAAAAGCTCAATATCTTGTGCATGATGCAAATGACCCGTTTTATAAAAGTAATCAATATAAAACCTTACTTGGTGCAGATTTTAAAATTGGAGTAGGAAGCAACTTAAATATTGATGGAACTATTAATCCCGATTTTGGTCAGGTCGAAGTTGACCCAGCTGTTATTAATTTAACAGCATTTGAATCTTACTTTGAAGAAAAAAGACCATTCTTTATTGAAGGTTCAAACATTTTTTATTTTGGAATTGGCGGTGCAAATAATAACTGGGGATTTAATTTTGGGTGGCCCGAGCTTTTTTACTCAAGAAGAATTGGAGCTCGTCCACACGGAGATGTTTCTGATAATGAATTTGTAAAATATCCTTCGGAAACCAGAATCTTAGGAGCCGCAAAACTTACAGGCAAATTAAATGAAACAACTTCAATTGGTGCTATCAGTGCAATTACAGAAAGAACTTATGCAACAGTTTTTAATAATGGAATAAAACATGATGAAGAAGTAGAACCTTTAGCTCACTATGGAGTTCTTAGAACAAAAAAAGAATTTAATGACGGTAAACAAGCAATTGGTTTTATGTTCACTACAGTTAACAGAGATTTACATACAAATTCATTAAAAAATATTTTATCAAAAAACGCTTACACATTTGGCATAGACGGCTGGACTTTTTTAGATGAATCAAAAGTTTATGTATTAACAGGAGCTTTTGCCGGCAGTTATGTAGAAGGCAGCAAAGAATATTTACTTGAACTTCAGCAAAAACCTTATCGATATCTTCAAAGACCTGATGCAACTTTTTTCAAACTTGATTCTTCAAGAACTTCTCTTTCAGGCTATTATGGCAGACTTATGTTAAACAAGCAGGAGGGAAATTTTTATGTAAATGCAGCTGTTGGTGTTGTTTCTCCAGGATTTGAACAAAATGATTTAGGTTTCCAATGGAATGCTGATAAAATTAATACTCATATTGTTTTGGGATACAGATGGTTCGAACCTGAGAAAATATTCAGGTCAAAATTTATTTATTTAGCCCATGCAAGATCTTACAATTATGATGGAAATATTATAAGTAATTTCTTATGGGGAAGACTTGGAGGAACATTTACAAATTATTACAGCATTTCAATTGGTGGAAGTTATCAATTTGAAACTTTCAGTCCTTCACTTACAAGAGGAGGTCCATTAGCTAAAAATCCAGCTGAATGGGGAATATGGTTTCATGCTGAAACCGATGAAAGAAATAAAATTATACTGGAATTTGAAAATGAATATGGAAAAGATAAACTCGGTGGAGTAGACGAAAGAATAAGCATTGATTTAAATTGGAAACCAAATTCACAAATAAAATTCAGTATTGGTCCTTCGTTTTCATATTCTATCAATCCAACTCAATGGATTGATAAATTTGATGACGCTTACGCTGTAAATACTTATTATAAAAGATATGTTTTTGGTAAGATAATTCAACATACTTTATCTGCAAACATAAGACTCAACTGGGCTTTTACTCCATCATTAACTTTTCAGGTTTATTTGCAGCCGCTTTTTGCTGTAGGAGATTATCAGGAATTTAAGGAACTCAGCAAACCTAAGAGCATGTCATATTTGATTTATGGTCAAAACAATTCCACCATAAAATATAACGAAGATAATAATGAATATATTGTTGACCCAGATGGAAATGGTCCTGCACTGCCATTTTCTTTTGGCAATCCTGATTTCAATTTCAAATCATTAAGAGGCACTGCAGTATTAAGATGGGAAATAAAATTAGGTTCGATTTTATATTTTGTATGGTCCCATGACCAGGTTAATGAAGAAAATCCGGGAGAATTTGATTTCAAGCGTGATATAAAAAATTTATGGCAGACAACAGGAAATAATATTTTCATGATTAAGTTCTCATATTGGTTTAATTTATAATTTACATTAATTTGGCTTATTAAAAATTTTACTCCTGTAATTATTTTAATAAAATATATGGCATTAAATCTTTCTGAAAGAGTAAATAAAATCAGCATCTCCCCAACAATAAAAATTACTCAACAAGCAATTGAAATGAAGTCGCGGGGAGAAAATTTAATAGACTTAAGTGTTGGAGAACCTGACTTTCCCACTCCACAAAACATCAAAGAAGCTGCTATTAAATCTATTGAAAATAATTTTACAAAATACACAATTAACTCGGGCATACTTGAACTTCGAAAAGCAATTTCTGAAAAACTCAGGAAAGAAAATAAACTTGAATACAAGCCTGAAGAAATAATTGTATCATCAGGAGCAAAACACAGTATTTTTAATGCTATAATGTCAATAGTCGAAGATGATGACGAAGTAATAATTCCAGCTCCCTATTATGTTTCTTATCCTCATATTGTTACACTTTCAAACGGGAAACCAGTTTTTATTCACACAGATGAACAAACAGATTTTAAAATAACTTTAGAACAATTAAAGAACGCAATTACTGATAAAACAAAACTATTAATTCTATGTAATCCTTCCAATCCAACTGGAAGTTTATACTCAAGAAAGGACTTTGAAAAACTCATTCCAATTCTTGAAGAAAGTGAATTTTATATTTTATCAGATGAGATTTATGAAAAACTAATTTATGATGATAATGAATTTGTAAGTATTGCATCACTAAGTGAAAAAATAAAACAGAAGACAATTACAATTAATGGGCATTCAAAATCGTATTCGATGACTGGATGGAGAATTGGTTATGCAGCTGGACCTTCTGAAGTAATTAATGCTATGAATAAAATTCAAAGTCACAGCACATCAAATGCTTCTTCAATTTCTCAAAAAGCTGCACTGGAAGCATTAACAGGTCAACAGGATTTTATAGAATATTCAAGAAAAGAATTTGAAAAAAGAAGAAATCTTCTTTACGATGAATTAACTTCAATCAAAGGGATAAAATGTTTCAAACCTCAGGGGGCATTTTATTTGTTCCCCAACATTTCTTACTTCTTTGGTAAGAAAACTGATAATGGAGTTATTCAAACATCATTTGATTTTGCACTTTATTTATTACAATCTGAAAAAGTAGTGGTTGTCCCTGGAAGTGCATTTGGTGCAGAAGGATATATAAGATTATCTTATTCAACATCTCAGGAAAATTTAATGGAAGGCGTTCGCAGAATTAAAAATGCAATAGCGAAATTAGAATAATTTATTTTATCCACACAGTTTTAATATTCACAAATTCTTTTATTCCATAGTGAGATAATTCTCGTCCGTAGCCAGAATTTTTAATTCCGCCAAATGGTAAGCGCGGGTCACTTTTTACCATTCCATTAATAAACACAGAACCTGATTCAATTTTTCCTGCAATATATTTTGCTTTTTCAATATTTTGAGTCCACAACGATGCACCAAGACCAAACTTTGTATCATTTGCAACTTCAATTGCTTCCTCTTCATCTTTTACTTTTATTAATGAAGCTACAGGACCAAAAATTTCTTCATCAAAAGCAGGCATACCTTTTTTAACATTAGATAAAACAGTGGGTTCAAAAAACAGACCTTTGCTGTTTACTCTCTTCCCACCGCACAAAATTACTGCACCACATTCAACTGAATGCCTTACTTGAAATTCAAGTTCACTTAGTAAATCTTCTCTTGCTATAGGTCCAAGTTGTGTAGATTCTTCCATAGGATTTCCAATTTTTACTTTTGACATCAGCTCAACAAATTTTTTTTCAAATTCATTATAAACTTTTTCTACAACAATAAATCTTTTTGCTGCAATGCAGCTCTGTCCATTATTTATAAGTCTTGCAGTTACGCCAGTTTTAACAGCTAATTCAATATCAGCATCTTCAAGCACAATAAATGGGTCGCTGCCTCCAAGTTCCATTACAGATTTTTTTAAAAATTTTCCACAATATTTTGCTACCTGTCTGCCTGCATATTCACTCCCTGTTAAAGTAACTGCTTTTATTTTTGGATGATTAATTACTTCTTCTACTTCAGAAGAACCAATTAAAATTGTTCTGAACAAATTTTTAGGGAAATTTGCTTTCTCAAAAATTTCTTCAATTGACAGAGCACACATTGGAACATTCGATGCATGTTTAAGAATACATGCATTCCCCGCCATAATTGCAGGAGCAGCAAATCTAAATACCTGCCAGAAAGGAAAATTCCATGGCATAATTGCAAGGACAATTCCAAGAGGTTCAAACTGAATATAACTTTCAGATGCATCTGTTGAAATAAATTCTTTCTGTAAGAATTCTTCTGCATTCTCGGCATAATATTCACATACCCAAGCACATTTTTCTATTTCAGAAACAGCCTGTGTTATTGGTTTTCCCATTTCAGTTACAATAATTTTTGCATAATCATATTTGTTAGTTTTCAAAACTTCTGCGGCATTTTTCATCAACAAATTTCTTTCAGCAAAAGTTGTTTGCTTCCAGTTCTGGAAAGAATTATCAACATCATCAATAATGTTAAATACACTTTCTAAGGAAAACTCTTCGAAAGTTTTTTCTATTTGATTTGTTGCGGGATTAATAGTTTGAATAGCCATTTTCTCCCCCAAAGAAATTTAATTCAAATATAATTTAGTGAATTTCGATTTTAGTAAAAAAATTTTGTAAGTTATTGCAAAGAAATTTAGACTAAGAATTAAATAACATTTTAATCATAGTTAATGACATTTGAAAATTCATATTCTGTATGAAAAAATCCAATCCCAAAACTTTTGTTCTTGACACAAATGTTATTTTGCATGATCCAACCTGCATTCATCACTTCGAGGAAAACAATATAATAATTCCTCTTGTTGTGATTGAGGAACTGGACCATTTCAAAAGAGGAAATCAGGTAATTAATTTAAATGCCAGAGAATTTGCAAGAACACTCGATTCAATTACAGGCAATGAAATTTTTAATGGTGGAGTATCGCTTGGACGCGGGAAAGGAAAAGTAAGAATTGTTATAACAAAAGGATTAAATAAAGAAATTCAGGATATTTTTAGAGAAGACAATGTTGACCACCGCGTTCTAAGTGCTGCTTACGAAGCATCTAAACAAAATAAAGAGAAAGGAAAAGTAATTCTTGTAAGCAAAGATGTAAATCTCAGAATGAAAGCAAAAGCCATTGGAATTCCTGCCGAAGATTACACTACAGACCGTATTCCAAATATTGAAGAGTTATACAGTGGCAAAGCAGTAATTGAAAATTTTGATGATGACATTTTACAAAAATTATATCAACCACCATTCGAAGTTCCTGCAAAGCAAATTCTGAAAAAAATTAAAACAGAAGCTGTGCCCAATAAATTTTTTATAATGAGAAATTCAAATCGTTCTATACTTGCAGTTCTTGATAGAGAAATGGAAAAATTCAAGCGGATTGATAAAGAAGTTGTTTATGGAATTAAACCTCGTAATGCAGAACAAACTTTTGCTGTAAATGCACTGTGCAATCCTGATATTCCGCTTGTTACATTAACAGGAAAAGCCGGAACAGGAAAAACACTTCTCGCTCTTGCATGTTCACTTCATGTAAGAAAAAATTATAGACAAATTTATGTTGCACGTCCTGTTGTGCCTTTAAGCAATAAAGATATTGGTTATTTGCCAGGAGATGTTGAAAGTAAATTAGCTCCATACATGCAACCTTTGTGGGATAATCTCAAAGTTATTCAGGATCAATTTCCTGAAACAGATAAAAATTATCAGTTGATTAATTCATTGATAAAAGAAGAAAAACTTGTGATTGAACCATTGAGTTATATTCGAGGAAGAAGTTTACAGAGAATTTATTTCATTGTAGATGAAGCACAAAATTTAACACCGCATGAAGTTAAAACAATTATTACACGCGCAGGCGAAGGTGCTAAAATTGTTCTCACCGGAGATATTTATCAAATTGACCATCCATATCTCGATGCTCAATCAAATGGACTTTCTTATTTAATTGAACATTTCAAAGGACAAAAACTTTATGCTCATGTAAATCTTGAAAAAGGAGAACGTTCAATTCTTGCTGAACTTGCAAGTAATTTGCTTTAATAATTACTCTTTTCTAATGTTACTCTCACACTAAAATTTAATGGTTCTATTCTTGTAAAAGCAGGCATATTTCTTCTCATTCCACCTGATGGTCTTTGAAATCCACCTTGTGGAATATTGCCCATATTTTCTCGTCTATCTGATGGGAATTCTAATTCTAATGTTTCAAATGTGATTTTAAGATTCTTTCCAATTGCTGCAGGAACATGAAAACCATTTTCCTGTTCTTTTGAAATTGGAACCTGCAATTCATATACAAGTTTATTTGATTTTTCTGAGATTTTAATTTTTATTCCTTTATCATTTTCAAGAGGATACATCCAGAGCGGATATTTGGATTTATCAACAATTTCAAAATTTTTTTCTCTTTCAAATAATCTCTCAATAATTTTTTTGAGATTTCCTCTTTCATCATTCTTTTCGAAATTTATTCTTTCTCTTCTATCAAAACCAATATTACTTATTCCAAGTGGAAACTTTAATCCAATAATTTTTGATTCATCATCAGGAATAAACCATACAATAAATCCTGCTCTGAGCATTTGTATTGCCTTAAATGGCTCGTTGACAATCAAGCACAAATACAAATAATCTTTGTCATTTTGAAAACCAACTGATGCATCTTCATCTTCAATAAATTCAAGTTTGTTTTGCCAATCAGAATAATCTCCGTCGATAACTAAATCATCTGACTTCCATTTGCTTACAATTTCATGTGTAGTGCTGCATCCATTTACAACGATAATTATTGATGCGACAAATATTCCAATCAGCAAAAAATTTTTAGCTGATTGCTTGACTTGATTAATTTCTTTCAAATAATTTCTTATAAACATAATCTCACCGAAATTTTTAATAATAGACAAATCAATTTGATTTCATGGTTTAACTGTATGCCATTTTATCTTATTGATAAATATTTATTATAAAGATAAAAGAAAGAATTAAGAACAATTTGCTAATCTTTGAAAAAGCAAAAATTTAATGGCACTTTTTATGTATCTATTTTTTTAATAAAAAAAGAAAGGCAAAAATGAAATCAGTATTTCTTTTCGTCATACTAATCTTAATATCAAACTCAATACTTGGTCAAAAAGAACCTGAGTTAAAAATAAATGATTCAGGATACTACGAACTTCCTGGATTAAACATAATGTCGTTTGACGATTTCTATCCTGAAGGTCATCAAGGAGGTATTACAATTGTAATGTTTGGTAAAAGACTTGCTGCAAATGGAGATGTTAGATTAGAACCAACTCCGGGGCAATGGTCGCCTGTCCCCAAAATGGGAAAAAGAATTATTGACAGAAAAAATAATTCAATTACAGTTGAATTGTGGTATCCTGACTCGAGCAAAGATAGAAAAGGTTTTAATCCAATTATTTATCCCGACTTAAAATTAAAATATAAAATCAGAACAGAAGCAGAAGGAAGCAGTATAAAAATTATAGTTGACCTTGATAACCCACTGCCAGAAGAGTGGTCAAATAAAGCAGGTTTCAATTTAGAATTATTTCCCGGCGAATATTTTGGTGAATTTTACATAATGGATGGAAACACAGGTCAATTTCCCCGTCAACCTATAAGCGAACTTGAATACGATGAAGAAAACATTCTTCAAGTGAAGCCATTAGCATCAGGAAAAGAATTGATTATAGCACCTGATAAAAAAGAAAAACGAATTAAGATTTCAAGCAAAAAAAATGACTTAATTTTACTTGATGGAAGAAGTTTACACAACAATGGCTGGTTTATAATTCGTTCTAATATTCCTGGAAATGTTACAAAAGATGTAGTAGAATGGACAATATCACCAGCAATTGATACAACATGGAGATATAAACCAGTAATCCAGATTTCACAGATAGGATTTCATCCAGAGCAAAACAAATTTGCTGTAATTGAACTTGATAAACGAACAAAAAATTTTGAATCGATAAGTCTCATCAAAATCAATAAAGATTCTGAAACAATAATTAAAAAAGAAAAACAACCGCGTCTATGGGGAAATTTCCTTCGCTATAAATACTTGCATTTTGATTTTTCTGAAATAAAAGATGAAGGACTTTACAAAATTAAATACGGAAATATAGAATCAAATGTTTTTGAAATTAAGAAAGATATTTTTGCTAAAAGTGTATGGCAGCCAACATTAGATTATTTTCTCCCGATTCAAATGTGTCACATGAGAGTTGAAGACAGATACAAAGTATGGCATGGATTATGTCACATGGATGATGCTATAATGGCTCCAACCAATCACAATCATTTTGATGGTTATTATCAACATGAATCAACATTAACAAAATTCAAATCTGGTGAACATGTTCCTCAACTAAACATTGGAGGTTGGCACGATGCTGGAGATTTTGATTTGAGAATTGAATCTCAAGCAGAAACTGTTTATAAACTCTCACTTGCTTATGAGCTTTTTCATATCAAACACGACCAGACTACAATTGACCAGAATGAAAGACTTGCAATTATTCACAAACCTGATGGAAAGCCTGACATACTGCAACAAATCGAACATGGCGTATTATCCATAATTAATGCCTATGAATCAATGGGAAGATTATATCGTGGTATAATTTGTCAATCACTTAAACAATATGTTCATCTTGGCGATGCTTCTACAATGACCGATAATTTCATTTACAGAGAAAGCCAATTAAATCCAATTTTGAATAAAAAACTTTTGAACGACGATAGATTTGTATTTACTGAAATTAATCCCGCAAGAGAACTTTATGTTGCTCAAACATTAGCTGCAGCATACAGAGTTCTAAAAGATTACAATTCAGAATTATCAGAAAAATGTTTGAAAATAGCCGAAGAACTTTTCAATCTAAATTCTAAAGAGAATGAAAAAATTAATGCCGCCGCAGAACTTTATCTGTCAACAATGAAAGATAACTACAAAAATGTATTGATAAATAATATAGATAAAATTACTTCTCACATAGAAAATTACAGTGAAACAATTGGAAGAGTAACAAAAAAAATTGATGAACAAAATTTCACAAGTAAAATTGAATCGAGCATAAAAAAAGCTTACGAAAGAATTATAGAATTACAAAAAGAAAATCCTTATGGGATTCCTTACAAACCATACATATGGGGTGCGGGATGGGATATTCAAGAATTTGGTGTTAAAATTTTAATGCTGCATCTTTCTTTTCCAGACATAGTTAAAAAAGATTTTGCACTCAATGCACTTAACTTTGTACTTGGCTGTCACCCCGGAGAAAACACTGCATCTTTTGTATCAGGTGTTGGTGTAAATTCACTTACAGTTGCTTATGGATTTAACAGAGATGAATGGAGTTATATCCCGGGAGGAATTGCAAGCGGAACAGCTTTGATTCGTCCAGATTTGCCTGAACTAAAAATATGGCCATATCTATGGCAGCAAACTGAATATGTGCTTGGAGGCGGAACAACTAATTTTATTTTACTATCTATTGCGGCTGATTTTATTTTTAATCAATGCAAAGAAAAATCTAAGATGTAAAATAAATTTTCGTTCATAGAGTAAGAGAAGGAAGATAAGTCAAAATGTTACTCTATAATTTTTACAAACCTAATTATAAGAAAAAGTTGAGATTGAGTATTGTAAAGCAAATTTTTTTCGCTAATCCATACTGTTTAATTATCATTTCATTCAATAAGCAAGATAAATCTCGCTTTACAAATATCTTTTTACACAGTCTTTTAGTGATGAATTTTGTAATAAAAAATTAAGGAGAAAAAAATGAAGAGAAGAGAATTCATAAAAATAAGCGGCATGATTGCAGCTGCTACTTCTTTTTCCGGCTTTGAATTAAAAGAAATTGAAAAATCAATTATGCAAGAAAAACCCAAACAAAAAATTCCCCGTTACATTGGCTTTAATCTTACAGAAAAAACTGGAGGATTTGGAAGAAAAAAGTTTAACGAAGAAGATTTTGAAATTATGGCTGAATGGGGTTTTAATTTCGCCCGCATACCAATGTCATACTGGAATTGGTCATCGAAAGATGACTGGTATAATATCAACGAAGATGTATTCAAAGATATTGATGAAGTAATTGAATTTGGCAAGCAATATAATATTCACATTAATCTAAATTTACATCGTGTGCCCGGTTATTGCATTAATGGAAGAAATCTTGAACCTTATGATTTATTTGATGATACACCAGAAAACATGCAAAAAGCTCTAAATGCAACTGTTTATCACTGGAAATATATTGCAAGAAGATATGCAGGAATTCCAAATTCTCAATTAAGTTTTGATTTAATTAATGAACCACCTAAAAGAACTAACGAAGAAAGATATGTTGAAATTGTAAAAGCACTTGTTGAAGGAATTAAAGAAGAAGACCCCAACAGATTAATTATTGCTGATGGAAAAGATATTGGCAGATATCCTGTGATGGGACTTGTTGGAATTGTAGAGATGCAAAGCACAAGAGGTTATGACCCAATGAGTTTAACTCATTACACTGCTACATGGGTGCCAAAAGATGAATTTGAAACTTTTAATCCTCCTACCTGGCCATTAAAAGGTGATGATGGAAAAATCTGGGATAAAGCTGCTCTTAAAGAAAAACTTATTGATTCTTGGATGCCTCTTGTTGAAAAAGGTGTTCAGGTTCATGTTGGTGAATGGGGTTGCTACAATAAAACACCTCACGACATTGTTTTGAAATGGATGGAAGATATTTTATCTCTTTGGAAAGAAGTTAACTGGGGTTTTGCAATGTGGAATTTGAAAGGGGATTTTGGAGTGCTAAACAGCAATCGAACTGATGTTAAATATGAAAATTATAAAGGACATAAATTAGATAGAAAAATGCTGGAACTACTCAAAAAATATTTTTAAACAAATTCGTAAAAAATTCATTAGTAAAGAGAATTTTATCTTTAAAAAATTTCCCTGATTAAATGAACTCATTCAAAATTGATTTCTATATAAATTTAAAATCAAGTAAGGGGAAATAAAATGAAGAGAAGATTATTTTTGAAATCCATACCGCTTGCTGGTTTAATCCTAGGATTACAAAGCAATTTAATATTTTCAAAAAGCACTCAAAAAAAACAAAATTTATTTAAAAACAAATCAACACTTGAAAAAGCAAAATTAGCAATGTTAAGCATGCAGCGTGCAACATGGGAACAAGGAGTTGCAATGCAGGCAATGCTTGAATCAGGAGAAGAAGAACTTGTAATCTTGATGGCCAAAGATGCTGTTTTAAGACAATCACCTGATGGCAGGCTTGCAATGCTCGGAGAAGAATTTGCACTTAGTGATGCTTGTTCACCGGGCGAGGCTGTTCTTTGGGCAGCTAAAAAAACCGGCGACGAAACTCTAATGAATGGTTTTAATAAATTGCTTGATTATATTATGAACAGAGCCCCTCGTAATAAAGACGGCATTATTTATCACTTTACAAATATTCCACAAATCTGGAGTGATATAAATTATATGTTGCCGCCATTCCTTGCTGTTGCCGGAAAATATGAAGAAGCTGTAAAACAAATTGAAGGAACCTTTTCCTTTTTATGGAATCCTGATAAAAAACTTTTATCACATATGTGGGATTGCGAGAAAAATGAATTTGCACGAAAAGATTGCTGGGGTGTTGGTAATGGCTGGTCTGCTGCTGGATTAACAAGAGTTATCAATCTGCTGCCCAATTCAATGCAAAAAGAAAAGAATAAACTTATTAATTATGTAAAAAATATAATTGATGGATGTCTTGCTCACATCAGAAAAGATGGATTATTTCACAATATTGTTGATGATTCAAATTCATTTGTTGAAACAAATTTATCTCAAATGCTTGCTTACACAATTTACCGCGGAATAAAAAGCGGCTGGCTCGATAAGAACTATAAAATTCATGCTGATAAAATGAGAGCTGCTGCACATTCAAAGGTTGACAAACTTGGATTGGTTCAAGGTGTATGCGGTTCGCCAGAATTTGACCATCCGGGAACTGCAACAGAAGGTCAGGCATTTTTCATAATGATGGAAACTGCTTATAATGATTTAATTTCCTAATAAAATTTTAATCGGCTAATTGAAGTTATTTTAATATGTCTTGCTCTTTACAGAAATTTTTAATATTTCTAATAAGCAAATTGTTCTTTGTATCTGGTAAATAAGATTCGTTTTACTAATTGAGTGAGGTGAGGCTATGAAAAAGATTTTTATTCCAATTCTGATATTATTTTTATTTTCAGCTTGTAGCAGCAAAGTAGAAAAAAGCCCGGCTACTGGTTTTGAACCGCCAACCTTGTTAAAACAGCCGAGATTATATTACCCAAAAACCGCTCAGGAAAATGCCATCTGGGGCAGCACTAAATTAATCCTTTCAATTAATAAAGATGGAATTGTTGATGATGTTTATGTGATAAAATCATCAGGACACAATATACTTGACAGCACTGCTATTAATTATTGTAAAAATCTTTTATTCATTCCTGCTAAAAGAAACGGCAAACCTGTCAATTCAAAAATTGAATGGGTTATTAAATTTAATATTACAGACCAAAACTGGAAGGTAGATAATTATCTTCTCGAGTTATCAAGATTATATGAAAAAGTTCAGCGGATTGACCCAAAATACAGAATTGAAATTGAAAGAGAAATTTTGAATAAACACAACGAATTTGTTCAAAATTTTGGGGATGCATTGAACTTCAATAGAATTTTGAAGCAAATTATTTCTCCCCAAATTACTAAAGAATGGGAAAAAGATTGGGATGGCTGGCCACTTTCATTTTTGCTTTATCACGATTTTATGATTCGCTTTAGTGATTATGATAGTTTACCAAAAGTCAAAACTATGATGATTAATTCTCTTAAAACTGACATTCAGTATATCAAAAATACTCCTTCGTTAAATGTCAAAATGGAAAATGAAAAAGAAAAAATTCTGAACAAAATCAGAATATTTATTTCAAAGAATTATCCTGAGATTAATTTAAAAGAACTCAATTTTGGTTTTAATTTTTATTCAAAATTTATTTCAAAAAAATAATTTTTTTAATGCTGAACATCTTATTTCTTGATATGTTCTAATTCAGTAATATTTTTTCAATTTATGACGTATAATGTTTTCTTAATTCTTTTTAATATACAGAGACTGTGTGATAAATTGTGAATCAAAATTTATTTCGCTAATAAATGCTGTGAAAATATTGTCTTTTTATACAGAGCAAAATAAATCATGCATTACAATTGATATTTTCATACAACCTTATACAGAGGGCATATACTTATGAAAATCAAATCATTACTCGTCTTTCTGCTTTTTTCTTTCATTTCAATTTTTGAAAATAATTTTGCTCAATTCATAGATAACTTTGAAACTGAACTCAAAGTAGATTCTGCCGGATTAAATGGCTGGACTTATAGAACCGGAGACGGAAATGCAACTATGAAATTTATAAGTTCTAAAAAAGGTTATGCCTCTATTTTTGTCGATGCAACCAAAGATAAAAGAGGAATTTGGTGGGCTTTAATTAGAAGAAGAGTTTCTGAAAATATGAATCTTTCGTTAATTCAAAATCCAAAATATGAATTCAGAATAGAAGCAAGAGTTAGAGTAAGTGACGCACCAAAAAGAATTAATCTTCATCTCAATACTCAAAGAACTACTGATTTCCATTCTCACTTAATGGAATATGATATTCCTGATACAACAAATTGGTATACAATTAGTATGACCACTCACAATTTTGATGCACGCCCCGGCGATACAGTTTATGCTCAGTTAGCTTTAATGGATTGGGGATTTGAAAAATATCGTGTTGATATTGATTATTATAAAGTTGACATAGTAAATATTGATTCAGTTGGACCAGACTTAGGCGAACCTATACCTTATCATCCTCCTATTCCCGATACATCAACATTTTATTATCATCTGCCTGTTAAAGAAGATTGCATCATTGATTTGTATTATACAGATATGAATTTTAATAACTGGTTTACTTACGACGAAAATGGCAAGAAAATTAATTTGTTAACTGTAAGCGGAAATCAGTATGTAATCTTAAAATGGGATTTAGATAAATTCAAAAACAAAACTGCTGATGGTTCTGCACTTCTTGAATTAACAACCTTTTCTCTTCAAAATTCTACTGACTACCAAAAAGATTTTGGCATGATAAGAGTTACTGAAATTCTTGATGGCGATAGTAATTGGAATCAAAGCAATGTAACACTCGAAAGTTTTTGTAAAGGAAAGCCTTTGAACAAAGTCTTAAACAGTCAAATGATAATTGATGTTGAAGTAAATAAAATTCGTGGTGGAAAAAATTATATCACAATATCACGGCCGGTTTTACAAAGAATCCTAGATGGAAAAACGAAAGGAATAGCAATAAAACCGCTTGGTGCTGTTGTTGCTTCGTTTTATTCATCAGAATATGTACCCAAATTACATTTCAATATTAAATAGGGAGTAACAATAATGAAATTTTTGAGTTCATTAATTATTGTTTTCATTTTTCAATCAGTTTTAATATCACAACAATTATTTAAAAACTTTACAGATATTGGAAAAATTAAACACAAGGGCATTCTAAATTTTGATTCAACAGAAAATATTTATCGAATAACTGGAAGTGGAGAAAATATTTGGGGCAGCGAAGATGCATTCTTTTATATTTGGGAAAAAGCTCTGGGCGATTTGAAAATGCAAGCGGACATTGATTGGATTGGGGAAGGTCATCATCCTCATCGAAAAGCTGGATTAATGATAAGAACTGGATTAAATAATGACGACCCTTATGTTGATGCCGTTATTCATGGCGATGGATTAATTTCGCTTCAATTTAGAAAAGTTAAAGGAGGAGAAACTAGCGAAATTAAATCTTTACTTAAACCACCTGCAACTTTGCTACTCGAAAGAACAGGAAATGAATTTACATTAACACTAATCAAATGGAAAGAATATTTCCCGGTTGGAACAATCACTATCAACTTTGATGATTCTGTTTATGCTGGATTAGTTGTATGTTCTCACAATTCAAATACAACAGAAACGGCTTTATTTAAGAATGTTCAGTTCGTTCAACTTGGAATAGCTAAAGAAGACGAAAGAATAGTCGAAAGCACATTAGAAATTTTTGATATGGAAACTATGAGCCGCAAAATTTTATACAGATCAAATGAACATTTCGAAGCTCCAAATTGGAGTCCCGACAATAAATTTATTTATTTTAATCAGAATGGGAAGATTTATAGAATTTCTATTAATGGTGGCGAGCCTGAATTAGTCAACACAGATTTTGCCGATAGATGCAATAACGATCATGGATTTTCTCCAGATGGAAAAAATTTTGCAGTTAGCAGTCATAGCCAAGACGGTAAATCGAGAATTTTTATTTTGCCAAGTGAGGGAGGTAAACCAAAATTAATTACAGAAAATGGTCCTTCATATTGGCATGGCTGGTCGCCAGATGGAAAAAATTTGTGCTATTGTGCAGAACGCAATGGAGAATTTGATGTTTACACTATATCAATTGACAGCAAAAATGAAAAAAGATTAACAGATGCAGCAGGATTGGATGATGGACCAGAATATTCACCAGATGGAAATTTTATTTATTTTAATTCAGTGCGAACTGGCAAATCGAAAATTTGGAGAATGAATTCTGATGGAAGCAATCAAATCCAAATTACATATGATGAATTTAACGATTGGTTTCCTCATCCTTCTCCAAACAGCAAATGGATTTTATTTTTATCTTACAATCCTGATGTTGAAGGACACCCTGCGAACAAAAATGTTTATATAAGAATTCTCTCTTTAGCAGATAATAAAATTGAAACCTTAGCAACTTTGTTTGGTGGACAGGGTACTATTAATGTTCCTTCTTGGTCACCAAACAGCAAAAAATTTGCATTCGTAAGTTATAGACTAATCAAATCGAGGTAATTATGAATACATTAACAAGAAAAGAATTTATTAGAACTATTGGAATAAGTGCAGCAGCACTTACTCTCCATGGTGTCAAAATTAACTTTGCAAAATTGGAGCTTCCTAAAATTGGTTTGCAATTATACACAGTTAGAAAGCATCTTGAAAAAAGTTTTGAAGATACAATTAAAAAAATAGCATCAATAGGATATTATGGTGTTGAGACATATACATTGCCGGAAAATATAACTCTTAATCAAGCTGCCAAAATCATTAAGTCATATAAATTGGAAGTATTAGCAATGCACAGCGAACTTCCTGTTGATAAAAACAGAGACTTTACACTAAAAATGGCAGATGCATACAATTCAAATATTGTAGTTTATCACGGCTGGCCGCAGGATGATAAATACAAAACAAAAGATTCAATCAAGCGAACAGCAGAATTATATAACGAAATTTCCCATTTCTTAAGAACAAAAGGATTGACTTTTGCTTTGCATAATCATTGGTGGGAATTTGAAAAGCATAATGATTATTACCCATTCTATTACCTACTCGAAAATTTAGATAAAGATATAATTTTCGAAATAGATACATATTGGGCAAAAACTGCAGGATATGATCCTGTAAAAGCCGTAAAAGATTTTGGAGCTCGTGCACCGCTGCTTCACATAAAAGATGGTAATGCAATTAAAGGAGAAGAATCATACAAACAAGTTCCCGCTGGCAAAGGTGTAATGAATTTTCCCGAAATAATTAATAGTGGAATTGATACTATTAAATGGCTGATTGTAGAGTTTGATGAATATTCTAATGATATTTTTTCTGGAATTAAAGACAGCTATGAATATCTTTATAAAAACAATTTAGGAACTGGAAAAATTGAGGTGAAAAAATGAAAGTTCTTTTTATCGGCGGCACAGGAAACATCAGCACTTCTGTAAGCAAACTCTGTATTAAAAAAGGAATTGACCTTTACTTGCTAAATCGCGGCTTACGTGAAAATACCATTGAAAAAGCCAGGATAATTAATGGTGATATAAACAATCTATCTCAGATAAAAGAAATTTTAAAAGACCATCAATGGGATGCAGTGGTTAACTGGATAGCATTCCACGAAAATGATATTGAAAGAGATATAGAACTTTTTAGAAATAAAACAAAACAATATATTTTTATCAGCTCGGCATCGGCTTATCAAAAACCGCCGTTAAATCCAATCATAACAGAATCAACTCCTTTGAAAAATCCATTCTGGGAATATTCAAGAAATAAAATTGCTTGTGAAGAGAGACTAAACAAAGCTTATCGCGAAGAGGATTTCCCAATCACAATTGTTCGTCCATCTTTAACTTATGATACTGTTATCCCTGTTGCAATTGGCGGTTGGACTGAATATACAATTATCGACAGAATGAAAAAGGGAAAAAAGATAATTGTTCATGGAGATGGAACATCTCTCTGGGTTGTAACTCATGCTGAAGATTTTGCAAAGGGTTTTGTTGGTCTTATTGGAAATCAATATGCAATTGGAAATGCTTTTCATATAACAACAGATGAAGTATTAACATGGAATCAAATTTATGAAACAATAGCAGAAGCTATAAACGTTGAACCAAATATAATTCACATTCCTTCGGATTTTATTGTTAAACATGAAAGTTCTTTAATGGGGAGTTTGCTTGGAGATAAATCTTACAGTGTAATATTTGATAATTATAAAATAAAAAAATATGTGCCGGATTTTACAGCAATTATTTCTTTTAAAGAAGGAATCAAAAGAACAATTGATTGGTTTGATGCAAAGCCTGAAAGAAAAATCATCCGCAAAGAAACCGATGATATGATGGATAGGATTATTCATTTATATGAGAAAAACATTTAAAATATTCATTCTGAACAAAGCAAAGAATATCTTTGAAAATTTTTGATTTTCTTAAAGTTTCTTCGTCCGCCTTTTGGCGGATTTCTCAGAATAACAGAAAAAAGCAGAATTGTCATTCTGACTCGCCGAAGGCGAGGAAGAATCTCAAAGAACAAGAATGAATGTTTTTAGATTCTTCGTCATTCGCTTTTGGCGAATTCATCAGAATGACAAATGAAAAAAAAATAATACAGTCATTCTGAATGGAACGAAGTGAAATGAAGAATCTCTAAAAAAATTAAAGAATTGTTTTTAGATTCTTCGTCCGCCTTTCGGCGGACTCAGAATGACAGGGGAAAAACAATGCAGTCATTCTGAATGGAACGAAGTGGAATGAAGAATCTCTCTAAGACAAAAAATTGGAATTTGATTCTCCGTCGTCCGCCTTTTGGCGAGACTCCTCAGAATGACTATGAAAAAAATTACCGACACTCTGCAGGTGATTCCTTTTCATCAAAACATCTCTCCAACAAATAATTTTATTATTGTGATAAATATTTATTCTTTTAATAAAACAATTAAATAAAAAAACATCGCTGTTAAGTGTTTTCATGAAATATTCACTAATTAAAAGCAATTTTAATTAGCTACATTTTCATGGCATACTTTTTAATTGATAACTAATTATGTTATTCTACAATCCAAAAATTAACAGGAGGATTTTATGAAATTAAAAACATTTATTTTATGCTTAATGTTTTCTTCACAAATAATTCCCCAAGAAACAAAAACAGAGATAGACCCTCAAAACTATCAGTTCACAGCAGAAAGAAAAGGTATGAATTTTATTGAAACAAAAGTATATTCTGAAGAAGAAGATGCGAGAATATTAAAGCTCTTTGAAGGATTGCGAGTTGCTGATGTTTCTGATGGAATGGATATGGTTGGTCTCCCGGGCAAAGGACTTGTTGACCCTTCAATTCATCCTGCATGGATTGACCCTGTTGATTTAACACATCAATTCAGAGGAATTGCAATTACTGCAAGATATGTTCCTACTCAAAAATCAGATAGGCCTTTACCCGGCGAAGAATTTTCTAAATGGGAAAGCAATTTTTATAATGCTTATTCAAGCGAAGCATTCACTAAATTAATTAAGCCTGGCACTGTAGTCGTAATTGATGATGTTGAAGAAAAAGATATCGGTTCAATAGGCTCATACAATATACTTGAATGGCATAGAAGAGGCGCGGTGGGAGTAGTAACCGATGCTTCTGCTAGAGACCTTGATGAAATTGCAATTGAAAAAGTTCCTCTTTACTTCAGAAAACCAGGACGAGGAATAAGACCCGGACGAAATGAGCTTGAATCTATCAACCGCCCAGTAGTTATTGGAGGAGTTCTTGTTTGTCCAGGTGATGTTATTGTTGCAGATAAAGATGGTGTATGTGTTGTCCCAAGATATGTCGCAGAAAAAGTTGCAAATTATGCAAGAGAAATTTTAAACAAAGATAAAGAAGGCAGAAGAAATTTGTATGAAAGCTTAAAAATGAAATTAGATAAAACTGTAAAATAAATTCACAAACAAGAATTTCATATGAACTCTATAAGATTTTCTTTATTCAAAATAATAATGCTAAATATTTTCTTTGCTCATACTATTTTTTTAGAAGCATCAAAAAATTTTTCAGTATCAGAAGCAAATGACAATCAAAAAATAATTCTTAAAGAACTAAGAGATTTATTGAAATCTGATATTGATAAATGGTATCCTTTATCAATTGATACAATTTATGGTGGATTTTTTAGTGATATTAATTATAAATGGGAATTAAAAGGAAATCAAAACAAATTTATTGTAACACAGGCACGACATATTTGGACTTGCTCACAATTGGCTAAATTTTATAATGACAACCGTTACATAAAAATTGCAAAACATGGTTTTCATTTTCTCAGAAATGTAATGTGGGATAAAAAATATGGAGGCTTTTTTGACCTTGTAACAAGAGAGGGAAAACCAATTAAAGAAAAAGGAAAAATAATTAAAAGAGCTTATGGAAATTCATTTGCAATTTATGGATTAGCTGCTTATTTCAATGCGAGCGGTGATTCTGCTGCATTAAAATTAGCAATAGAAACTTTTGACTGGATGGATAAACACAGTCACGATTCTTTGTATGATGGCTATTTTCAATTTTTATCTGAAGAAGGAATCCCATTTATCAATGGTTATGAAAATACACCGCCAAAAGATTACAACTCAATGATTCATATTCTCGAAGCTTATACCGAATTATACAAGGTATGGAAAAATGATAAACTAAGAGAAAGATTAACTTCACTTTTTTATCTAATACGAGATAAAGTTACAACCAACAAAGGTTACCTGAAATTGTATTTTGATAGAGACTGGACTCCAGTTGAATATAAATATTCAAGTTCAGATAAAAACAAAAATTTCTTTTTAGAACATGTTTCATTTGGTCATGATATCGAAACTGCCTATCTTCTTTTAGAAGCTGCAGAGGTTTTAGATAAAAAAGATTCCGTTACTATTAATAAAGCTAAAACTATGGTCAATCACACTTTAATTAATGGATGGGATTATTCAAACGGAGGAATTTTTGATGCTGGTTATTATTTCGAAAATCAAAATCAAATTACAATAATAAAAAATACAAAAGAATGGTGGGCACAGGCAGAAGCATTGAACTCTGCATTATTAATGTCAAAATTATTTCCTCATGATGAAATAAATTATTATCATTATTTTGAAATGCAATGGGATTACATCAAAAAATATCTTATTGATAATGAACATGGCGGCTGGTTTATCGGAGGTATTGATATGATGCCAGAGAATAAAAAAATGCCTAAAGCAACAATCTGGAAAGGGAATTATCATACAACCCGTGCTTTAATTAATTGCATAAACGTACTCGAAAAACAATAAAATTAAGGAGTTAACAATGAAAAAATTTCTTGCAATAATTTTAATTGCAACTACAATTTTTGCACAAAAATTTGAGAAATTAGCTTTAACACCGCCAATGGGATGGAACAGCTGGAATAAATTCGGCTGCAATATCAATGAAGAGATAATTAAAAAAATGGCTGATGCAATGGTTGAAAGTGGTATGAAAGATGCTGGTTATCAATATATCATTATTGATGATTGCTGGCAGGGACAACGTGATAGTCTCGGATTTATTCAACCTGACCCAGAAAGATTTCCATCTGGCATGAAAGCTCTTGCTGATTACATTCATTCAAAAGGCTTAAAGTTTGGAATTTATTCTGATGCAGGATGGAATACTTGCGGAGGCAGACCAGGCAGTCGTGGTTATGAATTTCAGGATGCAAAAAAATATGCTGAATGGGGTGTTGATTATCTAAAATATGATTGGTGCTATACAGAAGGATTGAATGCAGAAGGTGCTTATTTAACCATGCGCAATGCTCTTTATGCAGCTAAAAGACCAATTGTTTTTAGTATCTGTGAATGGGGAAATAACAAACCATGGTTGTGGGCAAAAAATATTGGCCATTTGTGGAGGACAACTGGCGATATAACTGCTTGCTTTGATTGTGTTGTAGACCATGGAACATGGAAATCATGGGGAGTTATGCAAATACTTGATATGCAAAAAGGATTACGCGCCTATGCAGGTCCAGACCACTGGAACGACCCTGATATGCTTGAAGTAGGAAATGGAATGACAGCAAACGAAGACAGAGCTCATTTTTCTATGTGGTGTATGCTTGCAGCTCCATTAATTGCCGGAAATGATTTATCAAACATGACAAATGAAACAAAAGAAATTTTAACAAATAAAGAAGTCATTGCAGTTAATCAGGATTCACTTGGAATTCAAGGCTTTAAATATTTTGAAAAAGATGGACTTGAAATTTGGTTCAAACCTTTGATGAATGATAACTGGGCTGTTTGTTTCTTAAATCGTTCAACAAAATCAATAGAACTTAATTTTCAGTGGAATAATTATATTGTTATTGATTCAGTTTTTAATAAAGAAGCCAACTTCAAAACCAATAAGTATCAAATAAGAGACTTGTGGTTAAAGAAAGAAATTGGAACAACCGAGAAAAATTTTCAGGCAATTATTCCTTCACATGATGTTATAATGCTTAGATTAAAACCAATTAAAAAATAATTTTTAAATGTAATTTTAAAAACAAAAAGGCTGACCCTTTTCGAGTCAGCCTTTTTATTAAATCAGCAGTTAATTACTTGAGCAGAATCATCTTCTTATAAGTCTTGAAATCACCTGCTTCAATTCCATAGAAATAAACGCCAGATGCTAAACCTCTTGCATTGAATTCAACTGAATAAACTCCAGCACCCATAAATTTATCAACAAGTGTAACTACTTTTTGACCGAGAATATTGTAAACTGTCAATTTAACATTTGAAGGTTTAGCAATAGAGAATTTAATTGTTGTTGCTGGGTTGAATGGGTTAGGATAATTCTGTTCAAGAGCATAACCATTTGGAATTTGATTGAGGTCTTTCAATGAACTTACAACAGTAACTTTTATAAATTGAATGACATCAAGATTAACATTAGAGCCTGTTAAAGTAATTGTGTGCTTTCCTTCAGTAAGAGAAAACCTATCTGTAAGATATGACAATCCTGTTGAATCAGATTTGCTTTCAAGAGTAGCTGTTAGCTTGTCAGATCCATCTACTTTGATATTAAGAGCTTGTGGGCCGCTATAATTTTGATATAAAATATTCAATGCATAAGTACCATTTGCAGGTGCATTTACATCAAATGAAATTGAACCGCCTGTATTAAGAGCAACTGCTTTGAACCAGCTTGGAACCCATACAGCACCTTCTACCTGTGGTTGAACAAGGTCATAAGCTGTTACATCGGCACCTGTTAATTCCTTAATTATCTGTCCATTCTTAATAATTCGTAATCCAGCAAAATTCTGCCAGCCCCAGGATTTTTCTATTTTTACAGTATTTGTTCCTTTTTTGAATGTTAATGCTCCTGCTTCAATAATATCTGATTGTTTTACAACAACCCATTGCCAGCTGTTTATATCAATACCAGTTGCAGGACCTGATGCGGGGTCAAAAATCAATTCTCCCCAGCCATGAGCAGCATCATGAATTTCCACACCATTTACATATGTATGTTGACCTCTCGTTCCATTCCCACGCATATGCTGGAGAATACCCAAATCATATTCTCCTTCTTCAGGTAAATCAAATGTCCACTCAATATAACCACCTGCATCCATTACAAAATAAACAAATCCAGATACTGATTTAACCTGTGCTGCCCCACCAAGTGTTGTTTTTTCTGCTTCATAAGAAGAAACAATATCATACTGATAAATTGGTCCAGCAAGTTTTCTTAATTGTTCAACATACTGGTCTTTATTCTTTTCAAAGATTGCTTTCTTATCTGGGAACCAGTTCAAATCACCTAATGGTAAACCATCAGTTCCAGCAGTCAACAAGAAAGCTGGTTCAGTATAAGAAAAGTTTTCCGGTAATGGCCAGCTTGGACAAGTATTACAAATTGTTCCATCAGGATTCTTTGGCAATGCATAGAAATATGTAGGTATTGATGTAGCACCTGACCTTATGCCAGTAACATTTTCAATCATATTAGGAATAATTTCAGATGGATATACAGGGAAATTAGGTCTTTGGTCTAACCAGAATGTATCCTTAACAACCATGTTTTCATACTTGCTTAAGAAATCTTCTTTGAGAACTGGTCCAACAAATGGCTGCTTTCTTATATTATTTGCATTAAAGAATGTAATAAATTGTGGGTCTAACCAAGCAGCAGTATTGGCAAATAAAATTCTACGGCTTTGTTCAGGACCATATTTTGTCGGTAAAGCTCGGCTGCTTTCTTATATTATTTGCATTAAAGAATGTAATAAATTGTGGGTCTAACCAAGCAGCAGTATTGGCAAATAAAATTCTACGGCTTTGTTCAGGACCATATTTTGTCGGTAAAGCTCCAAATGCAAATATACCAGATGTTGTTGCTCGTGGGTCTCTGTTTGGACTGTCCAATTCAGTTTGATTATGAGCTTCACCATGCCAGAATGGATTTATAAGCAAATTATTTGCGAAGTATGCTTCATAAAGCCAAGGTGTTGTGTTTATACCTCTTCCGTTAAATACTATTGTATTGTGATTGAATCTCAAATATTTTGCTGCACCGCTTTCAATTTGCAAAGAAGTAAAACCAATATTAAAGAATGTATTGTTTTCAATAATTACTGTATCAGCATCGTTCCAGATTGAAAGACCGCGGCCTGTCCAAATTTGTGTTGGAGGTGATTCCAGTAAGTTTCTATAAACGCAGTTAGTAATTATAATATCATTATTTTTGCCTGTCCATGCAACAAGAGCAAAATTGGTTCTTTCAAAAATGCAATGGTCAAAAACAAAACGAGAATCGCTGGCATCTACCTGAATTGGTTGATATGCTGTTTGAACTCCTGCATCATCACAGCCAATAAAATAAATATTCTTAAATGTAATGCTGCCACCACCTGTTATTAAACGAGCTGTAACAGAACCGTCAGGTCTAGATACTCTTTGAATTACAGCTGGGAATTTATCTGGATTTTTAGGATCTGGTGGCTCGCCAACTATTCTTAAATGCCAACCATCATTTTTAATTTCTTCTGTAACCCAGTAAATACCTCCAGCTCGTAATTTGTATACTCTTCCTTCGGGTCTATTTACATCATTTTTTATAGCATTTGTTAATGCATCAACAACAAAATTGCCTTGACTATCGAGATACTCTACAACAAGAGTATCGCCCTGCTGTGCGCTGACTTTTTTAGTCGGTAATAATACCAATCCTGCAATTAGTGAAAGAAATAGTATTTTGAAAAAATGTTTCATAAGAACCATCCTCCATATATTTTGATGAAATAATTTAATTAAGAGAAAGAAAGACTCCTTATTTGTTAAAAATTATACCTAATACCTACATCCATGGTAAATCCATAGTATTCGGTATAAGCTGCATTTGTTTCGACATTTCCTCTATAACTTCTATCTGCCCTTTTATTCAGATTATTCAGATTTACGAATACCTGAATATTCCATGGCAGTTTTTGCTGAAGCGTTAAATCCCATCTGTAGTAAGTGCCAGTGGATTGATCTAGGCCCGGGTAATTAGCTAAATATGTCAACTTGTCTGTTTGGTATAATAATGATAATCTTGCAGAAAAATCTTTAATATCGTAACCAAGTGTAAAATTAAAAATATGAGAAGGTTGATAAGGCATTCTTCCTGTTCTAATTGTATCCTGAACTACATATTTTATTGTTACTCTTGGTGGTTTGCCTTCAACAACTCTGTTTACGACAAAACGTTGTTTATCAATTTGTGAGAAAATTCTTGAATAGTTTACATTAAAAATCAAACCTCTAAGAAATGAAGGTAAATACCAGAAATGTGTTTGCCATTCAACCTCAAATCCTTTATAATATGCAGGGTATGGATTATTTAAGTAAGTATCCATATACGGGGTTGCTACAACTTTCCCATCTTTATCTCTAAGCCATGAAGTTGGAATATTCAATCCTTCAGGTACTGCAACTCCAGGCTGTAGCTGATAACCAGATTGGAAAATTAAGTTATTAATTTTTTTATAAAATCCAGAAAATGTAAGAAATCCAATGTAGTTTTGATAAATCTGAATTGAAGCATCATAGTTTGTAGATTTAGCAGGCTTCAATGCTGCATTGTTAGCTCTTATATAACCATTGTATGCATCAATTGTAGTAATAGGAGCATACTGCATATAATCTGGTCTTGTTAATGTTTCAGTTCTTGCCAATCTAATCTTAAGCCAGCTAAATGGATTAACAATAAGATGAACCATAGGCAACCAGAACTTATTATCACGCACATTTTCTAATCTTTCAAAATCTGCTGGCGGTAATTGTGTGCCTGCTGAAGAAACTTCTCTAAAACGCTGTCCATGATATTTTGAATGGTCTGCTTCATATCTTACTCCAGGAATCAATGTAATTAAATTTTTATAGCTAATTTCTGTCATAATATATCCTGCTTGATATCTTTCAATTCCATCATAGTCATAGCCAATTGAACCCATTGAATAATATAACCAGTTACCTGGAGTTTGTTTTGATGTTTCCTGAAGTCCCTCGAGAAATTGTTCCAATAATTTTTGGTCAACCATAAATCCGAGGTCATATTCACCATTAAGAAAATGAGGTGGTTTTTCATTAGTTAAAAATCTCGAAATTGGAAATACTGCGTTAGAGCGGGCTAATGCTGAATCTTTCAACCAATCCCAATCATCTGGATACTTTTGACTTAAATATCTTAAAACTGGCTGTACAATACTATTTAATCCAACACCTCCATATTGAATATTGTCTCTTCCATATTGTTCCTGGTCATTATTTTTATCTAACCATCTGAACTTGCCACCTACTTTAATATATCCTTTAATATCTTTTCCTAAATTAAAAGGCAGCTGTACATTCATCTGTAATGCGGTTTCATTTTCTTTTAGTTTTGTGCTGTATGTAAATGCATTTCTAAAACCTGTTTTTAATGTATCTATTAATTGTAAAGAAGGAATTAAATGGGGGTCCATTCCTGGTTCTACTTTTGTAGTATTGAAAGCTCCATTTTCCTGAACAAATCCAAATACTTTATCTTCAGGATTATTGGTAAGTGATGATGACCTTGATAATGTTATATCAAAATTTAATAAACCTAAGTCCTGTTGAAATCCTAAAGCTCCAGTAAAAATAGAAGTATTGCCTTTTCTAAGTTCAAGATTATAATAATGACTATTATGCTCAATATTCATATCATTAATTCTAAACAACCCTTTTGAATGTAAATTATTATAAAATGCATTAGCAGATATTTTGCCTAATGGTAATTTATAGTCAAGCAAAATACTGGCACCTGTTCTTCCTCGTCTTACATTTTCATTTCTTAAAGTAATAGTTTGCGGTTTTACAATTATATTTTCTCCAGAACCCGTTTGTGTATAACTCCCCTGAAACTTATCAGCACTTCTATCATAATTATCTAAATTAAAGTTGAATATTACGCCCAATTTATTCTGTAGAAATCTATTACTTGCAGTTCCATTGAAATTGTAATTACCATAATAATTTTGCAATTGATTATAACCACCTTGCGCTGTTAAACTTATCTTCAAACCTTCTGGTGCTTCTCTGAGTCTTAAGTCAACTGTTCCACCTAAAGCATCTGCATCCATGTCTGGTGTATTTGCTTTTTTTAGAACTATACCATCAAGCATATTAGATGATATTAAAGACAAATCAACACTTCTATCATAACTGCTTGTAGATGGCAATCTGACACCATTTACTGTTATAGTGTTATATTTTGGTTCTAAGCCGCGAATAGAAATTTTGGTGGCTTCTCCACCATATCTTTCTATTGATACACCAGGCAATCTACCAATTGATTCAGCTGCATTTACATCGGGCAATTCTTTAATGCGGTCTTTAGATACAACATTAGCAATTGTATTGGAGGTTAATTGCTGATTTATTGCAGAAAGTTGACCTTCTGCCTGTGCTGTAATTATAATTGTTTCACCAGTAATTGTTTTTGCTTCAAGATAAAAATCTTGCTCAACTGTTTTGTTTGGGACAACAGTAATTTCCATTGTTACTGTGGAATATCCAATATAGGAAACACTCAAAACATGAGTGCCTGCAGGAATTCCTCTAATAACATATTTCCCTTCAATATCTGTTGCTGCCCCCAAACTAGTATTTTTAATTAATACATTTGCGCCTATAAGAGGTTCGCCTGTTTCCTTTTCGAAAACCCTCCCTCGAATTGTGCCTGAACCCTGAGCATGCAAAGATTCGTTAATAAATAAAAAGCAAAGGAAAATAAAACCGAGGTATTTAATAATTCTGTAAAAATTTATCATTCTTGACCTCCTTAAAAATTTATGTTATCAAATTTTCTTAGTAGATTTTTATTTCTTATTGCCCTGATTTAATTTTTAGATTCCATGTAAAATTTAACTTATCTTAATAGTAATTCCAATGAAAAAATTTTCACATTACTTTATCAAAGTAATGATAATTTTCTCATAAACTATGCCATTTGTGTATTGCATTAAAATAATTAAAATAATGTGGTTTGAATAAATATTTTATTTATTATTTTAATAAAAAATTATGTTTATAATAAAAAATGAATACCCAATTTTTATTGCTAAAAGACAAAGATTTCAAAATAAACGGTAGATAAACAATAGCTCTATCTTAGTTTTATAATTCCAAATTATGCATTGCTTAATCCTCTAACTGACTTGTCAGCCTCTGGCTGAAAGTTATTAATTCATAATACATTAGTTCTTCTCATTTTTTATAGTGCAATGCAACCTGCATGCTACAACCAGGACTGCCTACACAGGCAGATAAGAAATTATGTGCTTAACTTATTATAAAAGAGTTAATCCAATAGAAAATTTTTTAAAGAATAATTCGGGATAATATTTCCTCAGCAATATTTTAACATTATGACAATATCTTGGATTTGATTTTTTGATGCATCGTGGCTTGTAAATTATTAAACAAAGACACAAGCAAGTTTAAAATGAGAGAGCTTAATTATTCACCATATTCTTTATCTTAAATTTAATCTTACACTAAATTTTTATTGAAAAGTAAGAGCAAGATAAATAGCAAAAAAGTGAATATACTTCATAAAATATAACTCTTCCTCGATGAGTAAAAAATTAAATTTATTTTTATGTAACGAGCATCCCACTTATTAAAAATGTTTGGAAAGGCTGAGAATAATTCTTATTTATTTTAACAGACCATATTTATTGAAGAAGTAATTTTTAATGAAAGCCTATTTTTTATTTAAGAAAGATTGGGACTCAGAATTACGTACTCGTTATCTAATCAATGCACTTGCAATGTTTATTTTTGTAACGATTAGTGTAATCATGTTTTCGGTTGGAAGCGAAAAAATAACCGAATACTTGACGGGTGGCTTGCTTTGGGTTGTAATTTTTTTTTCAATGTCGGCACTATCGAGAACCTTTGTTTAAGAAGAAGAACGAGGTACTACAATAACCTTTCATCAAATAGTTTCACCTGCTATTTTATTTTCTGGAAAATTGATTTTTAAATTACTTCTTGTTTTCCTTATGAATTTTGTTATTACTATTCTCTTTGTCATTTTGTTTGATTCTTTTGTAATCAAAAACTTATTACTTTTTGTTTTTGCATTCGTACTTGGGAACATTGGGCTGCAATTTCTTCAACAATTTATTGCAGCTATAATTTCAAAGGCATCTTCAAAAAGGAACTCTCTAACCTGTTTTGTCTTTTCCAATTTTACTCCCTTTAATTCTTATTCTATTAGATTGACAAAATTTACTATGGATGGCAATTCAATTTCTTCTTCGATAGTAGATATTTTAGTTTTAATATGTTTATAATGCTTACAGCATCTATTTATTATTCGATTTTATTTGGAAGGAATAGCAAATAATATTTTGTAAAGCATCAAGCCTATGGTAAAAAATTCCTAAAAAAATTTCTGTAGTCTCTAAAATAAATCGGCAAATACATTTGGAATGGTTAAAATATTCCAATGTTCTTAGACATTGATGGAACACATCTCAACCTTTCTCTTAGTGAGGTAGTGCGAAAATGCAAATTGAAATGCGAGATTTATCTCGCTTATTGCTAAAAAGTTATATTTCTCAGAATTTATTAGCAGAATAAATTTCACTTTACAATTATCACACAATCTCTTAAGAAAAGAGAAACCTTTATAATAAGCAATCAACTCCCCGTCTATTTGTAATGGAAGTGAAGTAGGATAAGTTGTATTAGCTAAGTAATTATTTTTTACAAAATCTTTTCGTTTAGTATGACTGTTATTTTAATTTTTTGTTCTGTTGGAATTTTTTTGCGAATTTTTTCCCCAAAAGAAATTATTTTGTTGAGAATTGATAATGTCTAATTATCAAAGCTTCACATCGAGTTACAAATTTTTATCTGTAAAATTGGAGGGTTAAATACATAAATGAACATTCATGATTTTTAGACAATGCTTTGCTTAGTATTATAAATTTTTTTATTCGTGAAAATTTGTGTCTTGTTTTATTTTTTAATCGAGATAAATCTCTATTTACATTTTTAGAGGTTAACTAAAAAGTAATTTTTCAATTAAATAACCTGCCCGCAGCAGATCTGTGAATTCACCGCAAGTGAACAGTCTGAACCACAAGCTCATCAACCTTTGTCTGAAAAATCTTTGTTGACTGCTTGCGCAGGCAGGCTCGTGTTCTATTTCTTAAAAAGTTTTACTTTTTAGACAGTCCCTTAGAGCGAGTTCTTTTTTTGAACAGATATAAAAAATTAAATAAAATTATGATTTTACTTGCCAATAAATATTATTTAAAATATCTTAAGAATAATTTTAGTTTTTTTATCATTAATAAAAATAGGTTGTATCAATGAGTCTAAGTCAAATAGCAAGATCAATTAAGCCCTCGCCTACCTTAGCTTTAAATGAGAAAGCAGCAATACTAAGAGAGAAAGGTGACCCTGTAATTCATTTAGGAGGTGGAGAACCTAAAAGCAGAGCTCCAATGGACGCATTACTTGCCGCAGTAAATGCACTTAACACTGGTGAAATTCGTTATGCACCTGCAGATGGGATTCCGGATTTGAAAAAAGCAATTATTCGCTACACGGAAGAATACTATCACAGAAAAGTAAATCCAGAAAATGTAATTGCATCAGGTGGAGCAAAACAGGCTATCATGGTAGCTCTTCAAGCAATTCTTAATCCTCAAGAAGAAGTAATTTTTCCAGCACCATATTGGGTAAGTTATCCAGATATGGCAAGATTATGTGGTGCAATTCCAGTTCCTGTTCTTCCAGAAGATGGAACATTTTACCCACGCTTAAAAGATATTGAGCAAAGAGTTGGTTCTTACACAAAAGCAATTATTATTAACAGTCCCAATAACCCAACGGGTGCATATTATTCAGAAGAATTTATCGCAGATATAGTTGATTTCTGTGAACGGAAAGGGATTTATTTAATAATGGATGACATTTATCATCGACTCCTGTTCGATGGCAAGAAACCATATAGTGCATATGATTATACAAAAAAATCTGTTGAGGAATCAAAATTAATTATCATAAATGGAGTATCGAAGCAATATGCAATGACGGGTTTTAGAATTGGCTGGGCTGTTGGAAATAAAAAAGTGATTGAAGCAATGGCAAATATACAAGGTCATCAAACTTCGGGTCCTTCGGTACTTTTGCAAAAAGCAGCTGTTGGTGCATTAAATGGAATTCAATCGAGTGTAGAAAGTTTGCGTGTGACTCTGGAAAATAATAGAAATGTTCTAATTGATCAGCTTAGGTCTTTTAATGGCGTTAAAGTTCATGTGCCCGATGGAACATTTTATTGCTTTGCAGATTTTTCTGCATACGAAAAAGATTCACATAAGCTCTCGAATTTTCTAATCGATAAAGTTTTGGTACTTACGGTTCCAGGAAAAGAATTTGGTTTGGATGGCCATTTAAGAATAAGTTTCTGCGGCACAATTAAAGATATTACAGAAGGGATAGAAAGAATGAAGTGGGCATTAGATCCAAATTCTCCAAATGAACTTTACATTGGTGATCGCAAATTAGTGAGGGATTGGTCATGAGTAAATATCTTGAATTCAATACACCTGCAAGCAAGCAGGCAATGGAACTTGCCTCTGATTTTCGATTAAAAAATCAAGGATTGACTTATCTCGACCGGGTTTATTGGAATTTACCCGAAGAAGCATTATACGAAGAAGCTATTTTTAGAAATGAAGGAAAACTTGTAAAAGGCGGTGCATTATTAGTAAATACAGGCAAACATACTGCAAGAGCAGCTGCAGATAAATTTGTAGTTCGTGAAGAATCAACCGACCAAGATATTTGGTGGGGGATTTATAATCGTCCTTACAGTCATGAAAAATGGTCTCAGCTAATTGCTCGTTTGCAGGCATGGGCACAAGGCGAAGAATTTTTTGTTCAGGATGTTTATGCAGGCGCCGACCCCGATTATCGAATGCCTGTAAGAATCATTACTGAAAAAGCATGGCATTCTCTTTTTGCTCGTAATATGTTTATTACTACCGATAATAAAGATGAATTAAAAAATTTTGTCCCTGAATTTACAGTTATTGCTGTCCCTGGATTCAAAGTAGATCCTATAATTGATGGAACGAGAACTGACACAGCAATAATTATTAATTTCCTTCAAAGAACAGCTGTAATTGCTAATACACTCTATGCCGGTGAAATTAAAAAATCTGTTTTTACAGTTTTGAATTTTTTACTCACTTACGAAGATGTCCTTCCAATGCATTGCTCTGCTAATGTTGGAAATAATGGAGATGTAGCATTATTCTTTGGACTTAGCGGAACTGGAAAAACAACTTTGTCGGCAGACCCTAAGCGCAGATTAATTGGCGATGATGAACATGGCTGGAGTTCTCAAGGCGTTTTTAATTTTGAAGGCGGCTGCTATGCAAAAGTAATTCGTCTTTCCTCTGAACATGAACCTCAAATTTATGCAACTACACATCGTTTCGGAACTATTTTAGAAAACGTAGTTTTTGATCCAGTCTCAAGAAAAATAGATCTTGATGATGATATAATTACAGAAAATACACGGGCTTCTTATCCTATTGAATTTATTCCAAATGTTATTGAGGAAGGATATGTCAGAAGTCATCCGAAGAATATAATCTTTTTAACTTGTGATGCTACTGGCGTTATGCCTCCAATTGCTCGACTAACACCTGAACAAGCTCAATATCATTTTATTAGTGGTTATACTTCTAAAATTGCAGGTACTGAAATAGGATTAGGAATTGAACCGCAGATAACTTTCTCTGCTTGCTTTGGTGCACCATTTATGGTTCGCCATCCTTTTGAATATGCTGAAATGCTAAAACAAAGAATACTAAAACACAAAGCAAATGTTTGGCTTGTTAATACTGGCTGGGTTGGCGGACGATTCGGGGTTGGAAAACGAATTAGCATTCGACATACCCGAAATCTTCTAAATGCTGCTCTCGAAGGAAAGCTTGATAAAGTTAGGTATAGAAAAGATAAATTATTCGGTTATGAAGTTCCGATGAGCTGCCCCGATGTTCCAGAAGATGTTCTCTATCCCGAAAATTCCTGGGGCAATAAAGATGAGTATTGGAAAAAATATGATGCACTTGCAGCAAGATTTATCGAGAATTTTAAATTGTTTGAAAAAGGTTGTTCACAAGAAGTGATAAATGCTGGTCCTAAAAGATTGGCTCATGTAGAGTCGAGGTAACTCGACTCTCTTTTTCTAATCCTAAATCAAAAAATATTTTGATTATATCCTTATTGATTATTATCTAAAAAGTAAAGTTCAAAAAACTTAATAGTTTGGCAGTAGTGGAATGAAAGTTTAATCAGAAAACCGTTAAGAGTTTTAGGGAATTTAAACTCCTCGATTTCAGCTTAAAAATAAACTTTTTGGTGCTTCCTGGGGGACTCGAACCCCCGACCAATAGATTAAGAGTCTACTGCTCTACCAACTGAGCTAAGGAAGCGTTGCAAAAATAATCAAAATTTTTTCCATCATCAAAATCAGTAAATTTCTTTCTAATTTTCATTACATAATTAAATGCTTTGGGAGAGGTATGAATAAGTCAATAAAAATTCTTTTTGTGCTCGTTTTAATTTTACTTTCCTGCAGTAAGGATGAAAAAAATTTTCATAAAGAAAATTCAATTAAAGATGATATTGGAAATATTATAGTCATTGAAAAACCTCCTCGTAAAATAATTACACTTGCCCCAAATCTAACAGAAATGATTTTTGACCTTAAACTTGAAAAATATCTCATCGGAAATACTTTATATTGCAATTATCCCGAAGAAGCAAAAAAAATTGACAAAGTTGGTGATATGCTGAATTATGACTTTGAAAAAATTTTAACTCTAAAACCAGATTTAATTTTCATAACAGTTGAAGGCAATACCAAAGAAACTTATGATAAGTTCAAAGAGCTGAGGTTAAAAATTTTTGTATCCAATCCAAGAAATATAGCTGGTATTAAAAAAACTTACTTAGACATAGCAAAAATATTTGGTGTGAAATCTTTTGCAAAAAAAAGAATTTCAACATGGGACTCTATTACAAATAACATTATCAATTCTTCTAAAAAATATAAAAGAAAAAAGGCAATGTTTATTGTTGAACTCAATCCAATCATGCTTGCCGGTAAAAACACTTTCATTAATGAATACTTAGAAACTTGTGCTTTAACTAACATAGCGAGTGATTCAAAACTTAATTATCCAGTATTTAGTCGAGAAGAAATTTTAAAACGAAATCCTGATTATATCATAGTACCAAGTAATGGTTATTTTACTCCGAAAAAAATTTTAGAGCTCTATCCCGAATGGAAGAATTTAAGTGCATTCAAAAATAACAATGTAATTACTGTAAATGCTGACCTTTTTGTAAGACCTGGACCAAGATATGCAGAGGCATTAAAAGAGTTGTTTATTTTACTTCATCCTCAGGAAAAATTTCTTCATTAGATTCAGCAATAAAAAGCATGGCGCATTTATCACCTTTAAATTTTCCGGTTCGTTTGCAGTTTTCATGGCGCTCTTTGATTTTTTGCAAATCAATTTCACCTGGTTCAATTCCAAAAAATGTTAAAGCTTCGCCACACTCTGAACAGAATATAATGTTATTTTTAAGCGCATCTTCTCTTTCAATCGTGTAATGTTTTTTCTTCATATTCATAATCCTTTAATTCCCAATCCAAGCCATCACAGGGAAGATATTTTAAAGTTGGATGTTTATCATATTTCATACAGATTACTGCTGATTTATCAAAGTATTTACATGAAGAACACAAAGTATTGCTGATAAGTTCTTCATTTTCTTCTTGAAATATTCTGTATTGAATAGTTGCTGGATAAATTATTACTCCATAAATTGAAAGTATAACAAGCCACCACCAGTATCTATATTCAATCACTCCGTATAAGAGCCACAAGACGGGGATTAAAATTGCTGTTCTAATAATTCCCCAAAATATAATTGCGCCCATAATTTCCTTTCTGTTATGAGCATGATAATTTATCCAGTCAAAAAATATGATTTACTTTTTGAAGTATCAATTATTTATTTGGTGGTAATTATAGGATTGGAATAAGTGTAAATGATAGAGAATAATTTCTCGGTTTGAAAGTCAATTCTATATAAAAATTTTATTGTGATAACTATTAAATTGGTTTTACACTTTAGAGATTCTTCATTCCGCTTCGCTTCATTCAGAATGACTGTATTATTTTTCTCCCTGTCATTCTGAGGAATTCGCCAAAGGCGAATGACGAAGAATCTAAAAACATTCATTCTTGTTCTTTGAGATTCTTCCTCGCCTTCGGCGAGTAAGAATGACAATTATGCTTTCTTCTGTCATTCTGAGGAGTCCCACCGTAAGGTGAACGACAAAGAATCTAAAAACCATTCTTTAGTTTTTTAAGAGATTCTTCATTCCACTTCGTTCCATTCAGAATGACTGTATTTTCTTTCCATTGTCATTCTGAGGAATTCGCCAAAGGCGAATAACGAAGAATCTAAAAACATTCATTCATGTTCTTTGAGATTCTTCTTCGCCTTCAGCGAGTAAGAATTACAATTCTGCTTTTTTTCTGTCATTCTGAGGAGACCGCCAAGGTGGACGACGAAGAATCTAAAAACGATTCCTTCATTTTTTAAGAGATTCTTCATTCCACTTCGTTCCATTCAGAATGACTGTATTATTTTTCTCCCTGTCATTCTGAGTCCACCAAGAGACGGAAGAAGAATCTATTAGCACATTAATTATTTTTAAAAAAATTTTTAATTCATTCAGAATGACAGTGTTGCATCACTGAAATATAAAAACATCATCTTATTTCTCTTTCATTTGCAAGTTGATTTTAGAATTAACAAAATTTAACTTATCATTGTGATTAATACTTTATTTACTAAAAACAATGGATAATATCTTGAGTGATAATCAAAAACACGAATCTCATAATCCCCAGTTTCCTCCAAGAAAAAAACAAAGAAGATTTTATTTCAGAAAAAAAGTTCAACCAATTACAATCAGACAGGATTCTAAAGAAATACAGAGCTTCAGTTTTAAGAAAATTTCTGTAGTAATTCCTCTTTACAATGAAGAAGAATCATTAAGACCACTTTATAATGAATTAAAAAAATCATTAAAAAATATTTCCTGCGAACATGAGATAATTTTTGTTGATGACGGAAGCACAGATAAATCTTTGAGCATAATAAAAGAATTAGCTCGACATGATAATCATGTCCACTACTTAAGCTTTAGAACAAATTATGGAAAATCTGCAGCACTCCAGATGGGATTTAAATATTCTTCTGGAGATGTGATAATTACTATGGATGCAGACCTCCAAGATGACCCCGAAGAAATACCAAATCTTTTAAGAAAACTTGAAGAGGGTTACGACCTCGTTTCAGGATGGAAAAAGAAAAGATACGACCCATTCATAAAAAAATATTCATCACGCTTTTTCAATTTTGTTACTCGTTTCTTTTCAAAAGTAAAAATACACGACTTTAACTGTGGCCTCAAAGCATATCGAAGAGCTGTGGTACAGAGCATAAATGTTTATGGTGAACTGCATCGCTATATTCCAGTTCTTGCCGGCTGGAAAGGTTTTTTAATTTCAGAAGTTGTAGTCAAACATCATCCGCGCAGATACGGAAAAACAAAATTTGGTATTTCAAGATTTTTCAAAGGATTTATTGATTTAATAACAGTATTATTTACAACAAGATATATTAAAAGACCGATGCATTTGTTTGGATTTGTTGGTTTGCTTACTGCTTTGCTCGGTGGTTTTATCAGTCTATGGTTAACTTATGAAAAAATTTTCTTAAACAGAGGAATTAACAATCGCCCAATATTTTTCCTGGGAATTTTATTAATTATAGTCGGAATACAATTTTTTGCAATTGGTTTGCTCGGTGAACTTTTTGTTCACAATTTTCAAAATGACAAGGAGTATGTAATTAAAGAAAAGAAATGATAAATAGAAATTTTTTACAATTATTAAAACAAATCTGATTATAAAATTTTTTGTTAATCTGATTCTCAAATTGCTTTTTCTTTTTTTATTGCATTAGTATTGAAATTGCTTCGTTTCACCGCCCCTCGTTATGACAAGGAAGAATAGTATAGTCATTCTGCACGAAGTGAAGAATTTCTCTATGAAATTAAGTGTGATTAAAAATTTTTATGTTATTTATCAATTTTACTTCGCGGTAATTTTATTTTTTATCAATGCAAACTCTTTTGACTTTATTAATTCCCCTCAACTGGATTTATCACTTTTCCTAAAAACAAAATTGTATTTGTGTTCTTTTCATAAATTATAAACAAAAATGGTCTATCAACCTTAAAATAATTTCCTACAGAAGTAACCCCTAATCCTACTGATGTAACAGCTGCAGCTTCAGTTCCTTCTTCATTAACTTCTATAAATGTTTTATGTATTACTTCACTTATGAACAAATTTTTTAACTTACTAATCTTACTGAAGTTTGCTTTCTCAGGTATAAAAGCATCTTTCATCCCGAGATTCATCAAAGCATCATTTAATGTTTTAGAGTACTCGAGTTTGAACTTCGGTATCATTATTGTAATTTCTTTTTTAACAAATTTATTTTTGATAAAATCAAACTTATCCGAACTCATTACTGAAATAACATCTTCTACTTTTTTATTTAATGAAGGCAAAATTATCATCATGTTAAAAGAGCTGTTTCCATATGGCAATTCTACTGCTTCCATGTTTTCATCATAATAAAAATTGAAGTGATTTTTTTGACTCATCATCTGGCAAGCAACTGTATTATTTTCATCAATATAAAACATATCTTCTTTCGTTGAATTCTTATCAAATTGGTTTTGCCAGTTTCCTTTAAAATAAATTGCATTGATAAGAAACATTACAATTTCTGGATTTATTTTATCAATTATTTTAGGAATCTTAGAATTAGTTGCTTCCTTTACCCAGTTGTTAATTATGTCTTTGGCAATTGGATTAGAAAAATCAATTTTGTTGACTTCTGCATTAAAATATTTTTTATTTATCTCAATAAAGTTTTGCTCTACACTAAATTCATTATGATACCATATTGAATTTGCAGAATTAAAAATTACTTTTTCATCAATATATTTGAGCAATGAATCTAAACTTCGGTATGATTTATTAATGTCATCAAATTTAAAATCGGAAAAGCCAAGTGCTGCTTTCATCTGGTCATAAGTTTCATCACTTGCTCCATTCAAAACCATACCTAATGCTGTTGAAATACTCAAAGGAGAAATAATTACATTTTTGTTGAGTTCATTTTTTGAAATTTCTTTTAAGAGATTAAATCCAAACTGTGCAGAAGAATTGACTATATCTTTTTCTGTTTTTGAGAGTAGTCTTATTTGAATGTATTGAAAATCAGAATATGTAATTTCACATTTCACAAATGCTGTTAATAGAAATATTAAAAATATTGCAGAAAAAATTTTTTTGATACGATATTTCATAAAACTTATCCCTGATAAATTTCGACTAGGCTACAATAATTCTTAAATAATTTATAGAATTTATTATTAAGAAAACAGCGATTTATTGAGAATTATAATTAATCAAGTTTATTTATACTATTATGACAAAACTTCGAAAGAGCAAAATTTCTTTTCAAATATTCTAAATAAAAATTCTTATTTTTCTTTTAAAGAATTAAGGAAAAATTTATGAAATATCATCTTGTAACTGGTGCCTGCGGATTTGTAGGCAGAAACACTGTTAAACAATTACTTAAAAGAACAAATGATATAATTCTGATGGTGGATGATTTGTCTGTGGGCACTCATCCATCAACATGGTTAAATGATTCTATCACAATAAAATTTAAGGATATTGAAATATTCGGTAAAGATGAAAGATTATTTTTTTGGAAAATGGATATCAGAAAATTTTTGAATCACCTGAATGAAAATCCAAACTGGTTAAAAGAATACGGATTGAAAATTGAAAGATTTAGTGATGTATTTCATTTTGCTGCAATTGTAGGAGGAAGAGCAAAGATTGAAGGTGACCCTATGGCTGTTGCATTAGATTTATCGATTGATGCTGAATTTTTTAACTGGATTGCAAAATCAAAACCAGAACGCGTTCTTTATCCAAGTTCTTCTGCAGCTTATCCAATAAATTTACAAACAGAAGACAATGCCATTGCCCTTAAAGAATCTTACATAAACATTGACGACTACACACTCGGTAAACCTGATATGACTTACGGCTGGACTAAATTAACCGGGGAATATTTAGCAAAAATTGCTGCTCAACATTATGGTATTTCTATAGTTTGCATTCGTCCGTTTTCCGGCTATGGCGAGGACCAAGATTTAAGTTATCCAGTTCCTGCAATTGCATATCGTGCAGCAAGAAAAGATAATCCATTTGAAGTTTGGGGAACAGGTCAACAGGGCAGAGATTTTGTTCATATTGATGATGTGATGGATTGTATGTTTCTTGCAATGGATAAAATTCATGATGGAAGTGCAATTAACATTGGTTCTGGCAAATTAACTACATTCATCGAATTAATTAAATTGTTTTCGAGTTTTGCTAATTACAATCCAGAAATAAAACCTCTTACAGATAAACCAATGGGAGTTCATTCACGATTTGCTGATATGACTTATGTGAAAGAAAAATTAGGCTGGCAGCCAAAGATTTCTCTCGAAGAAGGAATGCGCCGTGTTTATGATGCTGCAGTGGCAAGACTAAAAAGCAATTCATAAAAATTAATTGTGTATGAAAAGAGTTGTAAACAAAGCAAAATCTTTTAAAGAAGCAGAAGAATGGGATATAATTCAACAAATATCGCTTACCCCGGAAGAGCGTCAAAAAATTGCTTACGAATTAAAAATAAAAGCTTATGGCCCTAATACTAAAGATGTGAGAGAAGTTAGAGTATGCAAAAAAATTTATATTTCTCAGAAGACATAACTGAATTCCTTTATTTACTTTATAAATACAGTGTAAAATACATCATTGTAGGTGGAGAAGCTGTTTTATATTATGGTCATTCAAGATTAACAGGAGATATTGATATATTTTACCAAAACACTATAGAAAATGTAGAAAAATTATACTCAGCACTCTCTGAATTTTGGGGAAATGATATCCCGGGAATCAAAGATAAAAGCGAGCTTATGGAACCAGGGATAATTTTCCAGTTTGGGGTTCCACCAAATAGGATAGATTTAATGAATCAAATAGAAAATGTCACTTTTGAGGAAGCATATGTAAATAAAAATGAAGCTTCAATATTTAAAAGTTCATTATGTAACAAATTATAACAATCCACTTTCATGGAGAAATACTGTTCGTGTAATAAAAGAATTAAATCCTGATATTATAGTTTTTCAATGGGCTATTGCTGTTCAAGGTCTGCCAATGGGTTATATAGCTAAAAGACTCAAGAAATGCTGCTCTTGTGAAATTATATTTGATTTGCATGTAGTCGCTCAAAAAGAAAGAAGTATAATTGATTCAATATTTCTAAAATATGCTTTATCAAAACCTCACACTTTTATTGTCCATTCATTCAAAACTTTTGAAGAATTAAAAGAAGTCTTTCCAAAGCAAAAATTTATTCTGTATGAAAATCAAAAACGAGAAGATTATAAAAAACTTTCTTCTTCGGGTGAAAAACAAGTCATTAAACTTTATCATCCTGTTTATGATATGTTCACACCAAATATGAATGTAGATAAAGAAAAAGTTAGACAAGAATTGGGATTAAGAAAATATGTTTTCTTGTTCTTTGGATTCATAAGAAAATATAAAGGATTACACAATGTAATTAGAGCTTTTGCAAAATTAGCAAAAGAAAGAGATGATGTTTCACTTTTAATTGTAGGAGAATCTTTCTGGCAAACATTGGATAATAAAAAATTGTCCACCAAAATTAAAAAATCACTTTTTGGATTTATTAAAAAATTGTTAACAAAAGAAACAGAAGATGAAAGTGATTATCGACCTCTCGATTTAATTGATGAATTAGGAATTCGTGATAAAGTAGTTGTAGTTAATCGTTATGTTCCAAATGAAGAAGTGCATAAATATTTTCAAGTTGCTGATTGCAATGTTTTGTTTTATGAAGTTGCAACTCCATCAGGCGTTGAATCGATGGCATATAATTTCAAACTGCCAACTATTGCAACTGCAGTTGGCCATTTTCCAGAAACAATAAAACATGGTTACAATGGATATCTTGCCGAGCCAAACAATATTGAATCGATGTATCAGACAATGAAAGATTTCTTAAATAATCCAATTCCTCGCGGAAGAATTGAAGAGCAGGCAAAAAAATTAAGCTGGGAAAATTATGCTAAAGCAATTTTGAACGAGTAATAATGGCACTATTTCAAAAAATGAAAAAATATTTTAAAGTTTTTGCGAGAAATAAAATTTAGTATATCTCCGTGGTTCTATGTGAAAACTTCTGTGGAACTCCGTGTTAGAAAAATTTACACAGGGACCACATCGTTTAACCACGAAGGACACAAAGTACAGCGCTAAGAGACACAAAGCTTTATCCTTTGTGCAACTTCGTGAAAACCTTAGTGAACCTTGTGGTAAAATTATTTCACACAAAGTTTTTTTGGTTTTAATATCAAAAGCTATTAAATAAATTAAATTCATTAAAAATTATTATAAAAAATGGTGCATAAATGAGTAAGCAAAAAAAATTTCAAGCCTCGCAACAACAAAAAAAGGAAATCGGTTTTTCTATAGAAAATAAAATTTCAGAGAAATATCATACTCCTTTACTATTATTACTTATTTTAATTTTAATGCTCATCTTTTTTTCACCAATTATGTTTGGGGATAAGACCACATCTTCAGGTGATTTGATACAGGTAAAGAGTATGCGTCAATATGCATTGAAAGACCGGGAAGGAGTGTCACTCTGGAATCCATATATTTTTTGCGGTATGCCAGCTGTGGTTACTTCAATGTCACCAAGATATTACGATTTAACAGCAATGATTTATTCTTATGCTTCAAGAATTTATTCTGCTGCTTTCAAAAATTATAATGCTGTTTACACATTTAATTTATTAATTCTCGCATTTACTACTTTTTTCTTTATGAGAAGTTTTGGCGCTTCACGTGGTACAAGTTTTCTTGTTGCTACGGCAACTGCATTCAGCACAGGAATTATTGTTTTGTTTTTTATTGGACATACAACCAAACTCATGTCTCTTTCTATTTTTCCTTTCATATTAATGATGCTCTTCAAATTTCAGAAAGAAATAAAATTAATTGATATTCTCCTATTTGTAATTGGTCTTCACTATTTAGTTTTTGGTGCTCATGTTCAAATTGTATTTTATTTCGGTTTAGTTGGATTAGTATATTTTATTTACTTCTTTATTCATTCATTTATTAAAAAAGATAAATTCTTACAAAAGCAATTATTAAAATCACTCATAATCTCAATCACAGCTGCGGTCATTGCAGTAATTATGTCTTACGATACTTATGGCCAGATTTATGAATACAATCCATACTCAACAAGAGGAACGAAAAGTATATTGGAAAAACAAGGCCAATCAGCAGGTTTAACAAGTGATTCATATGAATATGCAACAAACTGGTCATTCTCTCCAGGCGAAGTATTGACATTCATTGTTCCATCTTATTATGGATTTGGAAAATCTACTTATCAAGGACCGCTTACAAACAATCAACCTGTCGAAGTAAATACTTACTTCGGTCAAATGCCTTTTGTAGATACTGCAATGTATATGGGAGTAATAATTTTCGCGCTTGCAATTTTCACTTTAATTATAAGATGGAAAGAACCAATAATTCAATTTTTCGGAATTGTTGTAGTTTTCTTTCTTTTGATTTCATTTGGAAGAAACTTCCCGCTTATTTACAATCTTATGTATTATCATTTCCCATTTTTTGATAAGTTCAGAACTCCTTCAATGATATTGCATGTTCTGCAAATCATTTTTCCAATTCTTGCCGGTTTTGGAGTAATGAAAATAATTTCCTTAAGAGAAGAAAAAAATCTTAAGATATTGAAGAACATTAAAAACACAGCATTAATATTTTCTATACTTTTTGTTTTGTCAATTATTTTAAGTGGAACTATTTCAGACTGGTTTATAAATAGAGTTAAAACATATGCATCAAATTTGGCAAATCAACAAGAATCGCAAATGTTTATTGCACTTTCAGATTATATGGCAGATATGTTCAGAGGTGATTTGCAAATAGCAATGGCTTTATTATCAATTACATTTGGATTGATTTATGCATATCTGAATTCAAAAATAAATAAACAATTATTACTTACTGCTTTAGCATTTTTTATTTTATTTGATTTATTTAGAATTGGCAATCGCGGGGCAAGTTATGTTAATGCAAAACAAATTGATGAGCTTTTCAATGAACCAGATTATGTAACTGCAATTAAACAACAAAATGATAAAGAGCCATTTAGAATTCTGAATCTAAAGCAGGATGGTTCTCTTGGTTCTTTAAGAAACAATGCAAATTACAATGTCTATTTCTTGCTCGAAGATTTCTTTGGTTATTCTGCAGTTAAACCGCGTGCCTATCAGGATATTGTTGATGTTGTTTCTCCTATTAATGTTACTTTATGGAGAATGTTAAATGTCAAATACATTGTTACAAATCAATCTTACAATCCTGATGGATTTGTACCAATTTATCAATCAGCAAATACTTTTGTTTACAAAAATGAAAAGGCACTTCCGCGCGTGTATTTCGTAGACAGCGTAGTTGCTGAAAAACCATTAGAAATTTTAAATGCAATTAAAAATGATTCATTTGACCCACAGCATAAAACTTATTTAGAGAATATTGATTTTAATATTGAACAAAGAGATACAACAACAAAAGCAGTAATTACAAAATATCAGGATGAACACATAACTGTAGAAACAAAATCGAACGGAAATAATTTCTTATTCTTTGGAACAACATATTTACCAGCATGGAAAGCTTATATTGATGGTAATCAAACAAAAATTTATAAAGCTAATTATGGATTTATGGGAATCGTAGTCCCCAAAGGAAATCATAAGGTTGAATTCATTTATGAACCTAAAGCATTCGTAATCGGAAAAAATCTTTCACTAATTCTAAATATAATTTTATATGCAGGAATAATTGCAATTGTTGTTATGAGTCGTAAGAAAAATAAATGATAATATGATTGAGCGACTTAAAGATACATTAAGAGATGCGTTCATTTACAGTTTAAGCAACATTGCACCTAAGATAATTGGCGTTGTTTTGCTTCCAATTTACACTGCATATTTAAGCAGAGCCGAATTCGGAAGCTGGGATTTATTAGATGTAACCACAAATATACTTGCAGAAATTTTTCTTTTAGGTCAGGCAGCATCTATCATTTTTATTAATAACTCAAATGAATATAAAGACAAAAAACAAACTGCACTTTTTACACTCACACTTTTTCTTTTATCTGTCTGCATTCTGCTGATTTTGTTCTCAGAATTTTTCATTACAACATTTGGAAATATCTTTGATAACCCGGTTATAAAACCAATTTACCTACGCATTATTGTATGGATTGTTCTTTTTAGAACATTGAACAATTTATTTTTATCAAAATATCGTGCTGATGAAAAAGCACTATTTTTTTCTTCGGTCAGCATTGTAAAACTTTTAATAATAGCTGCTCTCACATTATACTTTCTCATTAAATTAAATAAAGGAATTGAAGGAATATTTTTCTCTGCATTAATTGGCGAAGCAGTTGTAGCGATATTTCTAATAATAAAATTACTCGGTCATTTCAAATTAAAATTTGATATGGAAATATTAAGGTTCTCGATAAAATTTGGTGTTCCGCTTACATTTGCATCTTTAGGTATAATGTTATTGAATTTAAGTGATAGATATATTATAACATACTTAATTGGCACTGAAGCAAATGCACTCTACGGATTAGGATATAGAATTGCAGGCATACTGAATATGGTTCTGATAATGCCATTTGGATTAAGTTTAATGCCTATTGCTTACAAGTATTATGGACAACCTGATGATAAAAGATTTTTTAGCAAGATTATGACATACTCAACTTTTTTATTTATCTGGGGATGTATTGCAATTTCGTTATTCAGTAAAGAAATTGTAAAAATATTTTCTGAAAAGCCGGAATATTATGATGCATATTTAGTAGTGCCGGTAATTTTAATTTCATATGCTTTTAGTGGAATGCGGCTTACAGCATCATTGGGAATGATGTTAACAAAAAATACAAAACACATTGCCACTATAACTTTGGGAGCTGCTATATTAAACATAATACTTAATTTTATTTTCATTCCTTATTTTGGAATAATGGCAGCAGCTATCAACACATTAATTGCTTTTGTTTTATTTTATATTGTTACACACATAATTTCAGATAAATATTACAAAATCCCTTATGAAAAAAGGAAAATAATTTTGCTAATTGTTGTTGGTTCTGTATTGTCCTCCTTTGTGTATTTGTTACCTGCAGGAATTGAATATATTTTTGTGAA
>Ga0078972_1001178_pt1 | contig 101129 bp, 94 predicted proteins | sample YelNatPaOPGAMG01_FD_67568 | JGI IMG/M metagenome (GOLD analysis project Ga0078972, IMG submission 67568) | Hot spring thermophilic microbial communities from Obsidian Pool, Yellowstone National Park, USA - OP-RAMG-01 (SPADES assembly) (version 2) | ecosystem: Environmental > Aquatic > Thermal... | reverse complement strand
CCTGCGACTCAACGGCCATACCAACATCGCCGCTGCGCTCCGACACCACGCGCGCAACCATCTCCGACCCGTCAAACTACTGCTGAACTGGTGAAATACGACTTTGCCGAGACCCTGCGTCTGCACCCAGGGCGGCGCCACCGGTTTCAACTGTGGTCTCACCACCATTGCAGGCGTAATACCGGGCCGCATCAAAGCAATGATGCCGGCATGGCAACTCGGCGATGACGGGGCACCGATCACCGTAGACGGCCAATTGGCCGGCATGACCTTCAGGGCAGTTGTCGTCGGCAACCTTCTTTACGGCCCAGCATTCTTTCCCGGAGGAAACGCGAACATCAGTGTGGTGCTCTTCAGCGCGATTCTCGATGACGTCAACACCAACGGAGGGCCCGGCGCGGGGTTCACGCCGATCGCGGCCTGAGTGGGGGACCGTCGCCCCGCGCGGATCACGATCTCCGACGGTTCGTCCAGTACATGTCGCGGGCGCCGACAACGCCGCCAACGACACCACCGCACCACGCAAACCCGCAAGCTCAGCAGCAGTCGCAGTCAACTCGCCCCGCTCGACAGCCGCCAACACACCCCGCAGCCGCTCAGCCGACTCCCTGCACGCCTGCTCAACATCCCAGGTAAGACAGCATGAACCAAGCCCGATACCCACGGCCACAACCTGAAGCACCACCACCTTCAGCAAACAACCAACGCGCCCGCTTATTGGACTTATTGGACACGAAGGCCAGGGGGCCTCACGATCACGAAACCGATTTGCTCCAGTGGCGACCTCGGTCGCGAGTTTTGTTTTGACACGTTTCCTAGTTTTTCAACGCGGGAGCGAAAGTATAGTTGAGATAACCTTTTTCGCTTCTGCGTTGCGTGAAGTGCGTTGCTGGAAGGGCCGAAAACCGTCGAAAGAGGATTTTAGTTAGCCGATCTATCTTGGCCGGAGGTTTGGTTTCGGGTGTTTTGGGTTGGTTGCAGCTAACGGATGGCGCCCACCAGCAAACCCCAGCGAAGCGTCAGCAACCTTCAGCAAACCGCCCGAGTGTGTCCTGGCCAGGCGGGCTGGTGGCGGCTGCCACCATCGCGTCGTCGTCCTCTAGCAGAGCCGGCTCGGCCCGCAAGTCACCTTCGACGACCGTCGCCAGGCGCTCAGTGTGGGGCGATGGCGGCGTCGAGCATCTCGACCAGCTCGCGCGTCCGAGCGGCACGCGTGCCGGTGCGCCGTGCGGCGGGGCCTCCCGACGCGGCGAGTACCGCTCGAAACAGATCGGCGCCGTAATCGCCCAGGGCGGGTCAGGGCCGGGTCGGGTTCCGTGGCCGCATCGTGGCCACAATTTGGTCACAGTTACACATAACTGGGGATAAACCACAGTGATGTATTTTGCTAATAAGAGCCCCTCAGGCGCAGGCCGGTGACGATCTCCGGCTCGATCGCCACGACGGTGTCGGCGTGGTTCACCCACGGGTGCAGCAGTTGCTCGTAGCGCGCGACGAGGCCGGGCTCGGTCAGCGTTCGCGCGCGGCCCGTGGCCACGACGCTCCAGCCGGTCCGGGTGCGGCTGTCCAGCGCGTCGGCCTCGTAGGCCACGACGAGGTGATCGGAGCTTCGCACCGCGGCGGACAGTGCGGAGCTCAGCCGGCAGCGGATGATGATGACGCCGTCTTCCACCAAGTGGTTGACCGGGCGGATCGCCGGCAGCGCCTGCATGTCGAACACCACCCGGCCGAGGTCCACGCTGGCCAGCAATCGCATCGCCTCGGCGCGCTGCAGCGGCTCGGCGCCGCGGGGAAGCTGCGACAACCCGAAGCCGCCGTCGTACCCGTGTTGATTCACGTTCTTGATCATTAAGGCATCTTGACCCGAACCAGTAGGGCCATAGGGCCCAGCTTCCGGCGAGGCGGTGATCCGCGGGCCGGCTAGGCCCGGCTGCGCGCAGGTGCCGGGACCCAGGCCTGCAGAGTTTTGCGGCCGATCAGCTGACAGCCGTGCGTGTGTGCCAATTGTTTTGCGGCAGCGGTGAACTCCTGGTTGCTGACCACGATGCTGCGCGTGCATCCGTGGTGGCGTGCGCCGGAGACCACCTGCTGGACGGCCGCGACGCCGACCGGCTTGCCGTAGCGCTTGCACTGGATCGCCACGCGCCGGCCGCCCTTCTCGGCGATCAGGTCGACGCCGTAGTCACCGGCCGCGGGGGTCGTCCCGACCCGCCAGCCCGCCCGGCCCAGGCGTGCGGCGACGTAATCCTCGAACTCGACCCCGTCCATGGCGTCGATCGCGCGCATCGTGGCGTTGCCCCGCCTCCGGCGCGGCCACCGGCGGTTGGTTGCCCACGCCAGGAGCACCTCGAGCAGCAGAGCCACATAGAACCCCGCGACGCCCGCGCCGGGGCTGCGCTGGATGACGCCGGCGAACAGCCCGCAGGCAAGTGGAATGACGAAGAGCGCCTTGCTCATCCGCGGGACGGGTCCTCGTGCACGCCTTGATGGTAGGGGCCCGCTGCGACAAGTCCGCGGCTATCGGGAATCGGGCACGACCCGGCGCCCGCCGGCAGCGCCGCCGCCCTTGCCATGGTCCGCGTCATCACTGTGATCGTCCCCGAACGGTGCCGGGTCCCGCTCGGCATCGAACACCGGTCACTTCACAACCCCGACATGTTCGCGCCGTGAACGGCATATGAAATTGTGCGGATGGCCAGATGCCGCGGTGGCGCCGGCGATGCCCCTGCCGTGACACTGTGTGGGTGACGAAAACCCCCTCCTCGCAGACCGATCACCACCACCATTTCTGCCGTTCGGTGATCCGCTGGCTGCAGGTCGGCTACCCCAACGGGGTGCCCGGCCCGGACCGCGTGCCGCTGATGGCCCTGCTGCGCAGCACACCTCTGACCGAAGACCAGATCCGGGAGGTGGTTCGCAACATCACCGCGGAGGCAGGATCCCCGGAGACGGTCGACCACCCCATCGATCGCGACGAGATCGCCGAATTCATCTCCGACATGACCCATTACGACGCCGGCAAGGAGAACGTGATCCGGGTGGCCGCGACGCTGGCCGCGGCCGGGTGGCCGCTGGCCGGCATCGACGTCAGCGAGGTCATCCCCGGCGACGAAGACGGCGAGGCGGCCGAACGGATGGCGGCACGGCCCCCGGTGCCCTCAGAGGCGTGACGTGTCGATGACGAAACGGTAGCGCACGTCGCTGGCCAGGACGCGCTCGTAGGCTTCGTTGACGTAATCCGGCTCGATGACCTCGATCTCGGGCGTCACGTCGTGCTCGGCGCAGAAGTCGAGCATCTCCTGGGTTTCGGCGATCCCGCCGATGTTCGACCCCGACAGGCTGCGCCGCATCAGGGCCAGCGGGAACGCCGGCACCTCCATCGGGTGCTCGGGGATGCCCAGTTCGACGAGCGTCCCGTCGACGTCCAGCAGGTTGAGGTAGTGGCCGAGCTTCAGGTTCGCCGAGACGGTGTTCAGGATCAGGTCGAAGCTGCCGCGCAGGTTGCGGAACGTGTCGCGGTCGGACGTGGCGTAATAGTGGCCGGCCCCCAGGCGAAGACCGTCCTCCATCTTCTTCAGCGACTGCGACAGCACCGTCACCTCGGCGCCCATCGCCGCCCCCAGCTTGACGCCCATGTGCCCGAGCCCGCCCAGGCCGATCACGGCGAGCCGGGTACCGGGACCCGCTTTCCAGTGCCGCAGCGGCGAATACAGCGTGATGCCCGCGCACAGCAGCGGGGCGGCCTTGTCCAGCGGCAGCGAGTCGGGGATCCGCAGGACGTAGTTCTCGTCGACGACGATCGCCTGGCTGTAGCCGCCGTAGGTGCGCTGGCCGTCCCGGCCGATCGCGTTGTAGGTGGTCGTCATGCCGCGCTTGCAGTACTGCTCGAGGCCGGCCAGGCAGCTGCTGCACTCCCGGCAGGAGTCCACGAAGCAACCCACGCCGACGTGGTCGCCGACCTTGTGCCTGGTCACCTCCGAGCCCACCGCGGTCACCACGCCGGCGATCTCGTGGCCGGGGACCACCGGGTAGTCCGGCTGCCCCCACTCGGCTTTGACGGTGTGGATGTCCGAATGGCAGATCCCGGCGAACTTGATCTCGATCGCCACGTCGTGCGGACCCGGGTCGCGACGGGTGATGGTGGTCTTGGTCAGCGGCTCGGTCGGCGACGTCGCGGCGTAGGCGGAAACAGTGCTCATCAACAGTCCTTTTTCGAGTACTTTTTCGGTGATAGCGCGTCACTGGAAAGTTTAGCCACGTTAACGGCTCGGGCCGTATGGCGGCCCGCTCACCACCCTACGACTAGTTGATCGGGGCGTTGACCCAGCGCAGGTCGTCGACGATCCCGCGGGCCGCGACCAGCCCCTGCCCGGTCTGCCAGATCTCGTCGTTGACGACGAAGACGCGGTTGTCCCGGGCCGCCGACAGTTTGCGCCAGGGCGCGCTGTCGAAGACGGCCGCGGCCCGCCGCGCCGCGGCCGGCGAGGCGCACGACACGTAGACGATGTCGGCGTCGGCGACCGAAAAATCCGGGCCCGGCGACCGGTCCAGGTCGGCGTCGGTCGTGCCCATCTCGACGTAGGCCTTGTCGGTGAACCGCTGCGACGCCGGTCGGTCCACCCCCACCGCGTCGAGCACGCTGGCCGGGAAGTTCCGGGCGCCGTAGACGCGCAGGGCGTCCGTGGTCAACTGCACGATCGAGGCCTGGTAGTGAGCTGCGTCGTGCCTGGCCCCGATCCGGGTGGCCCGTTCGGAGAAGCCGTCGATCAGCCCGTCGACGGCACCGCCGCGCGCCGTGGCGGCGCCGACACCGCGCAGGTTGTCCTCCCACGCCGCCCCGGGAGCCGCCGTGAACACCGTCGGGGCGATCGCCGCCAGCTGCGGATACAGCGTGGGTGTCAGTCCTTGCGAACCCAGGATGAGATCGGGGTGCGCCGCCGCGATGCCGCCCAGGTCCGGCTTGCTGCGGGTGCCCACCCCGGGTAGGTGGTGCACCGCGTTGCCCAGGTAGGAGGGCTGGCTCGACGCGCCGTCGGGCAGGGCGGCGGCGACCACCCGCGATTGCAGCCCCAGGGCGCACAGCGCGTCGAGCGCGTCACCGGCGAGCACCACGATGCGTTGCGCCTCGGCCGGCACCCCAACGACGTCGGGGGTGACCCCCTCCGCGTTGCGGGCCTGCCGGGTCGGCGGCCCGGGATCGGCCGCGGCGGGCTCACCCGCGCACGACTGGTCGGGCCGGCGGTCGTTGCCCAGCACGCCGGCGCCGGCGATCTGGGTGGTCGGGGTGACCAGCGTCCGGGTCGGGGAGGCGGCCGTGGTGCCCGGGCCCGCGGACCCGCAGGCGCTGCACGCCGCCACCACCACGGCCGCCAGGCCGGCGGCGGTCGGCAGCAGGGGGGCGGTGCGGATCACGCGGAGCATGCCGGAGAGCACGAGCCCGACGCTAACATCCGGCCGGGTCGGCTCCGGGTGTCAGCGACGACACGCCCGCGTCGCAGCGGCATATACGACAGTTTGTAGGACTCGCGCTGCCATCGGCATGATCGGAAGCTAGGATGCGTGGTGAACGTGTTTGCGAAGGATGTTTGGAGGAGCAGTTGACAGCCGAAGCGCCCCCCTTGGGACAACTCGAGGCCGTCCGACCGTACCCACCACGGACAGGTCCCAAAGGGAATCTCGTCTACAAGCTGATCACCACCACCGATCACAAGGTGATCGGCATCATGTACGTGGTCACCTGCTTCGTGATGTTCTTCATCGGCGGGTTGATGGCGCTGTTGATGCGCACCGAGTTGGCCGCGCCGGGACTGCAGTTCCTGTCCAACGAGCAGTACAACCAGCTGTTCACCATGCACGGCACCGTCATGCTGCTGCTGTATGCCACGCCGGTGGTGTTCGGGTTCGCCAACCTGGTGCTGCCGTTGCAGATCGGCGCACCCGACGTGGCGTTCCCGCGGCTGAACGCGTTCTCGTTCTGGCTGTTCCTGTTCGGCGCGCTGGTCGCCCTGGGGGGCTTCATCACCCCCGGCGGTGCCGCTGACTTCGGCTGGACCGCCTACACCCCGCTGACCGACGCCATCCACTCGCCCGGCGCGGGCGGCGACCTGTGGATCACCGGCCTGATCGTCGCCGGTCTGGGCACCATCCTGGGTGCGGTCAACATGATCACGACGGTGGTGTGCATGCGCGCGCCGGGGATGACGATGTTTCGGATGCCGATCTTCACCTGGAACATCCTGGTCACGTCCATCCTGATCCTGATCGCGTTCCCGATCCTGACCGCCGCGCTGTTCGGGCTGGCCGCCGACCGCCACCTGGGGGCGCACGTGTTCGACCCGGCCAACGGCGGAGTCCTGTTGTGGCAGCACCTGTTCTGGTTCTTCGGCCACCCCGAGGTCTACATCGTGGCGCTGCCGTTCTTCGGCATCGCGACCGAGATCTTCCCGGTGTTCTCCCGCAAGCCCGTCTTCGGCTACACCACGCTGGTCTACGCGACGCTGTCGATCGCCGCGCTGTCGGTGGCGGTGTGGGCGCACCACATGTTCGCCACCGGCGCGGTGCTGTTGCCGTTCTTCTCGTTCATGACCTACCTCATCGCGGTGCCGACCGGGATCAAGTTCTTCAACTGGATCGGCACCATGTGGAAGGGCCAGTTGACCTTCGAGACGCCGATGCTGTTCTCGGTCGGCTTCCTGGTCACCTTCCTGCTGGGCGGGTTGACGGGCGTGCTGCTGGCCAGCCCGCCGCTGGACTTCCACGTCACCGACTCCTACTTCGTGGTGGCGCACTTCCACTACGTGCTGTTCGGCACCATCGTGTTCTCCACCTTCGCCGGCACCTACTTCTGGTTCCCGAAGATGACCGGGCGGCTGCTCGACGAGCGGCTGGGCAAGCTGCACTTCTGGCTGACGTTCATCGGCTTCAACGCCACGTTCCTGGTGCAGCACTGGCTCGGGGACATGGGCATGCCGCGCCGCTACGCCGACTACCTGCCCACCGACGGTTTCCAGCCGCTCAACATCGTCTCGACGATCGGGGCCTTCATACTGGGCGTGTCGATGTTCCCCTTCGTGTGGAACGTCTTCAAGAGCTGGCGGTACGGCGAGGTCGTCACCGTCGACGACCCCTGGGGGTACGGCAACTCGCTGGAATGGGCGACCAGCTGCCCGCCGCCGCGGCACAACTTCACCGAACTGCCCCGAATCCGCTCGGAGCGGCCGGCGTTCGAGTTGCACTACCCGTACATGGTGGAGCGGATGCGCCGCGAGGCGCACGTCGGTCGCGCCCACGGCCCCGCGGACAACGACGTCACCCGAGCCGACGACGTGCACGTCCGCAGTTGACGAGCGGCAGCGGCCCCAGGCACGAATGAGCCACGAACGGAGCCGCGGGTGAGCGCCGCACCCAAGGTATCGGCGCTGATCACCGTCACCGGCGTGGATCGGCCGGGGGTGACGTCGGCGCTGTTCGAGGTGTTGTCCAAGCACGGCGTGGAACTGCTCAACGTCGAACAGGTGGTGATCCGGGGCCGGCTGACGCTGGGCGTGCTGGTGTCCTGCCCCGCGGAGGTCGCCGACGGCCCCGCGTTGCGGGGCGACGTCGAATCGGCCATCTTCGGGCTCGGGCTCGACGTCAGCATCGAGCGCAGCGACGACGTGCCGATCATTCGGAACCCGCCGAGCCACACCATCTTCGTGCTGGGCCGGCCGATCACGGCCGGCGCGTTCAGCGCGGTGGCCCGCGAGGTTGCGGCGCTGGGCGTCAACATCGACCTCATCCGCGGCGTCTCCGACTACCCCGTCACCGGTCTGGAACTGCGGGTCTCGGTGCCGCCGGGAGCCGACGTCCCGCTGCGCGCCGCCCTGAACCGCGTGTCCTGCGATGAGGGTGTCGACGTGGCGGTCGAGGAGTACAGCCTGGAGCGGCGGTCCAAGCGGCTGATCGTGTTCGACGTCGACTCCACCCTGGTCCAGGGCGAGGTGATCGAGATGCTGGCGGCCCGGGCGGGCGCCGAAGGAGCCGTCGCCGCGATCACCGAGGCGGCGATGCGCGGCGAGCTGGACTTCGCGGAGTCGCTGCAGCAACGGGTGGCGACCCTGACGGGCCTGCCCGCCACGGTGATCGACGAGGTCGCCGAACAGCTCGAACTGATGCCCGGCGCCCGGACCACGCTGCGCACGCTGCGGCGGCTGGGCTACCACTGCGGCGTGGTCTCCGGGGGTTTCCGGGGCATCATCGACCCGCTGGCCCACGAGCTGATGCTGGACTTCGTCGCGGCCAACGAGCTGGAGATCGTCGACGGCGTTCTCACCGGGCGGGTCGTCGGCCCGATCGTCGACCGGGCCGGCAAGGCCGCCGCGCTGCGGGACTTCGCGGAGCAGGCCGGGGTGCCGATGGCCCAGACCGTCGCCGTCGGCGACGGCGCCAACGACATCGACATGCTGGCCGCCGCCGGGCTTGGCATCGCGTTCAACGCCAAGCCGGCGCTGCGCGAGGTCGCGGACGCGTCGCTGAGCCACCCCTACCTGGACACGGTGCTGTTCCTGCTGGGCATCACCCGCGGCGAGATCGAGGCCGCCGACGCGGTCGACGGCGAGGTCCGCCGCGTGGAGATCCCCCCCGACTGAGCCGGCCGAGCAGACGCAACAGCCCCCATTTCGGGGCGAAAATGGGGGCTGTTGCGTCTGCTCGCGGGGCGGGGTGACCCGGCACCCGCGGCGGCGCCGCGGTACGGCACGATGGTCTGGTGCGCGAGAACGGAAGCGAGTCGGCCGACCCCGATCTGCTGCTCGACTTCAGGAACGTTTCGCTGCGCCGGGACGGGCGGGTCCTGGTCGGGCCGCTGGATTGGGCGGTCGAGCTGGACGAACGCTGGGTGATCGTCGGTCCCAACGGTGCCGGGAAGACGTCGCTGCTGCGCATCGCGGCGGCTGCCGAGCACCCGTCGTCGGGCATCGCCTTCGTGCTGGGGGAGCGGCTGGGCCGCGTCGACGTGTCCGAGTTGCGCTCGCGGATCGGCCTGAGTTCGTCGTCGCTGGCGCAGCGGGTGCCCGGCGACGAGCCGGTGCGCGATCTGGTGGTCTCGGCCGGCTACGCGGTGCTGGGCCGCTGGCGCGAGCGCTACGACGATGTCGACTACCGGCGGGCGGTCGACATGCTGGAGAGCCTCGGCGCCGAGCACCTCGCCAACCGCACCTACGGGACCTTGTCGGAGGGCGAGCGCAAGCGGGTGCTGATCGCGCGCGCGCTGATGACCGACCCGGAGTTGCTGCTGCTCGACGAGCCCGCCGCCGGCCTGGACCTGGGCGGCCGCGAGGAGCTGGTGGCCCGCCTGGCCGACCTGGCCGCCGACCCCGACGCCCCCGCGCTGGTGCTGGTCACCCACCACGTGGAGGAGATCCCGCCCGGCTTCAGTCACTGCATGCTGTTGTCGGAGGGCCGGGTGGTCGCCGCCGGCTTGCTGCCCGACGTGCTGACCGCGGAGAATCTGTCCACCGCGTTCGGCCAGTCGATCGCCCTGGACGTTATCGACGGACGGTATTTCGCGCGGCGGGTCCGCGGCCGCGCGGCCCATCGGAGGCAACTATGACGCACGCAACCGAGCCCCCTCTGGTTCCGCGCCCCGCGGCCACCGTGATGCTGGTCCGCGACACCGAGCCCGGTTCGCGGGAAGGCCTGGGCGTCTTTCTGATGCGCCGGCACGCGAAGATGCATTTCGCAGCCGGGACGATGGTGTTTCCCGGCGGCGGCGTCGACGACCGCGACCGCAACGCCGACCTGGCGCGGCGCCGGGCCTGGGCCGGGCCGCCGCCCCAGTGGTGGGCGCAGCGCTTCGGCATCGACACGGACCTGGCCGAGGCGCTGGTCTGCGCGGCGGCCCGGGAGACCTTCGAGGAGTCCGGGGTGCTGTTCGCCGGGCCGGCCGGCCGGTCCGGTTCGGCGCGCGACGGGATCGTCGGCGACGCCTCGGTGTACCGCGACGCCCGCCGGGCGCTCGCCGACGGGACGCTGTCGTTCGCCGACTTCCTGCGCGACGAAAACCTGGAGCTGCGCTCCGACCTGCTGCGGCCGTGGGCCAACTGGGTCACCCCCGAAGCCGAACGCACCCGCCGGTACGACACCTACTTCTTCGTGGCGGCCCTGCCGGAGGGCCAGCGCGCCGACGGCGAGAACAGCGAGTCCGACAGCGCCGGCTGGACGACGCCGCAGGCCGCCATCGACGACTTCGCGGCCGGCCGCAGCTTCCTGCTGCCCCCGACCTGGACGCAGCTGGACTCGCTGGTGGGCCGGACCGTCGCCGACGTGCTGACCCTGCAACGCCAGATCGTCACGGTGCAGCCCAAGCTCGAGATCCAGGGCGACAACTGGGTTTTCGAGTTCTTCGACTCCGACCGCTATCACCGTGCCCGGGAGTCGGGCGGGCTGGGGTGGCGGCATTGAGCGAGTTCGTCGGCGTCGTGGCGGGCGAGGGGCCGGCGGCGGGACTGGCCACGCTGGTGGTGTCGAGGCCGCCCACCAACGCCATGACGCGGCAGGTCTACCGGGAGATCGCGGCCGCGGCCACCGACGTGGCGGGGCGTGACGACGTCGCCGCGGTGATCCTGTTCGGGGGCCACGAGATCTTCTCCGCCGGCGACGACATGCCCGAGCTGCGGACGCTGACGGCGCCGGAGGCCGACACCGCGGCCCGGGTGCGCCGCGCGGCGATCGACGCGGTCGCAGCCATCCCCAAGCCCACCGTGGCCGCGATCACCGGGTACGCGCTGGGCGCCGGCCTCACGCTGGCCCTGGCCGCCGACTGGCGGGTCAGCGGCGACAACGTCAAGTTCGGGGCCACCGAGATCCTCGCCGGCCTGATCCCCGGCGGCGGCGGAATGGAGCGGCTGGCCCGCGCCGTCGGGGCGAGCAGGGCCAAGGAACTGGTGTTCAGCGGGCGCTTCTTCGACGCCCGGGAGGCCTCGGAGCAGGGCCTGATCGACCAGATGGTGGCTCCCGACGACGTGTACGACGCCGCCATGGCGTGGGCCGTCCGTTTTCTGGACGCCCCCGCGCACGCGCTGGCCGCCGCGAAAGCCGGCATCGATGCCGTCTGCGAGCTGCCGTTCGCCGAGCGCGTCGCCGCCGAACGCCGGCGGTACGTCGAGGTGTTCGCCGCCGGTGCGCAGGACCCGGCCCCGCCGGCGGTTAGGCTGCCCTGATGAGCAGTTCGACCGACGCCACCCGTGTCACTGCCGAGCAGGTGGAGGCCGCCCGGCACGACAGCAAACTCGCCCAGGTGCTCTACCACGACTGGGAAGCGGAAACCTACGACGAGAAGTGGTCGATCTCCTACGACCAGCGCTGCGTCGACTACGCCCGCGGCCGCTTCGACGCGATCGTGCCCGACGCGGCCCTCCGGGATTTGCCCTACGACCGGGCGCTGGAATTGGGTTGCGGGACAGGGTTTTTCCTGCTGAACCTGATCCAGTCCGGGGTGGCCCGCCGCGGCTCGGTCACCGACCTGTCGCCGGGCATGGTCAAGGTCGCCACCCGCAACGGGCAGGCGCTGGGCCTCGACATCGACGGCCGGGTGGCCGACGCCGAGGGCATCCCCTACGACGACGACACCTTCGACCTGGTGGTCGGGCACGCGGTGCTGCACCACATCCCGGACGTGGAGCTCTCGCTGCGGGAGGTGCTGCGGGTGCTGCGGCCGGGCGGCCGGTTCGTGTTCGCCGGCGAGCCGACCAGCGCCGGTGACGTCTACGCGCGCACCCTGTCCACGCTGACCTGGCGGGTCGCCACCGCCGTCACCACGTTGCCGGGCCTGGGTGGCTGGCGGCGGCCGCAGGCCGAGCTCGACGAGTCCTCGCGCGTCGCGGCGCTGGAGGCCATCGTCGACCTGCACACGTTCACACCGGAACAGCTGGAGCGCATGGCGCGCAACGCCGGCGCCGTCGGGGTGCGCACCGCCAGCGAGGAGTTCACCGCCGCGATGCTGGGCTGGCCGATCCGCACCTTCGAGGCTTCGGTGCCGCCGGGACGCCTGGGCTGGGGCTGGGCGCGTTTCGCCTTCACCAGCTGGAAGGCGTTGAGCTGGGTGGACGCCGGCGTGTGGCGGCACGTGGTGCCGAAGGGCTGGTTCTACAACGTGATGATCACCGGGGTCAAACCCTCCTGAGCCACCTCGCCTTCGGCGCCGACGACGTCAGCTACCTGCGGTCGCCCCCGGGCGCCTCGGCGCTGGCAGCGGTCGCCGAACTCGAGCTGACCGACGCCACCCGCATCGCCGACATCGCCGCGGCGCGTTCCCGGTTCGGCGAGAAGGCCGCGGTCCTGGTGGAGACGACGCTGTTGCGCCGGCGCGCCGTCGACCGGCCGGGCAAGCTCGGGCCGTTGGGCCCGCAGGTGTCCCGGTGGCTGTTCACCGGCGAGGCGCTGCAGCAGGCGACCGCGGCGGTGGTGGCGCTGCACCGGGCCGCGCGCCTGGCCGGCGGGCCGGACGTCGTGGTGCACGACGCGACCTGTTCGGTCGGCACCGAACTGGCCGCGCTGCACGCCTCGGGCGTGCGGGCGGTGGGCAGCGACATCGACCCGGTGCGCCTGGCCATGGCACACCACAACGTGGGAGCGACGACCGTGCTCTGCCGCGCCGACGCGCTGCACCCGGTGACCCGCGACACCGTCGTCCTCGTCGACCCCGCGCGCCGCGACGGCGGCCGCCGCCGGCTGCGCCCCGACGACTACCTGCCTGCGCTGGGCCCGCTGATGGACACCTACCGCGGGCGGCACCTGGTCGTGAAGTGCGGTCCGGGAATGGATTTCGACGCGCTGCGCCGCCGCGGGTTCGACGGCGAGATCGAGGTGACGTCGTATCGGGGTTCGGTCCGGGAGGCGTGCCTGTGGTCGGCCGGGCTGGCCGGGCCGGGGGTGCGCCGCCGCGCGAGCATCCTCGACGGGAACTCGCCGGGCGAACAGGTCACCGACACCGGGCCCGACGACTGCGGTGTGCGGCCGCCCGGGCGATGGATCGTCGACCCCGACGGCGCGGTGGTGCGCGCCGGGCTGGTGCGGCACTACGGCGCCCGCCACGGGCTGTGGCAACTCGACCCCGACATCGCCTACCTGTCCGGGGACCGGCTGCCGCCGGGGGTCCGGGGTTTCGAGGTGCTCGACGAGGTGGCGTTCGACGAACGCCGGCTGCGCCAGGCCCTGGCGGCGCGGGACTGCGGGGCGCTGGAGATCCTGGTGCGCGGGGTGCGCGTCGACCCCGATGCGCTGCGGCGGCGGCTGCGCCCGCGCGGCGCCCGGCCGCTGTCGGTGGTCATCACCCGGATCGGCGCCGGGGCCGCGGGGCGCGCGACGGCGTTCGTTTGCCGCCCGTCGCGATAGCGCCCGGGTACGCTGGCGGCGGTCACTCTTCCAGGCACCCAAGCCTGTTCAGTCTGGGAGGACAATTCGAGGATGCGTTACCTGATCGCGGCCGCGGTGCTGGCACCCGCGGTCCTGCTGGGCTGGCCGGTCCCCTCATCGGCCTCCGCCGCGCCGTCGACGTGTGCCGGCCTGGGCGGCGTCGTGGAGGCCACCCACCTGTGCCGCGTGCACGTCACGACGCCCACCTACATGCTCGACCTGACGTTTCCGGTGGACTACCCCGATCAGCAGGCGCTGACCGACTACATCACCAGGAACCGCGACGGGTTCGTCAACGTGGCGCAGATCTCCGGCCCGCGCGACCAGCCCTACCAGCTGGAGGCCAGCAGCGAACAGCACAGTTCCGGGCAGCCGCCGCGCGGCACCCGCAGCGTGGTGCTCAAGTTCTTCGAGGACCTCGGGGCGCACCCGTCCAACTGGTACAAGGCGTTCAACTACAACCTGGGCACCAAACAGCCGATCACGTTCGAGAACCTGTTCGCGCCCGGCACCACGCCGCTGGACGCCATCTTCCCCATCGTGCAGCGCGACCTTCAACGCCAGAGCCCCTTCGGGGCGACCATCCTGCCCTCGACCGGCACCGACCCGTCGCACTACCAGAACTTCGCCATCACCGACGACGCGCTGATCTTCTACTTCGCGCCGGGGGAGATGCTGCCCGCGTTCTCCGGACCGGTGCAGGCCCAGGTGCCCCGCAACGCCATCCCGCCGCTGGCGCTGTAGCGGTCACGCCGGCGCGAACCCGTACACCTGGCCGTCGCTGGTGGCGGCCACCACGCGGCGGTCCCTGCCGACCGCGACCCCGACCGGGTACCCGGTGGCGGCGGGCAGCGGATAGCTGTTGGTCGTGCGGCCGTTGCCGGGATCGAACACCAGCAGCGACATGCCGGGCGCGCCGTCGTGCGGCGGACCGGCGACCACCGTGTAGCCGACGCCGCCGCCGGCCAGGCTCGACGACGACAGGGGGGTGACGTCCTCGCGGCGCCAGACCTGGTCGGCGTGGTCACCGGCGTCGGTGAAGGCGGCCAGCCGGGTGTCGGGGCCGCCGCCGGCCACGATCAGTCCCTGCGGGGTCACCGCGGGCGGCGTCTGCGCCAAAAACCCGAGCGGCACCGACCACTTCGTCTTCCCGTCGGCGGTGCTCAGCGCCCACAGCCGCTCGTCGCGGCCGTTGACGTAGGCCGTCGAGCCGTCCGCGGACAGCACCGGGCTGGCGATGACGCCGGCGCTCACCGCGTCGCTCGTCCAGTCGCGGGCGAGCTGGCCGGCGCGGTACCTGAGTCCGACGACCTGCGCGGCCGGGGCGTCCGGCTGCCAGACGCCGAGCACGATCGTTGCGTTGGCCGCGGAGAAGGCGGGGGCCGCCGCGACCGGGCAGCCCGGCCGGGCCGGCGCGCAGTCCTCCAGGCCGCGCGTCGCGTCGGTCGGGTCGACGCCGTCCACCAGGTCCAGCGGGCTGCCGACCACCTCGCCGCGGTGGGCGTCGAAAACCAGCACCTGGCCCAGGTGGGTGACGACCAGCAGGTGGCCGTGCCCCAGGAAGCGGGGGGTGGTCGGCATCCCGATCACCGGCTTGCGCCACCGCGTCCACTGCGTCACCGGGAAGGAGACGATGGCCCCCGGCTGGCCGACGTAGAGGTTGTCGAAGCCGTCGAACAACGGGCCGGCGAAGCCGCCGCCCTGGACGAGCCGCGCGCACCAGCGCTGCCGGCCGTTGTCGTCGTTCTCCCACTCCATCAGCGAGCAGCCGGCCGGCGTCTGCGCGTTCAGCGCGAGGTAGCCGCGTGCGCTCAGGGCCGGTCCGGCCGCCAACGACCCCTTGACCGCGCGCGTCCACTGCAACGACAGCTTGGTGGCCCCGCGGGTGGCGGTATAGCCGCTGTTGGCGGCGTCGCCGTACTGGGCGGGCCACCCCTGCGCCGGCGCCGCGTCCACCCACGAGTCGGTGTTGCCGCAGCCGCCCAGCCCCGCCGAGACGGCGACCGCCAGCACGGCGGCGAGCCGGCGCCGAAGCCCAGGCGGGAGATGTCGGGCAAGCACCTCGGTTTCCCAGATCCTTCCGCAAGGGCGTGTGGCACGAGCAGCGAACGAGTACAGGTGAGGGTAACCCGCGCCGTCGCGCGGGTGCCGGATTGCCCGGCTCCGGCGCCCGCCGATTCCGGCGCCCGGCTATCGCCCGGCTATGCTGTCGCGCCATGACGTCCATGTGGGGTGCCCCGGTCCATCGCCGCTGGCGTGGATCGCGGATGCGCGACCCACGCCAGGCCAAGTTCCTCACGCTGGCCTCGCTGCGGTGGGTGCTGGCCAACCGCGCCTACACCCCGTGGTACCTGGTGCGCTACTGGCGGCTGCTCAAGTTCAAGCTGGCCAACCCGCACATCATCACCCGCGGGATGGTGTTCCTGGGCAAGGACGTCGAGATCCACGCGACACCGGAGCTGGCGCAGCTCGAGATCGGCCGCTGGGTGCACATCGGGGACAAGAACACCATCCGCGCCCACGAGGGCTCGCTGCGGTTCGGCGACAAGGTGGTGCTGGGCCGCGACAACGTCATCAACTGCTATCTGGACATCGAACTCGGCGATTCGGTGCTCGTGGCCGACTGGTGCTACGTCTGCGATTTCGACCACCGCATGGACGACATCAACGTCCCGATCAAGGACCAGGGCATCGTCAAGTCCCCGGTCCGGATCGGCCCGGACACCTGGGTCGGGGTGAAGGCGACGGTGTTGCGGGGCACCGCCATCGGGCGGGGCTGCGTGCTGGGCTCGCACGCGGTGGTGCGCGGCGTGATCCCCGACTTCTCGATCGCGGTCGGCGCGCCGGCCAAGGTGGTCAAGAACCGCCAGCTGTCCTGGGAGAGCTCGGCCGCCCAGCGCGCCGAACTGGCCGCGGCGCTGGCCGACATCGAACGCAAGAAGGCGGCCCGCTGAGCCGCCCGCCCCGGCCGGGCTCAGCCGAGGTCGCGGTAGCGCCGCAGCGCCTCGGCGCGCTCGGCGTCGTGGTCGACGATCGGCTCCGGATACCCTTGGGGTCGTTCGCCTTTGCGTAGGTGCACGTCGTCGGCGCCGGCCAGTTCGGGAACCCAGCGCCGGATGTAGTCGCCCCCGGGGTCGAACTTCTCGCCCTGCTTGCCGGGGTTGAACACCCGGAAGTACGGCGCGGCGTCGGTGCCGCAGCCCGCGCTCCACTGCCAGCCGTGCTGGTTGTTGGCCATGTCGCCGTCGACCAGCTGGTCCAGAAACCACGCGGCGCCCCACTGCCAGGGCAGGTGAAGGTCTTTGACCAGAAACGACGCGACGACCATCCGCAGCCGGTTGTGCAGGAAGCCGGTCTCGCGCAGCTGCCGCATGCCGGCGTCGACGAACGGGAAGCCGGTCCGGCCGGTCTTCCAGGCCTCGAAGCGGCGTTGCGCCTCGGCTCCGCCGTCGGTCCGGATGCCGTCGAAGTCGGGGTTCCAGTTGCGCCGGGCGCTGGCCGGCCAGTGGTAGAGCACGTCGGCGTAGAAATCGCGGAATGCCAACTGCCGCAGGTATGCCTGCGCTCCGCCGTCCCGCAGGTCCAGCCCGGCGGCCAGGGTGCGCGGATGGATCGTCCCGAACTTCAGGTGCGCCGACATCCGGCTGGTGGCTTCGAGGTCGGGCCGGTTGCGGTCCCGTGCGTAGTGCGGCAGCCCGGTGTCGACGAACGCCTCCCAGGCCCCGAGCGCGGCCCGCTCGCCGGCGGCCAGGTCCAGCTCCGTGCCGGGGTCGGGGATCTCGCACTGCCCGGCCCGCAGCGGCGCCGGATCGATCCAGCGCGCCGAGTCGGCGCCGGAGCGGGCGGGCTCGCGCCAACCGACGTCACGCCACCGGCGGAAGAACGGTGTGAACACCCGGTAGGGGCTGCCGTCCGGCTTGCCGACCCGCCCCGGCGAAACCAGGTACGGCGAGCCCGTGGCCACCAATGGCACCGGATCCAGGGCCGCGCGGACCCGCTGGTCGCGGCGCCGGCCGAACGGCGCGAAGTCCTCCGAGACATGCACCGCCGTCGCGTCGATCTCCTTGACAAGCCGGGGAATCCGGTCTTCGGGCCGCCCGCGGGTCACCAGCAGCCGCCCGTCCAGGTCGTCGCTCAGCCGCCGCAGCGCGTCGCCCAGGAACTGCAGGCGGCGCCGCCCCGACGACGCCTCCAGCCGCGGGTCGAGCACGAAGCAGGCGAGCACCTCGCCGCCGTCGGCCGCGGCGGCCAGCGCCGGGTGATCACCCAGCCGCAGGTCGCGGCGAAACCATAACAGTGTCGGCATCTTTCGCCGCCCCGCTCAGCGGTTGAGTCGCCAGATGTGGGTGGCCAGAACGGTGGCGAAGGTGCACCACAGCGGGTAGGGCGCCAGCGCCAGCCCGGCCCGGGGGTCGGCCTGCGCGGCGCGGCGGGCGAGGTCGGCACTGCTGGCCGCCAGCACCGCGGCGCCCACGGCGGACGCGCCGAGTTTGTGGTACCGGAAGAACAGCCAGCTCCATCCGGCGTTGAGCGTCAGGTTGACCCCGAGCGCGGCGGCGTAGGCGCGCGCCCGGTCGTGCTGTCCGGACGCGCGGAACCGGTCGATGGCCACGGCGGAGGCGGTGGCGATGTCGCCGTAGAGGGTGGTCCACACCACCGGGAACGCGACCCCGGGCGGCTGGTAGCGCGGCTTGCGCAGCCGCGAGTACCAGGCGGGCACCCGTTTCGGGCTGGCGATGCTTCCGGTGCCGGCCGCGGCGGCGACGGCCAGCGAGGTGGCGGCCAGTATCGACTTGTTCATGATGTGCTCCGTTCTTGTTGGGGTTCAACGCTTTCGGCACTGCGTGGATCGTTGGGCCACCAGATGCGCGCGCCGGCGAGGGCGAACAGCGCGGGGATGACCAGGGTGCGCACGACGAACGTGTCGAGCAGGATGCCGACGCCGACGATGATGCCCAGCTGGGTCAGCACGATCAACGGCAACACCCCCAGCACGCAGAAGACCGCCGCCAGAACGATTCCCGCGCTGGTGATCACGCCGCCCGTGGCCGCCACCGCGCGGACCATGCCCTGCCGCGCGCCGTGCCGCGCGGCCTCCTCGCGGGCGCGGGTGACCAGGAAGATGGTGTAGTCGACGCCGAGGGCGGCCAGGAATAGAAACGCGAACAACGGCGTGCTGTTGTCCAGCGCCGGGAACCCGAACACGTGGCTGCCCGACCAGCCGCCCGCGCCGAGGGCGGCCAGCGCGCCCAGGATCGTCGCGCCCAGCAGGGTCGGCGGCGCCAGCGCCGAGCGCAGCAGCACGTACAGGACCGTCAGGATCACGGCCAGGATCGCCGGGATGAGCACCATGCGGTCGCGGGCGGCGGCGTCGCGAACGTCGAGAGCCTGCGCGTCGGCCCCGCCCACCAACGCGTCGGGGGCGGCGCGGTGAGTCGAATCGCGAAGCGCCGCAACGATACCGAAGGAGCGATCCGATGCCGGCGGGGCGTCGATCACCACCGACCACATCGTGCGCCCCGACGCCGACGCGGTCTGGCCGGCCGAGACGACGCCGGGGGTCGAGGCGATGGCGTGCTGCACCTGCGGTGCCGCCGCGGTGGGCGCGACGACCAGCGTCGGGTTGACCAGGCCGGCCGGGAAGTGCGCGGCCACGACGTCGTACCCCGACACCGAGTCGGCCCGGACCCGGAACTGCTCGGTCTGCGACAACCCGATCCGGGTGCCCAACAGGCCGGTGGCCAGCGCCGCCAGCACCGTGACCGCGACCGCGGCGACCGCGGCGGGACGCCGGTCGACCCACTGCGCCACCCGCAGCCAGGGGCCGGATTCGCGGGCGTGGCCCGCGGGCCGCGGAACGAAGGGCCAGAACAGTCGCCGCCCGCCCAGCGCGAGCACCGGCGGCAGCACCACCAGCACGGCCACCGCGGCCACGAGCAGGCCGCACGCCGCCAGGGCGCCCAGGCTGCGGGTGCTGGGCGTGGACGCGAAGAGCAGCGTCAGCAACGCCAGCACCACCGTGGCGTTGCTGGCCACGATGGCCGGTCCGGCCCTGCGCACCGCGCGGCGCAGCGCCTCCCGATGATCCGGATGCGCGCTCTGGCGCCGCAGTTCTTGGCGGTAGCGCGAAATCAGCAACAGCGCGTAGTTGGTGCCCGCCCCGAACACCAGCACGCTGGTGATCCCGGCGGTGGAGCCGTCGAAGCTCAGCCCGGTCAGGGACGCCACTGCGGTGCCCACGGCCGTGGCGACCCGGTCGGCGAACCCGATCACCAGCAGCGGGGCCAGCCACAGCACCGGCGAACGATAGGTGGCGATCAGCAGCAGCGCCACCACCGACGCGGTCACCGCCAACAGGGTGACGTTGGCGTCGGTGAACGCGTTGGCGATGTCGGCGCCGAACGCCGGCCCCCCGGTGACACGGGCCCGCAGGCCGCCCGGCAGGCCGTCGCGCGCGGCGGCACGCGCGGCCGCGACCTGTTTGTCCAGGGCCAGGCCGGACAGATCGGCGCGGACGGGCGCCACCGCGAGCGCCGCCCTGCCGTCGGCCGACACGATCGGAGGCGCGCCGCCGGTGGTGGCGCCGGGCCCGGTGGCCGCCCGCATCCGGGCGCCGGCGGCCCGGGCCGCCGAGACGCAGGCGGCGTCCAGCGGCGCGCCGTCGGCGCGGGTGACGACCAGGATCAGCGGCACCCGGTCACCGCCGGGAAACCGGCCGGCCAGGGCGGCGACCCTGGCGGAGCCGGAGTCGGCCGGCACCGACTGCGGTGCCTGGCCCGCCGCCGCGTTGCCGCCGATGAGCGCCATGAAGCCGGCACCCAGCAGCACCGCGCCCAGCCCGGGCAGCCACGATCGCCGGCCCGTCACCGCGGCCGCCACGGTGTCCCAACGCGGAGTGCCCCAACGCATGAGTTTCACTAACTTAAACATTAACCCACTTAACAAAAAGTCGTCGTCGCGGTACGCTGGAATTCTGATGAACCCGGACCGGAGTGCCCAGCAGCGGATGGGACTCGAAGCGCTCATCTCGGCCGACGCGCGCGCCCTGGCGGCCGAATCCGACCAGTTGGGGCGGGTTTTCGCGGCCGCTCACCAGGTGCACCCCAGCGATTTTCGCGCGCTTGTCCACATCCTGGTGGCCGAGAGCGAGGGAACCCCGCTGACGTCGGGGGACCTGCGCCACAAGATGGGTCTGTCCGGCGCGGCCATCACCTACCTGGTCGAGCGGATGATCAACTCCGGTCACCTGCGGCGCGAGTCCGACCCCTCCGACCGGCGCAAGGTCATCCTGCGGTACTCTGCCGAGCATCGCGACATCGCCGAGGCCTTCTTCACCCCGCTGGCCGCGCATACCTACGCCGCCATGGCCGATCTGACCGACGACGACCTGATCGCCGGGCACCGGGTGCTGACCGCGCTGATCATGGCGATGCGCAGTTTCCTGGACGACCTGCAGGTCGCGGGGGCCGACGTGGGTGCCACATGACGACGGACCGGGGCGAGATGACCACGCGCAAGCGCCGCCACATCGACGTGTGCCTCGACGGCGACGTCGCCTACCGGGGCGTCACGACGGGGCTGGAGCGTTACCGACTGCCCTACAACGCGCTGACCCAGACCAATCTCGATGACATCGACCTTTCCACCGAATTCCTCGGCGCGCCGTTGCGGGCGCCCGTGCTGGTCGGCGCCATGACCGGCGGTGCCGAGCTCTCTGGCACCATCAACCGTAATCTGGCCGTCGCCGCGCAACGGCTCGGCATCGGCATGATGCTCGGATCGCAGCGCGTGATGCTCGACAGCGTGTTGGGGGAGCGGGCCGCCGCCAGCTTCACCGTGCGCGACGTGGCGCCCGACGTGTTGTTGTTCGGCAACATCGGCCTGGCCCAGCTGACCAAGGACATGGTGCCCGACATCGTCCGGGCTTTGGACCGGGTCGGCGCCAATGCGCTTGCGGTGCACACCAATCCGCTCCAGGAGGCCATGCAGCGGGACGGTGACACCGATTTCGCGGGGTCGCTCGACCGCCTGCACGACCTGAGCGACCTGCTGGGCTATCCGGTGCTGCTCAAGGAGGTCGGCCACGGTATCGGCGGCACCGCGGTCGCCGACCTGCTGCGGCTCTCGGGCGCGCCGCCGGTGGCCGCCATCGACGTGGCCGGCGCCGGCGGTACGTCGTGGTCACGGGTCGAGCAGTTGGTCCGCTACGGCGAACTGCGCTACCCGGACCTCGCCGACTGGGGGATACCCACCGCGCAGGCGATCCGGGAGGTGCGCGCCGCGCTGCCGGACATCCCGCTGGTGGCCTCCGGGGGCATCCGCACCGGCATGGACGCGGCCAAGTCGCTGGTCCTGGGTGCCGACGTGGTGGCGGTCGCCCGCCCGCTGCTGCCCGCGGCGATCGAGTCCGCGGACGCGGCGACGGCGTGGCTGCAGCGGTTCGTCGACGAGCTGCGGGTGTGCCTGCACGGTTGCGGTGCGCCCGATCTGCGGGCCCTGCGCTCCGTCGGCCTGACGGACGCCTGACGGCGGGGGCGCGCATGGCGGTGATTCTGGCGTACGGCTCCCCCGCACTGGGGCACCTCTACCCGATGGGCGCCCTGCTGCGCGAGCTGGCCGGCCGCGGCCACGCGGTGCACCTGCGCACGCTGTCCGCCGAAGTCGAAGCCATGGGCAGGCTCGGCATCCACACCGAGGCCGTCGACCCGCGGATCGAGGCCATCGCCGGACGGGACTGGCTGGCGCGCAACGCCTTGGACGTCCTGCGGGAAACCATCGACGTCCTGTGCCGGCGCGCGGTCATCGAGGTCGAGGACCTGCGGCGGGGAATCGAGAGCGTACGGCCCGACGCGGTCATCGTCGACGCCAACTGCTGGGGGGCGATGTCGCTGGCCGAAGCCGCCGGTGTGCCCTGGCTGGTGTTCTCGCCGTTCACCCCTTACCTGCGCTCGCGCGGCGCTCCGCCGTTCGGCCCCGGTCTGCGGCCGCTGCCCGGTGTCCTCGGTGCGGTCCGCGACGCCTCGATGCGGCCGTTCGTGACCTACCTGTTCGACCGCCGGGTGATGCCGCGCCTCAACGCCGTCCGCGCGGATGTCGGTGTGCCGGCCGTCGACTCGGTGGACGCGCTGATGCGCCGCGCCCCGCTGCTGTTGGCCGTCGGCGGCGAGCCCTTCGAATATCCCCACCCCGACTGGGGCGACGCGGTGCACTTCGTCGGTGCCTGCGAGTTCGAGCCCGCCCCGGTGGCCGTGCCGGACTGGATGGCCGCCATCGACCGCCCGATCGTGCTGGTCACCACCTCGTCGATAGCCCAGGCCGACGCCCGGCTCGGCCGTATCGCCCTGCAGGCGTTGGCCGGCGAGCCGGTTCACGTGGTCGCGACCTTTCCCGCCGGCGTGCCGTGCGCACTGCCGGCGCCGCCCAACGCCACGGTGTGCCGGTTCCTGAATCACGGTGTGGCCCTTGACCGCGCGGTCTGCGCGGTCACCCACGGGGGCATGGGCAGCACCGTCAAGGCCCTCAACCGCGGCATCCCCGTCTGCGCGGTGCCCTTCGCCCGCGACCAGGCCGAGGTAGCGCGGCGCGTGCAGGTGGCCGGCTGCGGCGTCCGGCTGCCGGCGAAGAGGCTGACCGCCGCCCGGCTGCGGGAGGCGGTGCGCACGGCGATCGCGATGGCCGACGGCGCGCGCCGGGTGTCCGCCGGCTTCGCCGCGACCGGGGGTGTGGCGCGCGGCGCGGACCTGATCGAACAGCGCCTGCTGCACAGGGTTCCGCCCGGGCTACCGCGGGCTGCCCTGCCGCCGCCGCGGGGTCGCAGCGTCTCGCCCGACATCGGCTGACCGTCTCGCCGCCTCCGGGACGAGCTCGTCCTGGAAATTGGACATCGCGTCGATCATCGCGGAGAAGACCCGATGAGCCGCACGCAGGTCGTCGTCGCTCAAATCGGCCAGGGCGGAGGACAGATGCTTGCCGAGGGGGGTGAAGAACTCACGCGCCAGCTTCATGCCGCTGTTCTCGTAGCGCAGCAGCCACTTGCGGCGGTCCTCCGGGTCGGGTTCGCGCCGGATGTGACCCGATTCGATCATCCGGTCGACGAGGTAGGTGATCGCCGCGGGTGAGACGTCCATGCGCTGACCCAGCTGCGCCAGCGTCAGCGGCTTTCCCGCGGTCTCGGAGACCATGATGTGCAGGAGTGCGTGAAAGTCGTTGCTGTTCACGTCGTTGGTCCGGGCGAAGTGGCGGCCTATCCGGTCCGACTGTGCGGTGATCGCCCGCATGTCGGCCGACAGGCACTTCTCCAGCTCGGCCCGTGGGGACGGTGGATCGTGCGCGCGCCGCCTGCTCACCTACCCGCATCCTTCATCAGAAGTACCAGGGTATCGGCGCACTGGGCCAACGACCTAATGCGGCCCGCCGTGAAGCGCGGGCGGCCCGGCGCCGTCGCGGGGTGTGGCCGGCGCCGCCGCCACGACGACCCAGGAGGCGGCGGCCGCGGCGAACGCCAGGGCCTGGGCGGTTCGGGTGCGGCCCACCGGGTAGCACACGCCGTCGACGTAGCGGTCGATGAACCCGGTTTCGGGCAACGGATCCATCCCGGCCCGGGCCCGGGCCCACCGTTCCAGCGACGTCAGCGGGCACGACCAGCCCAGGGCCGCGACGCCGACGCCCCAGCAGACGGTCACCAGGTGCAGCCACCGGGTGCGCGGCCAGCGCAGCGCCAGGAAGCCGCCGCTGGGCAGGTAGATCAGGTACCCGAGGTGTGCGCCGACGGTGGCGGCCACCACCGCGGCATATGCGTTCTTCATCGGCCGCCCGTGCGCACCCGGTAGCGGCGTTCGGCATAGACCAGGTCATCGCGCCACAGCCGGGCGGCGGCGTGGCGCATCAGCGGCGTGATCAGCGGAGCGGCGCGGCGTGCGACCGCGAACCCGGGGCGTTGCGACGTCGCCACGGTGGCCTCGACCACCGCGACACCGGGCCGCCCGTCCGGCCCGGGACCGGTTGGGGTGGCGTGGGTTTCGACGACGCTGCCGGTTCCCTCGCCCTCGACGATGCGCATCAGCACGGTGCGCGCGTCCGGGGTGGTGAATTCCGCGATCACCGGCACGCCGAATCGGCCCATCCGGAAGGTCACCGACACCAGGAAGCGGTCGTCCTCGTCGGTCGGGGTGGTGAGCACCTCCAGCCGGGTGAACGAATAGGGGTGGAACCAGGCGCCGTGCCACGGGTCGAGCCGGTTGGCGATGACGTCGCACGGTTCGCAGCTGCCGTCCACGCGGGTGACGGCCGCCAGCGTGGCGCCGTCCGGTCTGCCCGGGATCACCGGCGCGTCCAGCGGTGCCTCGCCGCCGACGGCGTCCAGCCGCACCCACGCCAGCACGCCGTCGTCGTACGCGGGCACCGGCCGCCAACCGAATTCGCAGCCGTCGCCGTCGAGGGCCAGGCCGTGCCAGCGGCAGAACAACACGCCGTCGCGCACGATTCCGGTGGCAAGGTCGGCGCCCAGGTGCGGGCAGCCGCCGGGACCGACCCGCAGCCCGCCCCGCCGGTCGCGCCAGGCGACGAGCTCCACCCCGGCGACACGCGCGCCCAGTGGCCGGCCGGCGCGCACGTCGCGGCTGGGCGCGAACACGAACCAGTTGCCGGTCGGCCTGCGTTGCGCACGCCGCAACGCGGCGTCGATGACGGCCGGCCGGGCCTCGCGGTAGGTCGGCTGCTGCGCCGTCCACGCCACCCGCGGAACCATCTGCAGCGGCCAGTCTTTGGGCCAGCGCCCACGCAGGAGGTCGGCGGCGCTCACGGTCGGCGCCCCCGGCCGGCGGCCAGCGAACGCAACACCGCCGATCGTCCGCGGGTGGGCACCGTGCACAGCCGGTGACCGGCGAGCCCCCACCGTCCCAGCAGGTGGTTGGCGGCCAGCCAGCCGGTGGTGGCCGCCCGTTCCATCAGCGCCACCGGCAGGTCGACGCGGATGCCGTCACCGGCCAGCACCAGCCCCGGCTGCGGCGTCACCACCGCCGGCCGGCACTGGTAGGTGCCCGGCGCGAACAGCGGGCAGTCGTTGCGCCTCAGGACGCGCTCGTGGCGCACCCGCGCCGCCGCGGTCTCGGGATAGAGGGCGTGCAGCTGCGCCATGGCGCCGGCCGTGGACTCCGAGCGTGCCGCGTACGAGTGCAGTTCGACGACGGACCCGCGGTTGCGGCGGGCCCAGTCGGCGGCCTCGCGTTCGTAGCGCTCCAGCACGCTGATGTTGTCGAGCGGCTCGTGACCGGCGGTGCCGAGGAAGGCGGGGCGATCGGCGCCGACGGGCCGGTCCAGCCACAGTCGGTGCACCACGAACGGCGGTGCCGTGCGCAGGCCGCTGACGCGGGAGCGCCACGGCTCGTCGCCGAGGCCCGGCGAGGCGTCCACGACGTGCCGCAGGCCGTCCACGTCCAGGGCCAGCACCACGGCATCGGCGTCCAGTCGCTCGCCGGCGTCGGTGTGCACGGTGAACCCTTCGGCCGCAACGGGATCCACACCCGAGACCTGGGTGCCCAGGTGCACCCGGACACCCAGGTCGCCCAGGTGCGCGGCCAACGGATCCCACAGGCCGGCATCGAAGTTCGCGGTCGCCACGTCGAAGATCAGGCCCTCGCTGGAGCCCAGGAAGTAAATGTGGAACATCGTCGCCAGCTCGGCGGCCGACAGCTGTGCCGGTTCGGCGAAGAAGCTGCGCGAGAACACCTCGAACGCGAGGTGACGCGCCGACTCGGGGAAGTTGATGTCCTTCAGGAAGGTGTCGGCGTCGACGTGGTCGAGCCGCTGGTAGATCTCGGGCACCGACACCGCCGCCAGCGGCGCGGCCGCGCGCATGTCGAGGCGCGCCAGGTCGGCGAGCCGGAACGTCGGGCTGCGCAACGCGAACGCCAGCGCGTTCCACGGAGGGGTTTGCGGCAGCCCGCGGAAGGTGTCGCGCCGGCCGGCGCCGTCGATGAGGGGATAGTCCTCGACGGCGGCGAGCATGCGCAGCTTCGGGTCGACGCGGCGCAGCAGGGCCCGCAGGTTGTAGTACTGGCGGAAGAAGGCGTGGAATCCGCGGTTCATCGGCAAGGGGGCGCCCTCGCCGTCGTGTTCGGTCCAGCCGCCGACGCGGCCGCCCAGGTACTGCTGGCGCTCCACGAGGTCCACGGCGACGCCCCGTTCGGCCAGCCCGGTGGCGGCCGCCAGCCCGGCGATGCCCGCGCCCACGACGACGGCGCGTGGCCGCGACCCCAGCCCGCTCGCGTCCGGCAGCCCGGGCCGTGCGGGGTGGATCTGGCGGCGGCGGTCGGTCATTGCTTGGCCTCCTCCGTTGGCGCGTATCCCAGGAAGGTGTGCACGATGTCGCGTTCCCAACCCGGCATGGTCTCACTGTGCACGTCGGTGAGCCCGGCGTCGAGCATCCGGCGCCGCAAGCGCGCCGCGCCGTCGAAGGCCAGCACGCTGCGCCACAGATGCCGGTACAGCGTGGTGTCGCGGGTCCGCCACCAGCCGGAGGGGATGATGATGCCCCAGCATACGGCGTGCCAGATCCGGGTCGCGGCCCGCGAGTCGCGCACCGAGTACTCGTGCACGGCCAGGCTCCCGCCCGGGCGCAGCAGGGCCCGGAACGCCCGCAGCTGCCCGTCCGGGTCGGCGAGATTGCGCAGCAGGTAGGCGGCCAGGATGCCGTCGAACGGCCCCTGGACGTCGCTGCCGCGCTCGGCGAGATCTTCGATGCGCGAGTGCACGAACCGCACCGACGGCGGCCACGGCTTGGCCCGCGCCGCCTCCAGCATGCCGCCCGCGGCGTCCACGGCGACGATCTCGGCCTCGGGGGCCACCGCCAGCAGCGCGGCCGTCGAGGCGCCGGTGCCGCAGCCCGCGTCCAGCAGCCGTAAACCTTTGCCGCGGCCGGGGATTCGCATGCGGTCCACCGACCGCCGCAGGTTGGCGTGGTAGCCCGGGTTGGCGCCGACCAGCCGGTCGTAGGCGGCCGCGCCGACGTCGAAGGCGCCGGGCACCTCGCCGCGCGGCAGGCCCGCCCTATCGACGCGCACGTCGGCCCTCCCACAGCAGCAGGACCGCGGTGACGAGCGCGAAGCCGAACAGAAAATCCTCGACCGGGATGTCGAACGGGAACCGCACGCCGCTGGTCTGGCGCTGGTCGTAGATCACGATCGGTGCGCTGTGCTTGGTCAGCCAGCCGTCGACCGGCACCTGGAAGCCCAGCACGATCAGCATCGACAACCAGTAGGCGGGCCGCCGGAAGAGGCCGGTGTGCAGCAGCCCGAACTCCAGCGCCACGACGAGGACCACGGCCACCACGGCCGGCACGGTGTAGCCCAACCCTGTCATCGGCGCCCCGTCACCGGCGCCGGCCCCGGTCGAGGATGGTGGTGACCGCGTTGTAGGTCAGCAACGCGCACAGCGGGATCACCACGAAGAACAGCGCCTCCTCCAGGGGCACCCGAAACGGGAGGTGGACGCCGCTGATGTAGCGGCCGTTGTACGTCCACACGCCGGCGGCGATCGCGACAGCGTCCCAGACCAGGAACACCGCGGCGACCGGGGCCACCGCGCGCACGACCCGCCAGGGCTGCCGGTAGACGCCGGCGCCGAAGAACTCCAGCGGCGCCGTGATCGCCAGGCACAGACCCAGCACCACCAGGTACTGCCAGCCGTCGCTCATGCCGCGCCGGACTTCCGGTACTCGGGGCGGGCCAACCGGGCGCGCCACGAGCGCAGCAGACCCCCGCCCGCGACCTGGAGCCGTCGCGTGGTGCCGACGGTGGCGCGCCGGCCGAACACCGAGAAGTCACTGCTTTCAATGCAATCGAGTATCTCAGAGTACAGCGTCAGTGCGGTGGTGACGCAGGGCCGCGAACGCGGCTGCAGCATCGCGATGCCGTCGGCCGCGAACCGGTAGATGTCGCGGGTGACGTCGTGCTGCGCCGCCAACGCCGCGCGCACCCGCGCGTCGGTGCACTGGTGATCGTGACACCACATGAGCAGTTCCCGGTCGACGCCGTGGGCGGCGAGCTCGTCGGCGGGCAGGTAGACGCGTCCGCGCCGCAGGTCCTCGTCGACGTCGCGCAGGAAGTTGGTGAGCTGGAAGGCGCGGCCCAGCGCGGCGGCGTACGGGGCGGCGTCGTCGGTGGGCACCACCGTGCCGAGCACCGGAAGCATCTGCAGCCCGATGACTTCCGCCGAGCCGCGCATGTAGTGGTTCAGGGCGGCCCGGTCGGGATAGTCGGTGATCGTCAGGTCCATGCGCATCGAGGCGAGAAAGTCCTCGAACAGGTCCGCGGGAATCCCGTAGCGGCGCACGGTGTCCTCGGCCGCGGCCAGCACGGGTTCGTCGCGATGGTCGCCGCCGGCGAAGAACCGGTCGGAGAGCCGCTGCAGCCGGTCGGCGCGCGCGGGGACGTCGAGGGCCGGATCGAGGTCGTCGAGGATGTCGTCGGCGTGGCGGGCGAAGCCGTAGAGCGCGTGCACGGCCGGGCGCTGGTCCGGGGCGAGCAGCCGGGTGGCCAGAAAGTAGGTGCGGCCGTGTTCGGCCGCGATCTGGCGGCAGCGGCGGTAGGCCGCGCGCAGCGCAGGGTCCGTGATCCCGGCGGCGTCGAGTTCGGTGCGGATCATGGTTGCGGCGCTTTCAGGTCGAAACGTTTCGCCGGCCGCCCCCAGGTGCCGGTGATGCGGTCGGCGGCCAGCCGCCCCGAGATCAGCGTAGTGGGCACCCCCACGCCGGGCACGGTCGACGACCCGGCCAGCACCGCGTTCGCGATGCCGCGCACGGTGTTGGCCGGCCGGAACGGCCCGGTCTGCGCGAACGTGTGGGCCAGGGCGAAGGGGGTGCCGGCCGCCATGCCCTGGCGCGCCCAGTCGGCGGGGGTGTCGACGTGCAGCAGTTCGGCGTCCTCGCGCAGGCCCGGCAGCAGCCTGTCCTGCACGATGTCGAGCAGGGCATCCGCATACGAGTCGCCGGCCGCCGACCAGTCGACACCGCCGCGCTCCAGGTTCGGGGCCGGCGCCAGCACGAAGAGCAGGTCGCGGCCCTCGGGGGCCAGGCCGGGGTCGCCGGCCGTGGGGCGGGTGACCAGCAGCGACGGATCCGTCATGAGCCGGCCGTCGCGGATGATGTCGGTGAAGGTCTGCTCCCAGGCGTTGCCGAACAGGATGGTGTGGTGTGCCGGGGGCGGTGCGGGGGCGGCGCGGCAGCCGACGTGCAGCACCACCGCCGACGGCGCGGCGCGCAGCCCGAGCGGCCGGCGCGGCCGCCGGCCCAGCAATGCGTAGGTCTGCGGCAACTCGGTGGTCAGCACCACCGCGTCGCAGGCGATGCGTTCGCCCCGCGCGGTGTGGACCGCGGTGATCCGGTCCCCGGTGCGGTCCAGCGCGGTGACGGCCGCGCCGTAGCGGAACCGCACCCCGGCGTCGGCGGCCGCCGCGGCCAGCGCGTCGGGCAGGGCCCGCACCCCGCCGCGGGGGAAGAACACCCCCGCGACCGTGTCCATGTAGGCGATCACCGCATAGACCGCCAGGGCCTGTTGCGGCGCGACCCCGGCGTAGAGCGACTGGAAGGTGAACACCCGCCGCAGCCGCGGATCGCTGATGTAGCGCTTGACCATGGTGTCCCACCGGCGGAACCCGCCGATCGCCGCGAGTTGGGCCAGGTGGCCGTTCAGCAGCGACAGCGGGGAGTCGAAGTTCGAGGAGATGAAGCCGTCGAACTCCGTGCGGTACAGCCGCTCCAGCCAGTCCCGCAGGCGCCGGTAGCCCGCCGCCTGTTGCGGTCCGGCGAACTCCTGCACCGCGGCGGTCATGCGGTCGGCGTCGGTGTGCACGTCGATGGCGGCGCCGTCGGCGAACATCGCCCGGTACGCCGGCTCCACCGGCAGCAGATCGAGCCGGTCCGCACGGTTTGCGCCGACGGCCGCGAAGACCTCGTCGATGATGTCGGGCATCGTGAGCACCGTCGGCCCGGTGTCGATCCGGTAGCCGGCGACGTCGCGCCGGCCGGCCCGCCCACCGGGCCAGGGCTGTTGTTCGACGACCGTGACCTCGCGGCCCCGCCCGGCCAGGTGCATCGCCGCGGACAGCCCGGCGAATCCGGCACCGACGACGACGACGTGGTCGGTGCGTCCCTGCATCGTTCGCATCAGTGTGAGCCTCTCATGCCGCCCGCCGCGTGCACACGCCGGCCATGTCGACCAGCGCGTCCCCGATCGCACCACCGATCCCGCTTCGTTCCAGGGCTTTCCGCGCCGCGGCGACGCGCTCGGCGATCAGCTGCTCGATCCACTGCACCGCCCCGGTGGACAGGATCAGAGTGCGCCAGCGCTCGACGGCGGCCGCGTCGAGCCGGTCGGTGTGCATCAGCTCCCGGAACTGCCGTCGCGCGGCCGCGTCGGCCAGCTGGTGGGCGGCGACCACGACGCTGGTGGCCTTGCGTTCGAGGAGGTCCCCGCCGCTGGGTTTGCCCGTCACGGTGGGGGCCCCGAACACGCCCAGGATGTCGTCGCGCAGCTGGAACGCCTCGCCGACGGCACAGCCGTAGTCGCCCAGCCCGGCCAGCACCCGCGCGTCGCAGCCGGCCATCGCGGCGCCGATCTCCAGCGGGCGGCGCACCGTGTAGTTGCCCGACTTGCGCCGGGCCACGGCCAGCACCGACTCCATCGGGGGCAGGTCGCGCAGGTCGTTTGCCAGATCGGCGAATTGGCCCACGGCCAGCTCGCTGCGCATGGCGTCGTAGCGCGGCCACGCCCGCTGCAGCTGGTCGGCCGCGAGCCCGCAGTCCCGCAGCATCTGTTCGGCCCAGATCAGACACAGGTCGCCGAGCAGTACCGCGGCCGCTTCGCCGAAGCGGCGCGACGAGCCGGACAGCGCATGGCTCCGGTGCCAGTCGGCGAACTGGACGTGTGCCGCGGGCCGGCCCCGGCGGGACGCCGAATCGTCCATCACGTCGTCTTGGAGCAGCGCGAACGCGTGCAACAACTCCAGGCTGCCGGTCGCCGACAGGGCGGCCTCGCTCGGCGGTGCGCCGCACAGCCAGCCCAGGTACATGAACGTCGAGCGCAGGCATTTGCCGCCGTCGAGGAACTCCAGCAGGATCTCGCCGGCCACGTCGACTCCGGACGCACCCAGCTCCTCGGCGCACCGGTCGGAGACGAACTCGGTGACCGCGGCGAGCACCGCCCGCCGCAGCCCGGTCCGCCAGGCCTCCAACTGCGCGACGTCGGGTGGTGCATGCGGGCCCGCCTCGGCGCGGTACGCCCGCCGAGACGCACCCGCGGCCTCCACCGAGGCCTCTGCGCCAACATCGGTGCGCCTCCGGCTCGAACGGCCCAGATTCACGCGAGGTACCCCTTTGACGAGAAAACAAACGGCGGACGGCGTGGTTCGGACCCGGGCCGGCTGTCGTGTCATTCAGTTACTTAACCATTAAACTACTGAATTAGCCGGTGGTACGCCAGAGGTCTTGGCTCGCGATGTGGGGGACGACCGGGACCCGCGCCCCGGGGCCACCGGCGTGATCGCTCGAAATCGACTGCTGCGCCGGCGGGCGCCAACCTGCATTTTTCGTGCGGCCCGGTCGAGGCCGGCATCCGACTCAAACATGTGGTCACGCAACGACACCCGACTCCATGGGGCGCTCTGTCGCCTGCGGGCTCGCCCCGGTGTTTCGCGGGCCGGTCACGCCCCCGTCCCACCCTTTCAAGCTCGCGGGACGAACCGCTAATGTCCTGCGGTGTGAACTTCACCGTAGTTGACCCGGAGTCGGTGGCGACGGCAGTGCCGCAGGTGGCGGGCATCGGCTCCGCTCTGCGTTCGGCGTACCGCGTCGCGGAGGTCTCGACCACCTCGGTGGCGGCCGCCGCCGACGATGAGGTGTCGGGGGCGATCGCAGCGGTGTTTTCCGCCCACGCCCGACAGTTCCAGGCTCTCGGCACCCGGGCAGCGGTGTTTCACGACCGGTTCGTGGCGGCGCTGCACGGGGTCCGGGGCGCGTACGGGGCCGCCGAGGCGGCCAACGCCTCCACTCTGGGGACGCTGGAGAACGCGATCGCCGGGGTGCCGTGGTTCTCCCCGGTGAAGGATCTGACCGGGCGGCCGTTGTTCGGCAACGGCGCCAACGGTGCCGACAGCGCGGCAGGCCCGGGGCAGGCCGGCGGATCGGGTGGCTGGTTGTTCGGCAACGGCGGCAACGGCGGCACCGGCGGGCCCGGTGCGGCGGGCGGGGCCGGTGGTAACGGCGGCCTGCTGATCGGCAACGGCGGCAACGGCGGTAACGGCGGGCCGGCAGTCGCGAACGTCAACGGCGGAAATCCCGGCTCGGGCGGCATCGGCGGGCAGCCCGGACTGCTCGGCCACGCGGGAAGCGACGGGCAGACCGGCGCCCCCCTGTCGAGCGGCGGCGGGTCGAGCGGCGGCGGGTCGAGCGGCGGCGGGACCGGGGGTGTGACGGTGATCTCCGATCAGTACGGGACGACCACCATCCAGAACGCCTACGTGGTGCAGAACAACGCGTACAACATCGGTTCGGGGCAGCAGACGATCACCGTCAGCTCCACCGGATTCACGATCACCACCGAGACCGGTTCGGCTCCCACCGACGGCGCGCCGCTGGCCTACCCGTCGGTCTATCTGGGCGGGGCCTACGGGACCATCTCGCCCAACAGCCCCCTGCCGGACCAGCTGAGCCAGATCCAGACCGCGACCAGCAGCATCAGCTACACCTACCCCAGTAACGGTACCTACGACGCCTCCTACGACATCTGGCTGAATCCCACGCCGAACACATCCTCGGTAAACCAGCAGGAGATCATGATCTGGTTCAACCACGTCGGCTCGATTCAGCCGGTCGGCTCCGACGTGGGAACAGCCGCGGTCGACGGAAAGCAGTTCGCGGTGTGGGAGGGCTCCAACGGCCAGAACCAGGTGGTCTCCTACGTCGCGGACACACCGATCAACTCGTGGAACGACATGAACGTGTTGGGTTTCATCGACCACACGGAAACTGTCGAGCCGTCGGTGAACAATTCGTGGTACCTGACCAGCATCCAGGCCGGGTTCGAACCCTGGAACGGCAGCGTCGGCGCGGCGGTCGATTCATTTTCCGCCGGCATCAACGGCGCCTCCTGACCCCCGGCGGCTCAGCCGGTGCGCCCCAGCAGGTGACGCAGGGCCTGTTCGAGGCCCGGCCGGCGGAACCGGTGTCCGGCCGCGTCGAGTTTGCCGGGTAGCACGCGCTGGCTGGCGCACGCGAGTTCGCGGGCGCCCTGCGTGCCGAGCAGCAGCCGCGGGCCCAGCGCCGGGACCGGCAGCAGCGCGGGACGATGCAGCACACGGGCCAGGGTGTGGGTGTACTCGTCATTACGAACCGGTTGTGGCGCAACGGCATTCACCGGCCCGGCCAGCGTCGTGTCCCACAGCGCGCGGTGGTACACGTCGACCAGGTCGTCGATGCCGATCCAGGACAGCCATTGTCGGCCGCTGCCCAGCCGCCCACCCAGCCCGGCGCTGAACAGCGGACGCATCAGTCGCAGGGTGCCGCCGCGCGGGGATTGCACGATGCCGGTGCGCACCCGCACCACCCGCAGCCCGGCCCGTTGCGCCGGCGCGGTGGCGTCCTCCCAGTCGGCCACGACGTCGGCCAGGAACCCGTCCCCGCGGGCGCTGTCCTCGGTGAGGACCTCGTCACCGCGGTCGTACCCGTAGAACCCGATCGCCGACGCGGAGACGAACGTCGCGGGCGCGGGGTCGGTGCGGCCCGCCAGTTCGGCCAACCGGCGGGTGGGATCGATCCGGCTGTCGCGGATCGCGCGCCGGTGGCCGTCGGTGAAGCGGCCCGCGATCGAGGCACCGGCCAGGTGGATCACCGCGTCGACCCCGGCGAGCAGTCCGGGGTCGGGGTCCTCGGGGTCCCACCGCCGCTCGTCGCCGGACCGCGGGGCGCCGCGCACCAGCCGCACGACGCGATGGCCGCCGGTGCTCAGGAAGGCCGTCAATGCCGAACCGACCAGCCCCGAGGACCCGGTGACGGCGACGGTCCGCGGTGTCAGTCCGTGCTCGGCCGCCAGCCGGTGGGCGGCCAGGTCGTCGGCCAACTGGCGGTACCGGTAGGCGAACATCTCGCGCAGCGCCGCCCCGGGCACCGGCGTCTCGACCCGGTCGATCACACGGGTCCGCTCGCCCAGGTCCTCGGAATCGTGCACCTCTTCGAATTCATGGATGTGCCGCCACCGCACGGCGACCCGCGCCGGCAGCGAGGCCAGCCCGTCGCCGCCGATGGTGTCGACGAAACGCCGCGGGGGGTCATAACCGTCGGGTTGGTGCACGGCGACCCAGCGCAGCCCGCCGGGCAGCGCGAGCTCGGCGCGCCCGTCCCGCAGCGACGCGGCCTCGGTGACGAGCCGCATCGGCTGCCACGGCGGCGAGAGTCGTTCGAAGGCCCCCGGCCTGGCGTACCAGGCGAAGACGTCGGCGCGGGGCGCATCGACCACGTGCGAAAATTCCAGAGCCATCCCTCGAAGGTAGCTAACGATCCGGCAGGGCGTGCTCGACGATGGGCAGCCGGGGCCGCGGCTGCCGCTCGCCGCGCTTGGCCGCCAGATACACCTGCGCGGTCTCCTCGGCCACCGTCTGCCAGGAGAAGTCCGCGGTGAGCCGCTCGCGGGCGGCGCGGGCGCGCCGCTGCGCGGCGCCCGGATCGTCGAGCACGGCGCGCACCGCCGACGCCAGACCCGCCACGTCGCGGGGCGGGCACGACACCCCGGTCCTGCCGTTGATCACGGCCTCGCCCAGCCCCCCGATGTTCGAGGTCACCAGCGGGGTGCCGGCCGCGGCGGCCTCCAGGGCGACGATCCCGAACGGCTCGTAGTGGCTGGGCAGCACCGCGGCGTCGGCCCGGTGCAGGACCGCCAGCAGTTCGGCGTGGCCGAGGTGCCCGACGAACCGGGTCGCCTTGAGCACCCGGTGCTTTCGGGCCTGCTCGACGAGCCAGTCCCGCTGGGTTCCGGTCCCGGCGACGGTCAGGGTGGTGCCGGGATGGGTGCGCCTGATCCGCGGCAGGGCGGCGATGATGTCGTGCACGCCCTTCTCGTATTCCAGGCGGCCCAGGTAGAGCAGTTCGGCAGGCCCGGTCCGCGGCCGGCGGGGCGCGAACGGCCAGCACGTCACGTCGATGCCGTTGCGGATCACGGTGATGCCGGCCAGGCCGGGGCCGAACAGCTCGGTGATCTCCTCGCCCATCGACCCCGAACACGTGATCAGCGAGTCGGATTCGCGCACCAGCCACGACTCGATCGCGTGCACCTGCCGGCTGATCGCCCCGGACACCCAGCCGGAATGCCGCCCGGCCTCGGTGGCGTGAATCGTGGAAACCATTGGCACGTCGTAGAACTGGGCCAGCGCGATGGCCGGATGGGCGACCAGCCAGTCGTGTGCGTGCACGACGTCGGGGCGCCACGGCCGGTCGGTGCCGTGCCGTCTGATGACCAGCCCGGCCCGCACCATCGCGTGGCCCATCGCCAGGGTCCAGGCCATCATGTCGGTGCCGAAGCCGAATTCGTGCGGGTCCTGCGCGGCCGCGACCACGCGGACGCCCTCGTCGATCTCGTCGGACGTCGGATGCGTGCTGGGGTCGGTGCCCGAGGGGCGGCGGCACAGGACCACGACGTCGTGACCGGCTTCGGCCAGCGCGGTCGACAGGTGGTGCACGTGCCGGCCGAGGCCGCCGACCACCACCGGCGGGTACTCCCACGACACCATCAGGATCTTCACGCGCCACCCGGTTGCGGCGAGCGTGCGCATAATGCCGTCCGCGCCGGCGTGTCGTCGTACCGACACGCACGCTCGCGGGAGGGGGCGAAAGTCACCGGGGCAGCCTCCGTGCGTCCAGGGCCCCGAACAGCCCGTCGGCGCGGTTCCACCCGTCGGCGAGCCGCTCGGCGGTGTCGCGCCGGCCCGACGCCAGCGCGCCCGCGATCTCCCGGGCGGCGTGCGCGTGCAGGTGAGCGCGGTAGCGCGCGTAGTCGGCCGCCGAGTCCTTGCTCACCATGAACGGCCAGTCGCTGGAGACGGTGAGCAGGGTCTCGCGCAGGATCTGGTCGGCGACGCGGTCGCGGGCGACCGGGCCGTCCAGCGTTGCCGTCTGCGACAACGCCTTGTCGACGGTGGTCAGCGCGGTGTCGACCACCTCGGTGTTGAGCCGGACCAGGTCGGCCACCTGCTCCCCGGCCCACACCTGCCAGTCCTTGCCCGAACCCCAGGAGCTGGCCGGCAGGTCGACCGGGTCGCCGACGAACCCGTCGGTGAGCGCGTCGCGCAGGGTGCCCACCCGCACCCCGGCGGCGGGCAGGGCCCGCAACACCCGCGCCAGCCAGGTCGGGCCCTCGTACCACCAGTGGCCGAACAGCTCGGTGTCGAACGCCGCCACGACGTGCGCCGGCCGCCCGATGCGCTCGGATTCCGCGGCCAGCCGGTTGCGGACCACCTCGACGAAGTCGGCGACGTGGACGTCGATCGCGCGGTCGGCGCGCTCGGGGTCGTAGGGGGCCTTGGCCTCCGAATCCACGTTGCGGCCGGTCACCCGGGCCGGCTTGAGCCCGGTCAGGTGGTCGTAGGTGTGGAAGTCGCGGTAGGCGGCGTGGCCGGGGTAGCCGGACTTCGGCGACCACACCCGGTAGCTGACCTGCAGGTCGCGACCGAACGCCACCACGTCGGACCCGCCGACGGGCCGGCCCAGCGCGGTGTCGCCGTGCAGCGAGGGGCCGTCGACCATGAAGTGGGTGACACCGGCGGCGGCGTAGTCGGCTTCCAGGCCCGGGGCGTAGGCGCATTCGGGCGCCCAGATGCCGGTCGGGCCCTGCCCGTGTCGCGACCCCAGGCGTGCCCGGGCGTCGGCCAGGCCCTCGCGCAGCGCGAACTCCCGCAGCCGCGGGGTCAGCAGCGGCTGGAAGGGGTGGGCCAGCGGGCCGCCGAGCAACTCCACCGTGCCCGCGTCGATCAGGCCGCGCAACAGCGGGCTGCCGCCGTGCCGCCACAGCGTGGCGAACTCGTCGAGCGCCCGGTCCGCCTCGGCGCACTCGCGAATTCCCAATGCGCGCAGGGATTCCGGCGAGCATGCCGGGTATTCGCCCGACTTCGACCGGGGCGCGGAGCGCGCGCCGGCGGCCGCTGCGGCCGCTGCGGTGGCTTCAGTGGCCCGCAGCCGCCAGTTGGCCAGCCAGTGATGCATGCCGTCGAGGCAGTACGGGTCGTCCAGCTGGGCGTTGACCACCGGGGTGACGCCCAGCGTCAGCAAGCCGCGGCGGTCCTCGCCGGCCAGCGTGCGCAGCACCCGCAGCAGCGGGAGGTAGGACGCCGCCCACGACTGGTAGAGCCATTCCTCGCCCACCGGCCAGCGGCCGTGGTGGGCCAGCCACGGCAGGTGCGTGTGCAGCACCAGGGTGAACAGGCCCGGCACGGGGCGGGCGGCCGAACTCATGGCCGCACCGCGATCGCGACGAGGTCCAGGCTGTCGTCGATGTCGCGGCCGTCCCCGGCTTCGACCAGCTCGAAGTCGTCGGTGGTGACCGCGGCGACGTCGGCCGCCAGCCGCGGTGGCCACGGCGCTCCGGGGTCGGCGGCCATTGCCCTGGCGATCTGCGCGTCGATGATCGAGCCACCGTGGCGGGCGTCCATCTCGCGCAGCCGCGGGCCGTGGAACAGGCCGCTGATCGACGGTTCGGCGAAACCGCCGGTGACCAGCAGTTCGGTCAGCTCGGCGGCGTTGAGCTCACGGGTATGGAACGGGTTGACCGGGGTGTCGCGGCCCGGGGAGAACGTGATCCGGTTGGGCGTGGACATCATCAGCAGCCCCGACGGGCGCAGCACCCGGGCGCACTCGGCCACGAACTGGCCCTGGTCCCAGAGGTGCTCGATGACCTGGAAGTTGACCACGACGTCCAGCGACGCGTCGGGCAGCGGCAGCCGGGCCAGGTTGGCCTGCATGACCTCCACGCGGGGGTAGCGGCCGCGGACGTGGGCCACCGCGGCTTCGTCGTAGTCGACCGCCACGACCCGGCGGGCGACGCCGGCGATCAGGTCGGCGCCGTACCCCTCGCCGCAGCCGGCCTCGAGCACCTCGCGGCCGGCGCAGAGCGGGGCCAACCGCCGGTAGACCACCTGGTGGCGGCGAAACCAGTAGTTCTCGATGTCCAGGCCGGGGATGGTGCGCTCGCCGGTCAGCGCCAACACCGGCGCGGCGGCGCCGGAGAGGGGCGGGGGAACGTCGGGGACGGAGGCGTTCATGGCATAGGCAGGCTAACGCGAAGTGTCTGATTCGCGAACCGGGAAGCGGGCGCCCCGGCTTTTGGAGGGCGGGCAGGCCGCAAGAACGTTTACGACCACCCGCTATTGTGGGAGGGCAGAGCGTACAGAAATACCGGTTAGTAAGTTACCGGGCAGTAATAGGTCCGTGCGTTGCGAATCGCATACCGAGGTCGCGCGGCCGGGTGCTGCGGGACCCCTTCGAGGAGGACGAACCACACTCATGACGAACATCGTGGTCCTGATCAAGCAGGTCCCAGACACCTGGTCGGAGCGCAAGCTGACCGACGGCGACTACACGCTGGACCGCGAGGCCGCCGACGCGGTGCTGGACGAGATCAACGAGAAGGCCGTGGAGGAGGCGCTGCAGATCCGCGAGAAGGAGGCCGCGGACGGTGTCGAGGGGTCGGTGACGGTGCTGACCGCCGGCCCCGAGCGCGCCGCCGAGGCGATCCGCAAGGCCCTGTCGATGGGCGCCGACAAGGCCGTCCATCTCAAGGACGACGGCATGCACGGCTCCTGCGTGGTGCAGACCGCCTGGGCGCTGGCGCGTGCGCTGGGCACCATCGAGGGCACCGAGCTGGTCATCGCGGGAAACGAATCCACCGACGGCGGCGGCGGCGCGGTGCCGGCTATCATCGCCGAGTACCTGGGCCTGCCGCAGCTCACTCACCTGCGCAAACTGTCCATCGATGACGGCAAGGTCCTCGGCGAGCGCGAGACCGACGAGGGTGTCTTCGCGCTCGAGGCGACGTTGCCCGCGGTGGTGAGCGTGGCCGAGAAGATCAACGAACCCCGCTTCCCGTCCTTCAAGGGCATCATGGCCGCCAAGAAGAAAGAGGTCACGGTGCTGACCCTGGCCGACATCGGGGTCGAGCCCGACGAGGTCGGGCTGGCCAACGCCGGCTCGACCGTGCTGTCGTCGACGCCGAAGCCGCCCAAGACCGCGGGTGAGAAGGTCACCGACGAGGGTGAGGGCGGCAACCAGATCGCCCAGTACCTGGTCGCCCAGAAGATCATCTAGCACGAGAAGCCCGGACACACGAGAAGCCCAGACACGAGAAGAGCGAACAACCCATGGCTGAAGTACTGGTGCTCGTCGAGCACGCCGACGGCACGTTGAAGAAGGTCACCGCCGAACTGATCACCGCCGCCCGGGCGTTGGGCGAGCCGGCCGCCGTCGTCATCGGCAAGCCCGGCACGGCCGGGCTGCTGGGCGACGGGCTCAAGGAGGCCGGCGCCGCCAAGATCTACGTCGCCGAGTCCGACGTCGCCGAAAACTACCTGGTCACCCCGTACGTCGACGTGCTGGCGTCGCTGGCCGAATCGGCCACCCCCGCCGCCGTGTTGCTGTCCGCCAGCGCCGACGGCAAGGAGATCGCGGGCCGGCTCGCCGCCCGGATCGGATCGGGGCTGCTGGTCGACGTGGTCGAGGTCAAGGAGGGCAACAAGGCCATCCACTCCATCTTCGGTGGCGCGTTCACCGTCGAGGCGCAGGCCAACGGCGACACCCCGGTGATCACGGTGCGCGCCGGCGCGATCGAGGCGCAGCCGCAGGCCGGGGCCGGCGAGCAGGTCAGCGTGGAGGTGCCGGCGGCCGCCGAGAACGCCACCAGGATCACCACCCGCGAGCCCGCGGTCGCCGGTGACCGCCCGGAGCTGACCGAGGCCACCATCGTGGTCTCCGGGGGCCGCGGCGTCGGCAGCGCCGAGAACTTCAGCGTGGTCGAGGAACTCGCCGACGCCCTCGGTGCGGCCGTCGGGGCGTCGCGCGCCGCGGTGGACTCCGGTTACTACCCGGGCCAGTTCCAGGTCGGCCAGACCGGCAAGACGGTGTCCCCGCAGCTCTACATCGCGCTGGGCATCTCCGGGGCGATCCAGCACCGTGCCGGCATGCAGACGTCGAAGACGATCGTGGCCGTCAACAAGGACGAAGAGGCGCCCATCTTCGAGATCGCCGACTACGGGATCGTCGGCGACCTGTTCAAGGTGGCACCGCAGCTGACGGAGGCGATCAAGGCCCGCAAGGGCTGAGGTTTCGCGTCTGCCCGCGCCTTTTAGCCGGTGAGCATCTTCTGGATGCGGCGCACGGCAACCGAGCACACCGTCAGGTAGGGCGCCGACCACCACGGCACCGCGATGCTCACCCGCGCCCCGTCGCCCACGGGGTCGACCCGGTGGTGCGTCGCCGGCACCCCGGCCACCTTCCAGGCCCAGTGCCGGCCCGGGTCGAATTCGGTGACGACGAACGGCACCGCGACCAGCAGCGAGGTCTGCACCGTGCCGGTCGCGCGCAACCCCAGCTCGGTGTGGGGCTCGTCGAGCCGGGCCCGCCGGATCGTCGGACCCCACCGCGGCCACGCGTCGAGGTCGACCAGCAGCGCCCACACCGCCGCGGGCGGCGCCGCGACCACCCGGTCGGCGGTGAGCATGATGGCGCCGCCCGTCACGGGGCTGACCGCCCGAGCCGGCGCTGCTGGGAGACGACCTCATCCAGGTCACCGAGCCGTCGTAGCCCGGCCAGCGGCCGGTTCATGCGCCGGTTGCCGGCGAGGTGGCGCTCGTTGCGGCTCAAGAACCACCAGTACCCGGCGGTGAACGGGCAGGCGCGCTCGCCCGTCCGTTCGCCGGGGCGGTAGCGGCAGCCGCCGCAGTAGTCGCTCATGCGGTTGATGTACGCGCCGCCCGCGGCGTAGGGCTTGGTCGCCATCAGCCCGCCGTCGGCGTGCTGGGACATGCCCACGACGTTGGCGACCATGACCCAGTCGTAGCCGTCGACGAAGCACCGGTGGAACCAGTCGGCGAGCGCGTCGGGCTGCCAGCCGCGCTGCAGCGCGTAGTTGGACAACACCATCAGCCGCGGGATGTGGTGCACCCAGCCGTGGTCGCGGACCTGCGCGAGCACGTCGCGCAGGCAGCGGGCGCCCACCGCGTCGGCGTCCAGGTTCGCGAACCACTCCGGCAGCCGGGTGCGCGCCCCGAGCGCGTTGCGGCGCCGGTAGTCGGGCCCGAAGTGCCAGTAGACGTGCCAGACGTAGTCGCGCCAGCCGATCAGCTGGCGGATGTAGCCCTCGACGCTGCTGAGCGGCGCGTGCCCGGCGCGGTAGGCCTCCTCGGCGGCGTGGGCGCAGTCCAGGGGGTCCAGCAGGCCCAGGTTCATGGGCGCCGACAGCAGGCTGTGCGCCATGACGCGGTCCCCGCTGAGCATGGCGTCCTCGTGCGGGCCGAAGTGCGCCAACCGCTTCCGCAGGAACACCCGCAGCGCGGCCTGCGCTTCGGTTGCGGTGACGGGGAATTCGCGCAAGCCGTCCCGGCCGACGAAGGACACCGACCCGTCGCGCTCCCAGCGGTCCAGGTCGGCGCGCACCTGCGCGTCGATGTCGTCCTCCTCGGGTCGCCAGGGCTCGGGCACACCCAGCGTGCCGGCGTTCCGGGGTGCCGGCTCGCGGTTGTCGGCGTCGAAGTTCCACCGGCCCCCGGCGGGCCCGTCGCCGTCCATCAGGATGTCGAACCGGCGGCGCGCGTCGCGGTAGAAGTCCTCCAGCCGCAGGGTCCGGCGCCGCCCGGCCCACTCGCCGAACTCGGCCCGGCTCGTGCAGAAGCCGCGGGCCGGCAGCACCTCGATCCCGGGCCGCGACCGCACGAACCGATCGGCCGCCCACGAGGTCGGCCGGCAGACGCTGACCGGGCCGGCGACCCGGTCCAGCGCCTCGCCGTACGTGCGGGTCCGCAGGAACGTGGCCTGATCGCCGAGTTCGGCGGCGCGGTGCCGCAGCGCGGACAGCACCAGGTGGGCCTTGCGCCGGTGGAAGCGGCGCCGTTCGAACACCGCCCGGGACTCGACGAGCAGCACCGGCTGGTCGGACCGGTCCAGAAAGTGCGGGCCCAGCTGGTCGGCGAAACACCACCGCCGCGCCGCCGCGGTCATCGCGCCTGCTGTGAGTTACCGCACATGGTGCTCACGTCCTATCCGAACGGTCGGTGACGGCTACGTGAACCGGCCTACCCCTGTCGGCGTCAGGTTAACCGCGGCCGGGCCCCGGCGCCCCCGCGCGCGTGCATTTCGTCATCTGACGTGCACCGACACGTCAGCGCGGCGATGCCGACTCGCCGACCGGTTGCGACACGGTCGTGACATGAGCATTGCTTCGGTCCTCATACCCAGCGACATACCCAGCGACATACCCAGCGACAAATTGCCCGGCGACAAACCGGCCGGTCCGCGCTACTCCCTGCTGCTGTCCACCGACCCCGGCATGATCGCGGCCGCGCAGCGGCTCCGGTACGACGTGCTCAGCAGCACCCCCGGCTTCGCCCTGCCGGTCAGTGGTTACGAACGGCGCGACGTCGACCGGTTCGACGAGTTCTGCGACCACCTGCTGGTTCGCGACGACGACAGCGGCGAGCTGGTGGGTTGTTACCGGATGCTGGCGCCGGCGGGCGCGATCGCGGCCGGCGGGCTCTACACCGAGACGGAGTTCGACCTGCGCGCCTTCGACCCGCTGCGGCCGTCGCTGGTGGAGATGGGTCGCGCCGTGGTGCGCGACGGCCACCGCAACGGCGCCGTGGTGCTGTTGATGTGGGCCGGCATCCTCGCCTACCTGGACCGCTGCGGCTACGACTTCGTCACCGGATGCGTGTCGGTGCCGATCGGCGGCGAGTCCGGCGACGAGGTGCCGGGCAGCCGGCTGCGCGGTGTCCGCGACTTCATCCTGAGCCGGCATGCCGCCCCGGCGCAGTACCGGGTGCATCCGCGCCGGCCGGTGGTCGTCGACGGCAGGGCCATCGACGACATCCCCGCGCCGGCCCGGCCGTCGGTTCCCGCCCTGCTGCGCGGCTATCTGCGGCTGGGCGCCCGGGTCTGCGGGGAGCCCGCCCACGATCCGGCCTTCGGCGTCGGGGACTTCTGCGTCCTGCTGGACAAGCGGCGCGCCGACACCCGTTACCTGCGCAGACTGCGGACGGTCTCGGCGGCCTCCCGGCTCACCTCCGGCCCCGCCGGCGGCCTGCGGTGAATCCCGTCACCGGCCACGCCTGGCTGCCGCACAACAAGTGCGACGTCGGCTGTGTCTGCCCGGGCAACGCCGACGACGAATCCCGGGTGCGGGTGACGCTGCGGGTGGCGCTGCGCTGCACGCTGGCACTGCTGCTGGCGCCGGGGCTGCCGCTGCTGGCGGTGCCCGTGCCGGGCCGGACCCGCGTCCAGCGCCTCTACTGCCGGTTGGTGCTGCGCTGTTTCGGCGTGCGGATCACTGTGTCGGGCAACCCGATCCGCAACCTGCGCGGGGTTCTGGTGGTCAGCTCCCACGTGTCGTGGCTGGACGTCTTCGCCATCGGGTCGGTGTTGCCCGGGTCGTTCGTGGCCCGCGCCGACATGTTCACCGGGCGCGGGACGGGGGTGGTGGCCCGCATCCTGAAGGTCATCCCGATCGAGCGGTCCAGCCTGCGGCGCCTGCCCGCGGTGGTGGACGCCGTCGCCGGGCGGCTGCGCGGGGGTCAGACGGTCGTGGCCTTCCCCGAGGGCACCACCTGGTGCGGGCGGGCCAGGGGAGCGCACCGGGGCCGCGGGTCGTTCTACCCGGCGATGTTCCAGGCCGCCATCGACGCCGGCCGCCCGGTCCAGCCGCTGCGGCTGACCTATCATCACGCCGACGGCAGCGTGTCGACGGTGCCGGCCTTCGTCGGTGACGAGACGCTGCCGCGGTCGATCCGCCGGCTGCTCACGGTGCGCCGCACGCTGGCGCGGGCGCAGGTCGAAGCGCTGCAGCTGCCGGGCGCCGATCGGCGGGACCTGGCCGGCCGCTGCCAGTCCGCGGTGGCCGCGGGAGCGTCCCGCCGTCAGGGTGACGGGCACCTGCTGGTGGCCTGACGCCGCGGCCCGCTGCTGAGTTCGGGGTCGCTGAGGGGCCGGGTAACGTGGGGCGCGTCATGGTCTACCTGGATCACGCCGCCACCACCCCGATGCACCCCGCCGCCGTCGAGGCGATGACGGCCGTGCTCGGCACGGTCGGCAACGCGTCCTCGCTGCACACCAGCGGGCGGGCGGCGCGGCGGCGGATCGAGGAGTCCCGCGAGCTCATCGCCGACCGGCTGGGCGCGCGGCCGTCGGAGGTGATCTTCACCGCGGGCGGCACCGAGAGCGACAACCTGGCCGTCAAGGGCATCTACTGGGCCCGGCGCGACGCGGACCCGCGCCACCGCCGCATCGTGACCACCGAGGTCGAACACCACGCCGTCCTGGACGCGGTGAACTGGCTCGCCGAACACGAGGGCGCCCGGGTGACCCGGCTGCCCACCTCCCCCGACGGGTCGGTCTCGGCGGCTGCGCTGCGCGAGGTGCTGCAGACCCACGACGACGTCGCGCTGGTGTCGGTGATGTGGGCCAACAACGAGGTCGGCACCGTGTTGCCCGTCGCCGAGCTCGCCGCCGTCGCCGCCGAATTCGGCGTCCCGCTGCACAGCGACGCCGTGCAGGCCGTCGGTCAGCTGCCCGTCGACTTCGCCGCCGGCCCGCTGTCGGCGATGAGCCTGACCGCGCACAAGTTCGGCGGGCCCGCGGGGGTGGGCGCGTTGCTGCTGCGCCGCGACGTCGGCTGCGTGCCGCTGTTGCACGGCGGTGGTCAGGAGCGCGACATCCGCTCCGGCACAGCCGATGTCGCCGGCGCCGTCGGCATGGCGGCGGCGGTCCGGATCGCGGTGGACGGACTGCAGGTCCAGGGCGCGCGGCTGCGGGCCCTGCGGGACCGGCTGGTCGACGGCGTGCTGGCCGGCATCGACGACGTCAGCCTCAATGGCGCCCGCGAACCGCTGCGGCTACCCGGCAACGCGCACTTCACCTTTCGCGGCTGCGAAGGCGATGCGCTGCTGATGCTCTTGGACGCCAACGGGATCGAGTGTTCGACGGGGTCGGCCTGCACCGCCGGCGTCGCACAGCCGTCGCATGTGCTGGTTGCGATGGGCGCCGACCCGGCCAGTGCCCGCGGATCGCTGCGGTTCTCGTTGGGCCACACCAGTGTCGACGCGGACGTCGACGCGCTGTTGGCCGTGCTGCCCGGTGCGGTGGACCGCGCCCGCAGGGCCGCCCTGGCCGCCGCGGGAGCCTCCTAGGTGAAGGTCCTCACGGCGATGAGCGGCGGCGTGGACTCGTCGGTGGCCGCCGCCCGCATGGTCGACGCCGGGCACGAGGTGGTCGGCGTGCACCTGGCGCTGTCGGCCGCGCCCGCCGCGCTGCGCACCGGTTCGCGCGGCTGCTGCTCCAAGGAAGACGCCTCGGACGCGCGCCGGGTCGCCGACGTTCTCGGAATCCCTTTCTACGTTTGGGATTTCGCCGAAAGATTCGAAGCCGAGGTGATCGGCGACTTCGTGTCGTCCTACGCGCGCGGCGAGACGCCCAACCCGTGCGTGCGCTGCAATCAGCGGATCAAGTTCTCGGCGCTGTCGGCCAAGGCGCTCGCGCTGGGCTTCGACACCGTGGCCACAGGCCACTACGCCCGGCTGTCCGGGGGGCGGCTGCGCCGCGCCGTCGACCGCGACAAGGATCAGTCCTACGTGCTGGCCGTGCTGACCGCCGGGCAGCTGCGCCACGCGGTGTTCCCGATCGGGGACACGCCCAAGCCGCAGATCCGTGCCGAGGCCGCCCGGCGCGGCCTGGCGGTCGCCGAAAAGCCGGACAGCCACGACATCTGCTTCATCCCGTCCGGGGACACCCGGACCTTCCTGGGCGAGCGCATCGGCGTGCGGCCCGGCAGCGTGGTCGACGCCGACGGCGCGGTGCTGGCGACCCACGACGGGGTGCACGGCTTCACCGTCGGGCAGCGCAAGGGCCTGGGCATCGCCGGGCCGGGGCCCGGCGGCGCCCCGCGCTACGTGACCGCGATCGACGCGGAGACCGCCACGGTCCGGGTGGGCGGTGTGACCGACCTCGACGTCGACGAGCTGGTCGGGCGGTCGCCGGTGTTCACCGGCGGCGGCGCGCCGTCCGGCGCGATCGAGTGCGCGGTCCAGGTGCGCGCGCACGGTGAAACGGCAAGTGCGGTCGCGGAATTGGTCGGCGACGAGCTCGTCGTGCGGTTGCGTGCCCCGCTGCGCGGGGTGGCGCGCGGCCAGACGCTGGTGCTGTACCGGCCCGACCCCGGCGGCGACGAGGTGATCGGCAGCGCCACCATCGCCGGCGCCGGGCGCTAACCCGGCACATTCGCGACGATGTTGGTCATCACGATGTCGGACACCGACTGCGGGAAGCCGCAGTAGGTGACCTCCAGCAGGGCCACCGACAGGACCCGGTAGTCGCGCCCGCAGCCGCCGGGCCGCAGGTGCAGCGAGTCGGCGTCGGCCTGCCAGTCGCCGACGAGCAGCTGGCCGGCCGAGGTGTCGGCGCAGTTGCCGACGGTTCTCACCAGGTCGCCGAACGCCCGTCGCGCGGTCGCAGCGTCCGGGTAGGCGGCGGCGCCCTCCGAGATCAGCGCCCCCTCGGGCGGGTCCTGGAACGTCGTCTTGTGGAACTCCGCGATGTCGGGGCCGAACGTCGCGGTCTCGGCGAACAGGAACCGGCATTCCTGCGGCGCGTTGTCGGCCAGGGCGTCGATGTCCACCGGGTTGATGCCGTCCATCGACGGAATGATCGTGAGGTGTTCGCCGGCGCCGGTGATCGCGCGCATCCGGGGCTGGTCCAGCAGCACCGTGTCGACATCGACGCCGTGCACGGGATGGCGGGTGGCGCCGAAGCCCGGCAGCGCCGTGCCGTCCACCACCCGCGTGCACGCCGCGGTGAGCACCACCGCGCCGGTGATCAGCAGGGGCCGCGTGAATCTCACCATCCGCCACACCGTCCGTTCCTGAGTCGAAACTACCCGGACGGGCCCGCGCCAAACACCCCTGGCGGGGCGCGTCCCACGTGGCGTCGCATACGGTTGCCCGGTGAGTGCCTTCGCAACCGCCAGCGGCGTCGGCTCCTGGCCCGGAACCGCCCCGCGGCAGGCGGCCGAGGTCATCGTCGGCGAGTTGGCGGGCGCGCTCGCTCACATCGCCGAGCTGCCCGCGCGCGGCGTGGGCGCCGACCCGATCGGCCGGGCGGGCGCGCTGCTCATCGACGTGGCCATCGACACCACGACGCGCGGCTACCGCATCGCCGCCCGGCCCGGCGCGGTGACGCGCCGGGCCGTCAGCCTGCTCGACGAGGACCTGGACGCGCTCGAAGAGGCCTGGGAGACGGCCGGTCTGCGCGGCGGGGGACGCGTGGTCAAGGTGCAGGCGCCCGGGCCGATCACGCTGGCCGCCGGGCTCGAACTGGCCAACGGCCACCGGGCGATCACCGACCCCGGCGCGCTGCGCGACCTGGCGGCCTCGCTGGCCGAGGGTGTCGCCGCGCACCGCGCCGCGCTGTCCCGACGGCTCGAGACGCCGGTGGTGGTGCAGTTCGACGAGCCGTCGCTGCCGACGGCGCTGGGCGGACGGCTGAGCGGGGTGACATCGCTGAGCACGGTCCCCGCGCTGGACGAGGCGGTCGCGGTCGCACTGCTCGACGCCTGCGTCGACAAGGTGGGATCCGATGTGGCGCTGCACTGCTGCGCCCCCCAACTGCCGTGGGAGCTGTTGCAGCGCAGCATCATCGGCGCAGTGTCGGTGAATGTGGACACGCTGCGCGCGGCGGACCTGGACGGCGTCGCGGCCTTCGTCGAGTCGGGCCGCACCGTCGTGCTCGGCGTCGTCGCCGCGACAGCCCCGGTAGCCCCCGACCAGCGCCCGTCCGCCGCGCAGGTGGCCGCGTCGGTGGTCGCGGTGACCGACCGGCTCGGGTTCGGCCGGGCGGCGTTGCGCGAGCGCATCGGCGTCACCCCGGCGTGCGGGCTGGCCGGGGCGACACCGCAGTGGGCCCGCACCGCGATCGGGCTCGCCCGCAAAGCCGCCGAGGCGTTCGCCGAGGACCCGGACGCGATCGGCCACGGATAGGGGATCGTCTCGGTCAGTCGAACGGCGGACGCCATCGCGGGCCCGGAAAACGGGCGAAACCGCGATCGGTGGTGGCCGCTGTCGCGCCGTTCTCGCTGGCGAGAGCGGCGTGACAGAACCTCCGATCTGCTGGTGGCGCGAAAAATTGAGGCCGATTATCAGGGGGCGGATGCCTCAACCCAGGTTGACAGAGAGGGATCTGGTCGTAGGTCGAGATAACCGCATGACAACGCCGCACGAGCCCAAATCAAATGAGAGGCACAACGGCCCTATCGAGGTTGGGGGCCGCCTCATACATTTACGGGTATATGCGTATCAGCAAACAGACCGGCTGAGCAAACAGGCCGGAGCTGTGTATTGGTGCTGACGCACAGGCGCTGATGGCGGCGGGCGGTCAATGATGGCTCTTCAATGATGTCAATATTCAATGATGTCAATAGATGATGGAGATTGATAATGAGGAATGCACATATGCTCGATGGCGTCGACACGAGCGCGTTGACAAAAATGGTCGAAGCAGTGCGGAACGACCGTAACCTGGCCAAGGTGACCTTCCGGGCCAACTCCCAATGGAAGGGCGGTTGCCTTGTCAGCTCGCAGATCGCACCGATGACCCAGGGCGGTGACACCGACACCGGTCGTGCTGGGAAGTTCACCTTGACAAGCGACCATCCGCCCTCACTGCTGGGGAACGATGAGGCACCCACGCCGGCCGAGTATCTTCTGCAGGGTTTCGCGGGGTGCTTGGCGTGCAACATAGTGGCCACCGCCGCGTCTCGTGGAGTTGAGCTGGAAAGCTATTCCTGCGAGGCGGAAACCGACTGGGATGTGTCGTCGCTGTTCCTGGGTATCACCGCGGGGATCACCGCCGAACAGGGGTCCGGCGCCCAGGAGTTTCGGGCGAAGCTGAAGATCGTTGCGCCCAAAGCAAGCCGGGAAGAAATCGAAGCGGTGGTCAAGGCCGGACGGGAACGTTCTCCTGTCACCAATACCCTCGCCAGAGGGGCCAAGGTGGTCGTGACGCTGGAATGAAGCACCGCTGCCCGATTGTCATTATCCCCTGATGTTGATTATCCCCTGGCGGCAACAAAATTCCGCCAGGGGATCAGCGTCGCAGTGTGAGCTGTTACGTCGCGACTACCGGTAGTGCGTTGATCTTCCGGTAGAGGTTGTCGCGGTATGCAACACGATCGCTGGATGGCCGAGTTGACGATAGTCTCCTCGACGTGTCCCGGATCCATTGAGACGCCTCCGATCCGGCGGCGGCGGACACGAGGACCGGAACCCTGATGCAGCAGGCGTCCGGGCGGACGCCCGGCGCACCGACGGACCGTGTCGGCGTGTTCCGTTAGCCTGCCAAGGTGAGTTCAGCAGAGGCCGGTCCCGCCCCGCCCGAGGTTCGGCGGCAATGGCGCGAACTGGCCGACGAGGTGCGCGAACACCAGTTCCGCTACTACGTGCGGGACGCGCCGATCATCTCCGACGCGGAGTTCGACGAGCTGTTGCTGCGGCTGACGGCGCTCGAGGAGCGCTATCCCGAGCTGCGCACCCCCGATTCGCCCACCCAGCTGGTCGGCGGCGCCGGCTTCGCCACCGAGTTCACCTCGGCCGAACACCTGGAGCGAATGCTCAGCCTGGACAACGTGTTCAGCGCCGAGGAATTCGACGTGTGGGCCGCGCGCGTCCACGCCGAGGTCGGCGGTGATGTTCGCGAACTCGCCTACCTGTGCGAGCTCAAGATCGACGGGGTGGCCCTGGCGCTGGTCTACCGCGCGGGCCGGCTCGTCCGTGCCGCGACGCGGGGCGACGGGCGGGTGGGCGAGGACGTCACGCTGAACGCGCGCACCATCGACGACGTCCCCGAACGGCTGACGGCCAGCGACCGCTACCCGGTACCCGACGTCCTCGAGGTGCGCGGTGAGGTGTTCTTCCGGCTCGCCGACTTCGAGGCGCTCAACGCCAGCCTCGTCGAGGAAGGCAAGGCGCCGTTCGCCAACCCGCGCAACAGCGCCGCGGGGTCGCTGCGGCAGAAGGACCCGGCGGTCACCGCGCGCCGCAGGCTCCGGATGATCTGCCACGGGCTCGGGCACACCGAGGGATTCCGGCCCGCGACCCTGCACGACGCCTACCTTGCGCTCGGCGCCTGGGGACTGCCCGTCTCCGGCCACACCACCCGGGTCGACAGCGTCGCCGGCGTGCACGAGCGGATCCGCTACTGGGGTGAGCACCGCCACGACGTGGACCACGAAATCGACGGCGTCGTCGTCAAACTCGACGATGTGGCGCTGCAGCGCAGGCTCGGCTCGACGTCGCGCGCGCCGCGCTGGGCGATCGCCTACAAGTACCCGCCGCAGGAGGTGCAGACCAAGCTCCTCGACATCCGGGTCAACGTCGGCCGGACCGGGCGCGTCACGCCGTTCGCCCTCATGGCGCCGGTCAAGGTCGCCGGTTCGACGGTGGCGCTGGCGACACTGCACAACGCCGCCGAGGTCAGGCGCAAGGGCGTGCTGATCGGGGACACCGTCGTGATCCGCAAGGCCGGCGACGTGATCCCCGAGGTGCTGGGCCCGGTCGTCGACCTGCGCGACGGCTCCGAACGCGAGTTCGTCATGCCCACCCACTGCCCCGAGTGCGGTGCCGAACTGGCCCCCGAGAAGGAGGGCGACGCCGACATCCGCTGCCCCAACGCCCGGTCCTGCCCGGCGCAGCTGCGGGAGCGCGTGTTCCACGTCGCCGGCCGCGGCGCCCTCGACATCGAGGGTCTGGGCTACGAGGCGGCCACCGCGCTGCTGGCCGCCGGGGTGATCGCCGACGAGGGCGACCTGTTCACCCTCACCGAGGATGGTCTGCTGCGCACCGAGCTGTTCACCACCAAGAGCGGCGGGCTGTCGGCCAACGGGACCCGGCTGCTGGCCAACCTGGGCACGGCCAGGGCGGCGCCGCTGTGGCGGGTGCTGGTGGCGCTGTCGATCCGGCACGTGGGGCCCACGGCCGCCCGCGCCCTGGCCACCGAGTTCGCCAGTCTGGACGCGATCATGTCGGCGTCGACCGAGCGGCTGGCCGCGGTCGAGGGCGTGGGGCCCACCATCGCCGCCGCGGTCACCGAGTGGTTCGCCGTGGACTGGCACCGTGCGATCGTCGACAAGTGGCGGGCCGCGGGCGTGCGCATGGCCGACGAGCGCGACACGAGCGTGCCGCGCACCTGCGAGGGCCTGACGATCGTGGTCACCGGGTCGCTGACCGGGTTCTCGCGCGACGGCGCCAAGGAGGCGATCGTGGCGCGCGGAGGCAAGGCCGCCGGTTCGGTGTCGAAGAAGACCGACTTCGTCGTCGCGGGCGACGCGCCGGGTTCCAAATACGACAAGGCGGTCGAGCTGGGGGTCCCGATCCTCGACGAGGACGGCTTTCGTCGGCTGCTTGCGGAGGGGCCGTCTGCGCAGGCGGCGCCGGGGTAACGCTCGCCGGCGGTCTCAGCGCAGCATGGTGGCCACGATCCCGGCGAGGTAGCCCAGCCGGGCCACCTCCGACGGGCGGAAGTCGGGGCCGGGGCGGCCCAGCACCACCGCGGTGTGCGGGTCGCCCAGCGGCGCCGCGACCATCGTGGTGTCCATGTCCCGCCACGCCTGCGGCACCCAGTCGCCGGTGTTGTCCAGCGTGACCGCCTGCTCGATCGGCAGCCACGGGGCCGAGTCGGCCTTGGTCTCCGGGGCGCCCGGGCTGCCGGCGAGGCGGTGCAGCTTTCCCTGCGCGCTGTGCAGGACCGTGCACCAGTTCACCCGCAGCACCCGGGGCGCCTCGTTCGCCAGCACCTGCAGCTTGGCACCCTTACCGCCCGCCGCCGCCACACGGTCGAGAAGTTCGAGCTCCCGATGCGCCTCGAGGCGGCCGGTGTGCGGACGGACGCTGTCCACCCGGACACCGGACAGCGACTCGGCGGCCGTGATCAGCGTGTCGGGCATCGACCCGGCCGGCAGTTCGATGACCAGGTCGTCGATCGCATAGCCCGAGCTGCGCTCGACCACGTCGAGCGACAGGATGTCGGCGCCCACCGAACCCAGCGCCACGGCCAGCGACCCGAGGCTGCCCGGGCGGTCGGCCAACTCGATGCGCAACAGATACGACGGCACGGCCACTTACTTTTGCACAGCGGGGCCCGCACGGCATTCCGGGGACCGGGTGGCCCGCGCCTGCCCGACGTGCGTGCGGCCGGCTTCACGTTCGCGTCGTCACCCGGGCTAGGCTTTTCGCTCGTGTCCCAGATCTCCCGCGACGAGGTCGCGCACCTGGCCCGGCTGTCCCGGCTGGCGCTGACCGATGCCGAGCTGGATAGCTTCGCCGGCCAACTCGACGCCATCCTCAACCACGTCAGCCAGGTCCAGGCGGTCGACGTCAGCGGCGTGGCGGCGACCGACAACCCGCTCAAGGACGTCAACGTGATGCGCCCGGACGAGAAGGCGCCCTGCCTGACCCAGCAGGAGGCGCTGGCCGGGGCGCCCGAGGCCGTCGACGGCCGCTTCGCCGTCCCGCAGATCCTGGGGGATGCCCAGTGAGCGAGATCATCCGCAGGGACGCCGCGACGCTGGCCGCCGGGATCGCCGCCGGGGAGCTGTCGTCGGTCGAGGTCACCCAAGCGTGTCTGGACCAGATCGAGGCGACCGACGACCGCTACCATGCGTTTCTGCACGTGGCCGCCGACGAGGCGCTGGCGGCGGCGGCCACGGTCGACCAGGCGGTCGCCGCCGGCGAGCGGTTGCCCTCGGCCCTGGCCGGTGTCCCGCTGGCGCTCAAGGACGTGTTCACCGCGGTCGACATGCCCACCACCTGCGGCTCCAAGATCCTGCAGGGTTGGCGTTCCCCCTACGACGCCACCGTCACGCTGCGGTTGCGGGCCGCCGGCATCCCGATCCTGGGCAAGACCAACATGGACGAGTTCGCGATGGGGTCCTCGACCGAGAACTCCGCCTACGGCCCCACCCGCAACCCGTGGGACGTCGAGCGGGTGCCGGGCGGCTCCGGCGGCGGCAGCGCGGCGGCGCTGGCCGCGTTCCAGGCGCCGCTGGCCATCGGATCCGACACCGGGGGCTCGATCCGCCAGCCGGCCGCGCTCACCGCGACCGTCGGCGTCAAGCCCACCTACGGCACGGTGTCCCGCTACGGGCTGGTGGCCTGCGCGTCGTCGCTGGACCAGGGTGGCCCCTGCGCACGCACGGTGCTGGACACCGCGCTGCTGCATCAGGTGATCGCCGGGCACGACACCCGCGACTCCACGTCGGTGGACGCCGAGATCCCCGACGTGGTCGGCGCCGCGAGGGCCGGCGCGGGCGGTGACCTGCGCGGTGTGCGCATCGGGGTGGTCAAGCAACTGCGTGGCGAGGGCTACCAGCCGGGGGTGCTGGCGTCGTTCGGGGCCGCGGTGGACCAGCTGACCGCGCTGGGCGCCGAGGTCGGCGAGGTCGACTGCCCGCACTTCGACTACGCGCTGGCCGCCTACTATCTGATCCTGCCGTCGGAGGTGTCCAGCAACCTGGCGCGCTTCGACGCGATGCGCTACGGGCTGCGCGTCGGCGACGACGGCAGCCACAGTGCCGAGGAGGTGATGGCGCTGACCCGCGCGGCTGGTTTCGGCCCGGAAGTCAAGCGGCGCGTCATGATCGGCACCTACGCGCTGTCGGCCGGCTATTACGACGCGTACTACAACCAGGCGCAGAAGGTGCGCACGCTGATCGCCCGGGACCTCGACAGGGCGTACGAATCTGTCGACGTCGTCGTGTCACCCACGACTCCCACCACTGCGTTCCCGCTGGGCGAGAAGGTCGACGACCCGCTGGCGATGTACCTGTTCGACCTGTGCACGCTGCCGCTGAACCTGGCCGGGCACTGCGGCATGTCGGTGCCCTCGGGGCTGTCGCCCGACGACGGCCTGCCGGTCGGCCTGCAGATCATGGCGCCCGCGCTGGCCGACGACCGCCTCTACCGGGTGGGCGCCGCCTACGAGGCCGCCCGCGGCCCGCTGCCGTCCGCCATCTGAGGACCCGGGTCGCGAGGATCGCGCCGGCGCACACGTCACACTTCTATCGGTGGATAGAGTCGTTCCATTGTGAACTGGCGATCGCGCCGGGCCGCCCATGCACTCGCCGCCAGTGACGCGGCGAGCACCCCGGACAACACGCCCACCGAGATCCACATCCTGGCGTCGATACCGCCGACCGTCAACTGCCGCAGCCCGTTCACCGCGTAGGTCATCGGATCGTACGGGTGCAGGATCTGAAACGGCTTCGCCGTCGTCTCCACCGGGTACACCCCGCCCGAGGACACCAGCTGGAACATCAGGAACGCCAGCGTCAGCACGCGGCCCACCGCGACGCCGAAAACCGCGTTGAACGCCTGAATCAGTGCCAGGAACACCGCCGCGATCAGGATCAGGAAGGCCACCATGCCCGCTGCGTACTCGGCTTGCAACCCGACGCCGAAGTGCACCACCGCATACATCAGCGCGACCTGGCACACTCCCAGCAACAAAGCCGGCCAATAGGAAGCCAGCACCACCCGTAATGCGCCCAGCCCGCTGACTATGGCGCGAGTTTGCAACGGGGTCAACAACATCCAGATGATCAGCGCGCCGATGAACAAGGCGAGCGGCAAGAAGAACGGCGCGAACCCGGTACCGAAAGTGGCTGCCCGGTGGGTGAAATCCAGATTGACGCCCACCGGATTCGCCAGGATCTGGGACACCTGGATGCGTTGCTGATCGGTCAGTGTCGATACGCGCTCGTCGGCCTCCCCGAGCCCGCCCGCGAGTTGCTGCGCGCCCGCGGCGAGTCGGTCGCTGCCGGCTGCCAGCTGCACCAACCCACCGCTGAGCTTGTCGGCACCGGAATCGACGGCAGACGCTCCGTCACGCAATGCGACAAGGTCGGACCGAAGGCCGCCGCTGAGCGTCCGGTTCATCACGGTGCGCAACCGGCTGTTGGGATCGGCCAAGTCGTTTTCCAGCTGTTGCGCTTTGCCGCGCAGCTTGGCCAGACCCTCGTCGGTGGCCGGGTCCATCTTGTTCGCGGCGAGCAGGCGCTGCGCGGCGTCGAGCCGGTCGCCGAGCCCCCGCACATTCGGGTCCGGGTTGGCGCGCAAACCGTCCACCACCTGGTTGACGATCCCGGCGGCTTGTTGGTAGTTGACGTTGAGCGCGGCGATCCGGTCGGTCAACTCCGTGAGATTGTCGCCCAGCCACGTTGCCGCGGCCCCGGCCTCGTTCACGTCGAGGTTCGACGCGGCGAGGTCGTCCAGCATTTTCATCAGCGGTTCGGTCGCCTGCTGGATACCGTGTGCCAGCTGCCGGGTGCCGCCGGCCAGCGTGGCCGAGCCGTCACGCGCGCCGGCAAGGTTTTTCGCAAGGGTCTGGGATCCATCCGCCAGTTGGCCGGCGCCGTCGGCCGCTTTCTTGACCTCGTCGGTGACCTGTGTCAGCGCGGTGCCGATGACCTGTTGGCCGACCTTGGCGCTGACCTGGTTGAGCACCTCCCGGGCGGCGTTCTGCCCCATCACCGATGCCAGGTAGTTGTTGGCGTCGTTGAAGCGGAATTGGATCTCGGCCGCACGTGGGTGCGGACCCGCCGGTGAGATCACGGCCGAGCTGAAGTCGCGCGGCAGGGTGATCGAGAAATAGTAGGTGCCGTCGGAAACCCCTGTTGCCGCCTGGCTTGCCGACATCGGGTGCAGATCCAGGTGGCCGGACCGCAGCAGTGCTTCGGCCACCTGGTCGCCGGCCCGCAGTTGCCGGCCCGCCACCATCGCGCCGCGATCCTCGTTGACCAACGCGACCGGGATCTTGTCGACCGCAGCGAACGGGTTCCAAAACGCCCACAGGTACATCGCCCCGTACAGCAGTGGCAGGACGATGATCGTGATCAGCGCCAGGCGCGGCATGGTGCCGCGGGAGTAGCGCTTGAGGTCGGTGCCCAGCGACATTCCGGCAAGCATGATCAGTCGTCGCCTTTCTGCTGTTCCACCGGGGCCAGTTCGGTGGGTTGGTCGAGTTCCAGTTCTGCCAGCGGGATCTGCGCCCGGATACCCAGACCATCCGGTACATCATTGACCGTCGAGGTGATCACCGTCTGGTGCTCGCCCAGGTCGACCAGGCGGCGGACCAAGACCTCGCGTTCACGGTTGCTGGTTACCTGGTCGAGGTTGCCGACCACCAGCAGTGGCGGTCGGCCGGTATTGGCCAGCGCTATGCGCAGCAGCAACCCGTCCAGTTCATCGAGATTGTCGACGTATTGGGTCAGGCGCGGCAGTGGCAGTTGGCCAAATACCGGTCGGCACATGGCAATCAGCTCCTGTTCGCCGGCGCGGCGCACCAATCGGTACCACGGCGCGTCCCAGCGGGACTGCTCGGTGATCAGATCGCGGACGGTGACCGACTCGAACACCGAGTCGAGTTGCTCGATGCCGGCCAACGCAGACACCGCGAAGATGTCGCGGGCCTTCTTGCGGCCGAATACCTCGAGGGTTCCCCTCGTCGGTTTCATCCGGCCGGCCAGGCTCATCAGTAATGCGGTCCGCCCCGGCCCGGCCGGCGCCGTCAGCACGGTGACTCCGCCCGCGTCGATGTCCACGTCGAGCGGCCCGAAGACGCGACCCCACGGTCCGGTCATCTGAATGCCGCGCGCCACGACCGCCGGCGGTTGCTGTTGCCGGGCCGTTTCCTGGTCTGACACGGACGTTCCTCTCGGCGTGGCCTCACGGAGCCGCACAGATGGGTTTCGCTTCGAGTTCGCCTAAGTAGATCAGACCGGCGCCGCGCACGGCGAACACGCTCGGAGCGCCGAAGCCGGCAGTCTGGGTGTTTTTGCGTCTGCTCGCTCCACCTGGCGGGCCCCGGTGCAAGATCACGGTGCAAGATGAGGAGATGCGGATCGGAGTTCTCACGGGAGGCGGAGACTGCCCCGGGCTCAACGCCGTGATCCGGGCGGTGGTGCGCACCTGCGACGCCCGATACGGCTCCTCGGTGGTCGGGTTCCAGGACGGGTGGCGCGGCCTGCTGGAGAACCGGCGCATCCAGCTGCAGGACGACGACCGCAACGACCGGCTGCTGGCCAAGGGCGGAACGATGCTGGGCACCGCCCGCGTACACCCCGACAAGCTGCGGGCCGGGCTGGACCAGATCAAGCAGACCCTCGACGACAACGGCATCGACGTGCTGATCCCCATCGGCGGGGAGGGCACCCTGACGGCCGCGCACTGGCTGTCGGAGGAGAACGTCCCCGTGGTCGGTGTGCCCAAGACCATCGACAACGACATCGATTGCACCGACGTCACTTTCGGCCACGACACGGCGCTGACGGTGGCCACCGATGCCATCGACCGGCTGCACAGCACCGCCGAATCCCACCAGCGGGTGATGCTGGTCGAGGTGATGGGCAGGCATGCGGGCTGGATCGCGCTGAACGCCGGGCTGGCCTCCGGCGCGCACATGACGCTGATCCCCGAGCAGCCCTTCGACATCGAGGAGGTGTGCCGGCTGGTCAAACGCCGCTTCCAGCGGGGCGATTCGCACTTCATCTGCGTGGTGGCCGAAGGCGCCAAACCGGTGGCCGGGTCAATCGCGTTGCGCGAGGGCGGGATCGACGAGTTCGGCCATGAGCGTTTCACCGGTGTGGCCGCCCAGCTGGCGGTCGAGGTGGAAAAGCGGATCAACAAGGAAGTGCGGGTGACGGTGCTCGGCCACGTCCAGCGCGGCGGCACCCCGACGGCCTACGATCGGGTGCTGGCCACCCGGTTCGGCGTCAACGCTGCCGACGCCGCGCACGCCGGCGAATACGGGCAGATGGTGTCGCTGCGCGGGCAGGACATCGGCCGGGTGGCGCTGGCCGACGCGGTGCGCCGGCTCAAGCTGGTGCCTCCCAGCCGCTACGACGACGCCGCGGCTTTCTTCGGCTGAGGCCGGCCGGCTCGGCGAACATCCGGTGGCGCCCGGCTGACGATTGCCTGAATTCGCCGGGGGATCGGGCCGTTCTCGCCGGTCGCGCGCCATGCCGCGGTTTCCCCACCCGCCGAAAGCGGTTATACCGGAGCTATGCGCAACCGCGGTTCGCTTCGCGGAGTCGTTCAGCAGCCGGCCGGACCGGCGGGACCAGCGGGCCCGCCGCCCCGTCCGTCGGTCCCGCCCCGCCCGCCCGCGGGGCCCTCCTCGGCGTCGGCGACCGTCCCGCAGCCCTACCGTCCGGCTGCGGCCGCGCGGCAGCCGTCGGGACCGCCGGCGGGGGCACCGACCCCGGCACGCCAGGCCGCGCCGGTGTTCGGCCGCGAGTGGGTGCCGGGCGGGACGTCGCTCGACGTCCTCGACGAGCGCGACGCCGAGAGCCCGTCGGGGCCCGGCTGGCGACGCCTGGTGCGGCGCATCACCGGAATCGACCTCGGGCCGGGCAGACGCGCCGCCTACGAAGTCCGGCTGCGTGAACGCATCCGGACCCCGGTCTGCGGCGCATTCCCCATCGCCGTCCTCAACCTCAAAGGTGGTGTCGGCAAGACCTCGGTGGTCGAGGCGCTCGGTTCCACCTTCGCCCGGATGCGGGACGACCGCGTCGTCGCCGTCGACCTCGACGCCGGCAACCTCGCGGAGCGGCACGGCCGCCCGAACACCCTGAGCATGGCGGAGCTGCTCACCCACGGTGCGGCCACCCGGTACCCCGACGTGCGCGCGCACACCTACATGAACAGCGTCGGCCTGGAGGCGCTCGGCCCGCCGGACCCCGCGCGCACCGATTGGCGGCTCGAGCCCGCCGACGTCGTCAAAGCCTTTTCGATCCTGCGCAAGCACTATTCGGTGGTGCTGGTGGACTGCGTCAAGTCGCTCAATTCGCCGGTGATGGAGGCCGTGCTGCCCGAGTCGCGCGCCGTCGTGGTGGTGACCGGGGTGTCCATCGATGCGATACGCAAGACGAAGACCACGCTGGACTGGTTGGGCAACAACGGATATGGGCGATTGCTGAAATCGACGGTGCTCGCGATCAACCATGTGACGAACACCCGGGTGAACGACGTGGCGGTCAAGGAGCTCGACCAGTTGTCGGCCCGGGTCGCCGCCGTGGTGGTGCTGCCGTTCGACCGGCATGTGCAGCAGGGCAGAGCGATCGCGCTGGACCGCCTCAGCGGGCAGAGCAGGCGCAGCTACCTGGAGTTGGCGGCCACGCTGGCCGACATGTTCCCCGGCAGGGGGACTCAGCGCGCGGTGCCGCAGCGCCACTAGGATCGACGCATGACCGTTGCCGCCGGCGCCGAACTGCTGGATTACGACGATGTCGTCGCGCGCTTCGACCCGGTGCTCGGGCTCGAGGTGCACGTCGAGCTGTCCACCGCGACCAAGATGTTCTGCGGCTGCGCCACCGCCTTCGGCGCCGAACCCAACACCCAGGTGTGCCCCGTCTGCCTGGGCCTGCCCGGCTCGCTGCCGGTGCTCAACCGCGCCGCGGTGGACTCGGCGATCCGGATCGGGCTGGCCCTGAACTGCGAGATCGTGCCGTGGTGCCGTTTCGCCCGCAAGAACTACTTCTACCCGGACATGCCGAAGAACTATCAGATCTCGCAGTACGACGAGCCCATCGCCGTCGACGGCTACCTCGAGGCGCCGCTGGAAGACGGCACCACCTGGCGGGTGGCGATCGAGCGCGCGCACATGGAGGAGGACACCGGAAAGCTGACCCACCTGGGCAGCGAGACCGGGCGCATCCACGGGGCGACGACGTCGCTGATCGACTACAACCGGGCCGGCGTGCCGCTGATCGAGATCGTCACCAAGCCGATCGTCGGGGCCGGGGCGCGGGCGCCGCAGATCGCCCGGGCGTACGTGACGGCGCTGCGAGACCTGTTGCGGGCGTTGGACGTTTCCGATGTCCGGATGGACCAGGGCTCGATGCGCTGCGATGCCAACGTGTCGCTGAAACCGGCCGGGAGGGCCGAGTTCGGCACCCGCACCGAGACCAAGAACGTCAACTCGCTGCGCAGCGTCGAGGTCGCCGTGCGCTACGAAATGCAGCGCCAGGGCGCGGTTCTGGCCTCCGGCGGCCGGATCACCCAGGAGACCAGGCACTTTCACGAGGCGGGTTACACCAGCCCGGGCCGTGTCAAGGAGACCGCCGAGGACTACCGCTACTTCCCCGAGCCCGACCTGGAGCCCGTGGCGCCCAGCCGCGAGCTGGTCGAGCAGCTACGGCTAACCATCCCCGAGCTACCGTGGCTGAGCCGCAAGCGGATTCAGCAGGAGTGGGGTGTGTCCGACGAGGTGATGCGCGATCTCGTCAACGCCGGAGCCGTCGAACTGGTCACGGCGACCGTTCGGCACGGCGCCTCCAGCGAGCAGGCGCGCGCCTGGTGGGGCAACTTCCTGGTGCAGAAGGCCAACGAGGCCGGCGTCTCCCTCGACGAGCTCGCCGTCACGCCCGCCCAGGTCGCCGCCGTGGCGGCGCTGGTCGACGAGGGCAAACTGTCCAACAAGCTGGCCCGCCAGGTCGTGGAGGGGGTGCTGGCCGGCGAAGGCGAACCCGAGCAGGTGATGATCGCCCGGGGTCTGGTGCTGGTGCGCGACGACTCGGTGACCCAGGCCGCCGTCGACGAGGCCCTGGCCGCCAACCCCGATGTGGCGGAGAAGATCCGCGGCGGCAAGGTGGCCGCGGCGGGCGCGATCGTCGGCGCGGTCATGAAGGCCACCCGCGGACAGGCCGACGCGGCGCGGGTGCGCGAACTCGTCCTGGCCGCCTGCGGGCAGGGGTAACGCCCCGGGGGGCCGGCACGCGAACGGTCACGGGAAAAACCTGGCCAAAGCCCGTCGCGCGCACCCATGATGGTCATGTGGTGGATGAATCGTTCGAAGACCTCATGGCGATGCTGGACCATCCGGTGTTCGTGGTGACGACCCACGACAACGGCCGGCCCTCGGGCTGCCTGGTCAGCTTCGCCAACCAGGCCAGCGTCGACCCGCCCGGGTTTCTGGTCGGCATCGCCAGGAAAAGCCATGGCTTCGAGGCGGCGAGCCGATCGCAGCATCTGGCCGTGCACGTCCTGCCGCGCCAGCAGCGTGGGATCGCCGAACTGTTCGGCGACCAAACCCGTTCGGCGTCGGACAGTTTCGATCGTTGTTCGTGGCGCGCCGGCCCTGCGGGCATGCCGATCCTCGACGCCGCGATCGCCTGGTTCGTCGGCAGGACGGTGGACCGCCTCCCTATCGGGGACCACATGGCGTGCCTGCTGGCGCCCGTCGCAACCTGGGCCCCCGAGTCCTCCGAGGAACCGCTGTACCTGTCCGACTTCGACGACGCCGACCCCGGGCACCAGACGTCGCAGCGGCTTTTCGACAGGGCGCCGGCCGACGCCGCGCGCCGGTACGGCGTCCGGTTCACCCTCGGCGGGCTGTGAGCCGGCCGCCACCCGTCACGTCTTGTCGTCGTTGTTGCGCGGGAAGCCGCCGCCCTGCGGGAACAGCGGAAAGACCACGTCGTCGAGCTTCTGGGCGTCCCCGTCGGTCTTGTTGACGGTCGCGCCCCACACGTTGCCGTCCGGCGACATCCGCAGCGCCCAGGCGTGGGCATGGGTGTCCTTGCGCACGACGTCGGGCTCACCGGTGACCGCGCCCGTGGAGGGGGCCAGCCGCACCGCCACCGTCAGCTTGGGGTTGATCAGGTTGATCAGCACGGTGCCGTCCATCGCCGCGCAGCCGGCCACGCCGGGCTTGTCCGGCCACGTCCACACCGCGGAGACCTCCGAGGTCTTGGTGATGCGCTGCAACCGGTCCGCGGTCGGGGTGCGGTCGGCGACATACAGCGACCCGTCGACGGGGTCGATGCACAGGCCGCCGCCTGAGCCGATGCCCGACAGGGCCGTCGTCGGCGGCGCCTGGCCGACGGTGGTCGGCTGCTCGATGCGCAGCACCTTGCCGGCCAGCGAAGTGGGATCGGCGGCCATCGCGGGGTTGCCCGCGTCGCCGGTCATCACGACCAGGGTGGTGGGGCTGGTGAAGACCAGCGCCCCCATGTTGCCCGTCGCCCCCTTGGGGATGCCGGTCAGGATGTCCTTGGGGATGTCGCCGTCGGCGATCCGGATCACCCGGTTGTCGGTGGGCGTGCTGATGTAGGCATACATCAGGCGGTCCTGGCTGTAGGTCGGCGACAGCACGATGTCCATCAGGCCGCCGTCCCCGGACGGGTCGACCGGGATGACGGTCTTCACCTTCGGTTCGGCGCTGACCGAGATGTCCTTGACCGCCCCGGTGAGGCGCTCGGCGACCAGCGCGGTTTTGCTGTCCATGCCCATGATGAGGCCGCTGGTGCTGCCCAGGCAGCCCTGCATCACCCCCGGGGCCGGGCACTCCTTGGGGAACGGCGTGGGCGGCAGCGGCGGCGGCGGGGGAGGCGTCGAGCTGGGCTGCGGCTTGAGCTCCGGGTTGGTGGTGAAGGGCTGGGATTGGGCGTCGTTGAACCGTGCGCAGCCGCTCGACACCAGCACAACCGCGGAAAGTGCGGCGAGCCCGCCCCGCACCAAGCGCCGTAGTCGCATGACCGACAGGCTACGGACAACTCCAGCGCGGTCGCCACAGGCCCGCGCGTGGGGGCGCGTTCCCGCCCTCCGGTGGCCCCCCGACGGGACGATTCGGGTGATTCGGGGGCTCGACGGACCATTTCGGCGGTATGAGCGCCGATTGCCGGGCGAAAGCGCCGCTCAAATCCCCAATTCGGGCATAAATGCCCTTACCCTGACACGCGTGACCAGTCAATCGCATGACGCACCGTGGCAGCGGCCGGACCAATCCCCGGAGCCGATCCCGGGTCGCCCCGCCTCGGCACGCTTGGTCGACCCCGAAGACGACCTGACGCCGGCCGGGTACCCGGGTGACTTCGGCACCACCACCGTCATCCCGTACGCCGACCCGAACCAGGCGGGTGGTCACAGCGCACCGGCGTACAACCTCCTCGACGACCAGGAGCCCCTGCCCTACGTCCAACCTCATGTCCCGGCCCGGCCCGCGTCCGTCGAGCCCGTCCACATCGATGCCGACGAGAGCGACGACCGCGAGCACGCCGTCGGCCGCCGCGGCACCCAGTACCTGGGTCTGCTGGTGCTGCGCGTCGGGCTCGGGGTCGTGCTGGGCGCCCACGGCCTGCAGAAGCTGTTCGGCTGGTGGGGCGGTTCGGGCGTCACGGGGTTCAGGAACTCGCTGTCCGACGTCGGCTACCAGCACGCGGACATCCTGGCCTACGTCAGCGCCGGCGGCGAGGCCGTCGCGGGGGTGCTGCTGGTGCTGGGGTTGTTCACCCCGCTCGCCGCGGCGGGTGCGCTCGCCTTCCTGATCAACGGCCTGTTGGCCACCGTCTCGGCGCGGCCGCATGCTCGCACCTTCTCGTACTTCCTGCCGGACGGGCACGAGTACCAGATCACGCTGATCGTCCTGGCCGTGGCCGTGATCCTGTGCGGACCGGGCCGCTACGGCCTCGACGCCGGCCGGGGCTGGGCGCACCGGCCCTTCATCGGGTCGTTCGTCGCCCTGCTGGCCGGCATCGCCGCCGGCATCGGGGTGTGGGTGCTGCTCAACGGCGTCAATCCGATCACCTGAAACCCCTACCGATAGGGGTTGGGCACCCGCCCGGAGCTGGCCGCGGTCAGCTTGGGCAGCGAAGCGAAGTCGACCGCGGGCAGCCGCAGGTCCGCGCCGCTTTTGAGGTGCGCCCGCGCCCACGAGCCCTTGTGGAAGCGCAGCCCGTCGATCTCCTCCCATCGGACCGTCCGGGTGCCCAGCAGCGTCCGGACGGCGACGCCGCGGTCGTCGGCGACCGTCCGCAGCCGCACGATCAGCGCGGAGAGCACCACCGGGATGGCGAGCAGCGGCGCCGCCGGCGGCCAGGCCAGCACCGGGATCAGCAACCCGAGGGCGAAGAATCCGACGGCCAGGTGTGCCATCGGCGAAATCTTGATCACCACGGGGGTTCGGGAAGACGGTCCAGCAGCCACCCCCGCATCATCCCACCGCACGCTCGGCGGGCTGCCCCGTGCCGCGTGTGACGCCATGGTGACCGGTCACGCCGGGCGATACCGGCGCCCGCCGGATTTGACGGCTGAGCAGTGCGAAGGCTAACGTCGGACGTTATGGATACCGCCGGAAAGCCCGGGATGCTCGTAGTAATTGGTCGGCGCGTTGGGGTCTGACCAGCTTTTCGGCATTTGAAGCGATCCAGCACCAACGCGCAACCCTCGTGCAGCAGCTGAGCTGACGGGGGTTTTTTCTTGCCCCCAGCGAGACCCCCAGCGAGACCCCCAGAGTGAATAAGGACCAGACGACAGTGAGCGCTCCCACCAGGCCGCACACCCCGCAGCCACACAGCGCGGCCGACATCGCCTCGGACGCGGTCAAGCCCGCCGCGAAGAACCCGATCGACGCATCGAAAGATGTTGCGCCGCATCAACTCACCGGCGCGCAGTCGGTGATCCGGTCGCTGGAGGAACTCGGCGTCGAGGTCATCTTCGGGATCCCGGGCGGCGCGGTGCTGCCGGTCTACGACCCGCTGTTCGACTCGAAGAAGCTGCGCCACGTGCTGGTGCGCCACGAGCAGGGCGCCGGGCATGCCGCCAGCGGTTACGCGCACGCCACCGGCAGGGTCGGGGTGTGCATGGCGACCTCGGGCCCGGGCGCGACCAACCTGGTGACCCCGCTGGCCGACGCGCAGATGGACTCGATACCCGTGGTCGCCATCACCGGGCAGGTCGGGCGTTCGCTGATCGGGACCGACGCGTTCCAGGAGGCCGACATCTCGGGCATCACGATGCCGATCACCAAACACAACTTCCTGGTCCGCGCCGGCGACGACATTCCGCGGGTGATCGCCGAGGCGTTCCACATCGCCGCCACCGGACGCCCCGGCGCGGTGCTCGTCGACATCCCCAAGGACGTGCTGCAGGGCCAGTGCACCTTCAGCTGGCCGCCGCGCATGGACCTGCCCGGCTACAAGCCGAACACCAAGCCGCACAACCGGCAGATCCGGGAGGCCGCCAAGCTGATCGCGGCCGCCCGCAAGCCGGTGCTCTACGTGGGCGGCGGCGTCATCCGCGGCGAGGCGACCGAACAGCTGCGCGAGCTGGCCGAGCTGACCGGCATCCCGGTGGTCACCACGCTGATGGCGCGCGGGGCGTTCCCGGACAGCCACCGCCAGCACCTGGGCATGCCGGGCATGCACGGCACGGTCGCGGCGGTGGCGGGTCTGCAGCGCGCCGACCTGCTGATCGCGCTGGGCACCCGGTTCGACGACCGGGTCACCGGCAAGCTCGACACCTTCGCGCCGGAGGCCAAGGTCATCCACGCCGACATCGACCCGGCCGAGATCGGCAAGAACCGGCACGCCGACGTGCCGATCGTCGGCGACGTCAAGGCGGTCATCACCGAGCTGATCGCGATGCTGCGCCACCACAGCGGTGCCGGCACCGCCCCCGTCCCGGACATGACCGACTGGTGGACCTATCTGGACGACGTCAAGTCGACCTACCCACTGAGCTACGGCCCGCAGAGCGACGGCAGCCTGAGCCCGGAACTCGTGATCGAAAAGCTCGGTCAGATCGCCGGACCGGATGCGGTGTACGTCGCCGGCGTTGGGCAACACCAGATGTGGGCGGCGCAGTTCATCTCCTACGAGAAGCCGCGCACCTGGCTCAACTCCGGCGGGTTGGGCACCATGGGGTTCGCCGTCCCGGCGGCCATGGGCGCCAAGATCGCCCGCCCCGACGCCGAGGTGTGGGCGATCGACGGCGACGGCTGCTTCCAGATGACCAACCAGGAGCTGGCCACCTGCGCGATCGAGGGCGTGCCGATCAAGGTGGCGCTGATCAACAACGGCAACCTGGGCATGGTGCGCCAGTGGCAGACCCTGTTCTACGGGGAGCGGTACTCGCAGACCGACCTGGCCACCCACTCGCATCGCATCCCGGACTTCGTCAAGCTGGCCGAGGCGCTGGGCTGCGTCGGATTTCGTTGCGAGCGTTCAGAAGACGTCGCCGACGTCATCGCCGCGGCGCGCGAGATCAACGACCGCCCGGTGGTCATCGACTTCATCGTCGGCGCCGACGCCCAGGTGTGGCCGATGGTGGCCGCCGGGACCAGCAACGACGAGATCCAGGCGGCCCGCGGCATCCGGCCGCTGTTCGACGACGAAAGCGAAGGGCACGCCTGATGACCCCCCCCACCCACACGTTGTCGGTGCTGGTCGAAGACAAGCCCGGCGTGCTCGCCCGCATCGCGGCGCTGTTCTCCCGGCGCGGGTTCAACATCGAGTCGTTGGCCGTCGGCCCGACCGAGTGCAAGGACATGTCGCGGATGACGATCGTGGTCTCCGCCGAGGAGACCCCGCTCGAGCAGGTGACCAAGCAGCTCAACAAGCTGATCAACGTCATCAAGATCGTCGAGCTCGACGACGATAATTCGGTGTCGCGCGAGCTGGCGCTGATCAAGGTGCGGGCCGACGCCGGCACCCGCAGCCAGGTGATCGAAGCGGTGAACCTGTTCCGCGCCAAGGTGATCGACGTATCGCCGGAGGCGCTGACCATCGAGGCCACCGGCAACCGCGGCAAGATCGAGGCGCTGCTGCGGGTGCTGGAGCCGTTCGGTGTCCGCGAGATCGTCCAGTCCGGAGTGGTGTCGCTGTCGCGCGGTCCGCGGGGCTTGGGCACCAAGTAGATTTCAGTTGTTGCGAACACGAAGGAGATAGGGAACGTGCCATCCGAGGCATTGGAGATGTTCTACGACGACGACGCAGATCTGTCGATCATCGCCGGCCGCAAGGTCGGTGTGATCGGTTACGGCAGCCAGGGGCATGCCCACGCGCTGAGCCTGCGCGACTCGGGCGTGCAGGTGAAGGTGGGCCTCAAGGAGGGCTCGAAGTCCCGGGCGAAGGTCGAGGAGCAGGGCCTGGAGGTCGACACCCCCGCGGAGGTCGCCAGGTGGGCCGACGTGATCATGCTGCTGGCCCCCGACACCGCCCAGGCGGAGATCTTCAAAAACGACATCGAGCCCAACCTGAAAGACGGTGACGCGCTGTTCTTCGGGCACGGGCTCAACATCCATTTCGGGCTGATCAAGCCCCCGGCCGAGGTCACCGTCGCCATGGTCGCCCCGAAGGGCCCCGGGCACCTGGTGCGCCGGCAGTTCGTCGACGGCAAGGGCGTGCCGTGCCTGATCGCCGTAGACCAGGACCCGACCGGGAAGGGCGAGGCGCTGGCGCTGTCCTACGCCAAGGGCATCGGCGGCACCCGGGCCGGCGTCATCAAGACCACGTTCAAAGACGAGACGGAGACCGACCTCTTCGGCGAACAGGCTGTGTTGTGCGGCGGCACAGAGGAATTGGTGAAGACCGGATTCGACGTGATGGTGGAGGCGGGCTACCCGCCGGAGATGGCGTACTTCGAGGTGCTGCACGAGCTGAAGCTGATCGTCGACCTGATGTATGAGGGTGGCATCGCCCGGATGAACTACTCGGTGTCCGACACCGCGGAATTCGGCGGGTACCTGTCGGGTCCGCGGGTCATCGACGCCGGCACCAAGGAGCGGATGCGCGAGATCCTGCGCGACATCCAGAACGGCAGCTTCGTCAAGAAGCTGGTCGCCAACGTCGAGGGCGGCAACAAGCAGCTCGAGGAGCTGCGCAGGCAGAACGCCGAGCACCCCATCGAGGTCACCGGCAAGAAGCTGCGCGACCTGATGAGCTGGGTCGACCGCCCGATCACCGAGACCGCCTAGCCGCGCTTCGCGCCGAATGTGCACTCAGGGCGAGTTTTACGCGATTTTCTCGCCGTGAGTGCACGCTCGGTGGCTCAGGACGCCGTGAGGCGTCCCGCCGTGGTGACCACGCGGCGGGCCAGGTGGTCGAGCGCGTCGGCGGTGGCCTTGTCGATGTCCTCGATGTTGTCGTGGGTGGCGACCAGGCTCACCCCGTAGGGGTTGCCGTCGACGAACTTCATCGGATCGGTGTATCCCGGCGGCACGATGATGCCGCCGAAGTGCATCAACGTGATGTACAGCGCGAGCAGCGTCGTCTCCTGGCCGCCGTGCAGGGTGTTGGCGGACGTGAAGGCCGCAGACACCTGGTCCGCGAGCTTGCCCCTGCGACCACAGCCCGCCCGGGGAGTCGCCGAGGAGTAGAGGAAGGCGCGCAATTGCGCTGCGGGGGAGCCGAATCGGGTCGGCGAACCGAAGATCACCGCGTCGGCCCACACGATGTCGTCACCGGTGGCGGCGGGAAGATCCTGGGTCGCTTCGTAGTTCGCGGTCCACGCCGGGCTGTGGGCGAACGACTGCGGGTCGAGGGTCTCGGCGACGTGGCGCACCCGGACCTCGGCGCCCGCGGCCCCGCCCGACGAAGCGCCGACCGTCCGCCGCCCGCGAAAACCGCAGCCGATAGGCTGACCGCGTGAACCTGCCTGTTGTATTGATCGCCGACAAACTCGCCCCGTCAACCGTCGCCGCGCTCGGAGACCAGGTGGAGGTGCGCTGGGTGGACGGCCCCGACCGTGAGAAGCTGTTGGCCGCGGTGGGTGAGGCCGACGCGCTGCTGGTGCGCTCGGCCACCACCGTCGACGCCGAGGTGCTGGCGGCGGCCCCCAAGCTGAAGATCGTGGCCCGCGCCGGCGTGGGGCTGGACAACGTCGACGTCGACGCCGCCACCGAGCGCGGGGTGCTGGTGGTCAACGCCCCGACGTCCAACATCCACAGCGCCGCGGAGCACGCCATGGCCCTGCTGCTGGCCGCCGCCCGCCAGATCCCGGCCGCCGACGCCTCCCTGCGCGCCCACGCCTGGAAACGGTCGTCGTTCTCGGGCACCGAGATCCTCGGCAAGACCGCCGGCATCGTCGGGCTGGGCCGGATCGGGCAACTGGTCGCCCAACGGCTCGCGGCCTTCGGCGCGCACCTCGTCGCCTACGACCCCTACGTGTCGGCGTCCCGCGCCGCCCAGCTCGGCATCGAACTGCTGTCGCTCGACGACCTGCTGGCCCGCGCCGACTTCATCTCGGTGCACCTGCCCAAGACGCCCGAGACGGCGGGGCTGATCGACAAGGAGGCGCTGGCCAAGACCAAGCCGGGCGTCATCATCGTCAACGCCGCGCGCGGTGGCCTGGTGGACGAGGCCGCACTGGCCGATGCCATCAGCAGCGGCCACGTCCGCGGCGCCGGTATCGACGTCTTCGCCAAGGAGCCGTGCACCGAGAGCCCGCTGTTCGAGCTGCCGCAGGTGGTGGTGACGCCGCACCTGGGCGCGTCCACGGCCGAGGCCCAGGACCGGGCCGGCACCGACGTCGCGGAAAGCGTGAAGCTGGCCCTGGCCGGGGAGTTCGTCCCGGACGCGGTCAACGTCGGCGGCGGGGCGGTCAGCGAAGAGGTGGCGCCCTGGCTGGACCTGGTGCGCAAGCTGGGGGTGCTGGCCGCCGCCCTGTCCAGCGGACTGCCGGCGTCGGTGTCGGTGCAGGTGCGCGGCGAGCTGGCCGCCGAAGACGTCGAGGTGCTGCGGCTTTCGGCGCTGCGCGGTCTGTTCTCGGCGGTCATCGAGGACACCGTGACGTTCGTCAACGCGCCCGCGCTGGCCGAGGAGCGCGGCGTGACCGCCCAGATCACGAAGGCCTCGGAGAGCCCCAACCACCGCAGCCTGGTCGACGTGCGGGCGGTCGGGCCGGACGGGTCGACGGTCAACGTGGCCGGCACGTTGTCGGGGCCGCAGCTGACCGAGAAGATCGTGCAGATCAACGGTCGCAACTTCGACCTGCGCGCCGAGGGCACCAACCTGGTGATCAACTACGTCGACCAGCCCGGCGCGCTGGGCAAGATCGGCACCCTGCTGGGCGGGGCCGGGGTGAACATCCACGCCGCGCAGCTGTCCGAGGACGCCGCGGGGCCGGGAGCGACCATCCTGCTGCGCCTGGACCGGGACGTCCCCGCGCAGGTGCGGTCGGCGATCGCGGCCGCCGTGAGCGCCAACAAACTCGAAGTGGTCGACCTGTCGTGAAACTCGCGGTCATCGGCGGCGACGGGATCGGCCCCGAGGTGGTGACCGAGGCGGTCAAGGTGCTCGACGCGGTCCTGCCCGGCGTGCAGAAGACCGACTACGACCTGGGTGCTCGGCGATACCACGCCACCGGCGAGCTGCTGCCGGACTCGGTGCTGGCCGAACTGCGCGAGCACGACGCCATTCTGCTCGGGGCGATCGGTGACCCCTCGGTGCCCAGCGGGGTGCTGGAGCGAGGACTGTTGCTGCGCATGCGTTTTGAGCTGGACCATCACGTGAACCTGCGGCCGGCCCGGCTCTTTCCAGGCGTGAGCAGCCCGCTCGCCGGAAATCCGGAGATCGATTTCGTGGTGGTGCGTGAGGGAACCGAAGGGCCCTACACGGGTACCGGCGGCGCGATCCGCGCCGGCACGCCCCACGAGGTCGCCACCGAGGTGAGCCTGAACACCGCGTTCGGGGTACGTCGCGTGGTCGCCGACGCGTTCGAGCGTGCCCGGCGGCGGCGCGGACACCTGACATTGGTGCACAAGACCAACGTGCTGACGTTCGCCGGGACGCTGTGGTCGCGGATCGTGGCGCAGGTCGGCGCGGAATACCCCGACGTGGAGGTGGCCTACCAGCACGTCGACGCCGCCACCATCTTCCTGGTCACCGATCCGGGGCGCTTCGACGTGATCGTCACCGACAACCTGTTCGGCGACATCATCACCGACCTGGCCGCGGCGGTGTGTGGCGGAATCGGGCTGGCGGCCAGTGGCAACATCGACGCCACCCGCGCCAACCCGTCGATGTTCGAGCCCGTGCACGGCAGCGCGCCGGATATCGCCGGGCGGGGAGTCGCGGACCCGACCGCGGCGATCATGTCGGTGGCGCTGCTGCTCGCCCATCTGGGGGAAGACGACGCCGCCGTCAGAGTCGATCGGGCGGTCGCGACCTATCTGTCGACTCGCGGGAGGCAACGGCCGGCCACCGGCGAAGTCGGCGAACGGATCGCCGCCGCGCTCTAGCCTCGAGTCCGGGCGGCAGCAGGCGCGCCGGCACCAACGGCACCGCCAGCAACGGGAACAGCCCGCACAGCGCCCAGGCGATGGGATACTTCGACGCCGTGATCAGCGCACCGAACATCGGTGGCGCGGCGGCCGCCATCAGCCGCTGCGTGGTGTTCTGGATGCCCAGGGCGCGGCCGCTCCAGAACGGCCCGGCGAACTCGGTGATCGCGGTCGCCTCCAGCCCGTTGTCGAGGACCGCGATCACCGAGATGGCGATCATCAGCGGCACCTGGTAACGCGAATTCAGATCATCGGCCCACGCCAGCAGGAAGAGGGTCACGGCGGCCGCGCCGGCGATGATTCGGACCGGCCGCATCCGTGAGCCGATCCGGTCCGACCAGCGGCCGACCGTGATGCGGCCCGCGGCGCCCAGGAGCTGCGAGAGGGTGACCATGGCGCCGGCGGCCGCGATCGACCACTTCAGGTTGTTGATCAGCCACACCAGCATGAACGTCACGGTCACCGTCTGCGGCATCATCAGCAGACCGGCCACCGCGTGGATGCGCGGCAGCACCAGCGACCCCCGGTAGGGGCTGGCCAATTCCTGATCGGTGGCCGCCCGCCGGGATTTTCGCGGCGGGTCGACGATCCCGATGGCCGCGGCCACCGCCGCCAGCGTGCACGCGAAGGCCGGAAACATCAGGCCCGATCGCGGGCCGTGTTCGGCGAGCTCGGGAATCACCATCGCGCCCAAGGCGATTCCCAGGGGCTGAGCGGTTTGGCGGATACCCATGGCCATGCCGCGCTGATTCGGCGGGAACCACGCGGAAACCAGCCGTCCGCCGGCGCTGTTGCAGCTCGCGGCGGCCATGCCGCCGAGGAACAGGTACAGGCCGGTCAGGAACATCGAATGGACCGACGCCGCGGAATAGGCCGCCACCGCGGTCAGGGCGGAACCCGCGGTCAGCACGACGCGCTCGCCGACGCGGTCCAGCACATAACCCCAGAGCACCAGGGTGACGACCATGCCCAAGCTGGGCATCGACGACAGCAGACTTGCTTCGGTCAGCGGAATCCCGTTGGCAAGCTCCAGCGAGGGGATCAGAAAGGCGACGCCGTTGATGAACAGGAACGAACTCGCCGTCACCCCCAGCGAAATGGCCATGATCGACCACCGGGCGCCCGCACTGAGTTGGCCCGTAGAGCCCGGGTCGTTCGGCATCTGCTCATGGTTACACACGGGGCGCAGACGTCAATGGAAGCACGGGGCCCGTGACGACGTGACGACCCGCCACGCCCGGCTGCGCCGCGCTCGCGATCGTCACTAGGCTCAAGCGAATGCGCCTTGGTCGAATCGCCAGCCCGGACGGTGTCGCCTTCGTCAGCATCGAGGGCGAAACCGACGATCCCGCCGGAATGACCGTCCGCGAGATCGCCGAGCATCCGTTCGGCACGCCCACCTTCACCGGCCGGTCGTGGCCGCTGGCCGACGTCCGGCTGCTGGCGCCGATCCTGGCCAGCAAGGTGGTCTGCGTCGGCAAGAACTACGCCGACCACATCGCGGAGATGAGCAACATGACCGGCCCGGCGCCCGCGGACCCGGTCATCTTCCTCAAGCCCAGCACGGCGATCATCGGACCGAACGTGCCGATCCGGCTGCCTGCCAATGCATCACCCGTGCACTTCGAGGGCGAGTTGGCGGTGGTGATCGGCCGGGCGTGCAAGGACGTCCCGGCCGCCAAGGCCGCCGAGAACATTCTCGGCTACACGATCGGCAACGACGTCTCGGCGCGCGACCAGCAGCAGGCCGACGGCCAGTGGACCCGGGCCAAGGGGCATGACACGTTCTGCCCGGTCGGGCCCTGGATCGTCACCGACCTCGAGCCGCTGGACGCGGCCGACCTCGAATTGCGCACCGAGGTCAACGGCGAAACCAAGCAACACAGCCGCACCTCGCTGATGATCCACGACATCGGCGCCATCGTGGAGTGGATCTCGGCCGTGATGACTCTGCTGCCCGGCGACCTGATCCTCACCGGGACACCGGCGGGGGTGGGTCCCCTCGAGGATGGCGACACCGTCTCGGTCACCATCGAGGGAATCGGCACCCTGCGCAATCCCGTAGTCCGCAAAGGAAAGTCGTGAATTTTACCACCGATGTCCGAGTCCGGTTCTGCCCATCGCCCACCGGAATCCCGCACGTCGGGATGGTCCGCACCGCGCTGTTCAACTGGGCCTACGCCCGACACACCGGCGGCACCTTCGTGTTTCGCATCGAGGACACCGATGCGCAGCGCGACACCGAGGAAAGCTACCTGGCGCTGCTCGACGCGCTGCGCTGGCTCGGCCTCGACTGGGACGAGGGGCCCGAGGTCGGTGGCCCCTACGGACCGTACCGGCAGTCGCAGCGCAAAGGCATCTACCGCGACGTGGTGGCCCGGCTGCTCGAAGCGGGTGAGGCCTACTACGCCTTCTCCACGCCGGAGGAGGTCGAGGCGCGGCACATCGCCGCCGGCCGCAACCCCAAGCTGGGGTACGACAACTTCGACCGGCAGCTGACCGGCGCGCAGCGCTCGGCGTTTCTGGCCGAGGGCCGTAAGCCCGTGGTGCGGCTGCGGATGCCCGACGAGGACCTCGGCTGGGACGACCTGGTGCGTGGGCCTACCACCTTCGCCGCGGGCAGCGTGCCCGATTTCGCGCTGACCCGCGCCAGCGGAGATCCGTTGTACACCTTGGTCAACCCGTGCGACGACGCGCTGATGAAGATCACCCACGTGCTGCGGGGCGAGGATCTGCTGCCTTCGACTCCCCGCCAGTTGGCGCTGTATCAGGCGCTGATCCGGATCGGTGTCGCCGAGCGGACCCCGGAATTCGCGCACCTGCCAACCGTGTTGGGGGAGGGGACGAAGAAGCTCTCGAAGCGAGACCCGGAGTCGAACCTGTTCACCCACCGGGAGCGCGGCTTCATCCCCGAGGGGCTGCTGAATTACCTGGCGCTGCTCGGCTGGGCGATCGCCGACGACCACGACCTGTTCAGCCTCGACGAGATGGTCGCCGCCTTCGACGTCGTCGACGTCAATTCCAACCCCGCCCGGTTCGACCAGAAGAAAGCCGACGCGCTCAACGCCGAGCACATCCGCATGCTCGACGCGGACGACTTCACCGCCCGGCTGCGCGACTACTTGGGTGCGCACGGCAGTCGCACCGGGCTCGACGACGCCGGCTTCGCCGTGGCGGCCCGGCTGGTGCAGACCCGCATCGTGGTCCTCGGCGACGCGTGGGACCTGCTGAAGTTTCTCAACGACGACGAATACGCCATCGACCCCAAGGCCGCCGCCAAGGAGCTCGGGCCGGACGCCGACGCGGTACTGGACGCGGCTCTGAGTGCGCTGGACAAAGTGCGCGAGTGGACCGCGGCGCACATCGAGGACGCGCTCAAGGGCGCGCTCGTCGAGGGGCTGGGGCTCAAACCGCGCAAGGCGTTCGGCCCGATCCGGGTGGCCGCCACCGGTGCGACGGTCAGCCCGCCGCTGTTCGAGTCGCTCGAACTGCTCGGCCGCGACCGCAGCCTGCTGCGCCTGCGGGGCGCGCGCACCGGCTAGGAACGACGGGCGTGCGCAACGCGCCTGAAGTCTTTGGTAGTCTGCACTGCGGTTTACAAAGGCCGACAACAGCTGGCAGCGGCGGTCCTCCCGAGGTGGTTTCAGCCGCCGAGGATCGCTCGGACCAGCGGTTTCGGGCAGGCCGTGGGGTATGGTGTAATTGGCAACACAGCTGATTCTGGTTCAGCCATTCTAGGTTCGAGTCCTGGTACCCCAGCAAAAGATCCCAGCGAGATATCCCAGCAGGACATCCCAGCAGGAAATCCCAGCAAAACCTGCTCACCGCAAGCGATTAGGTGGGCTTACCAGGTTGAGCTATGCTGACAGCTCGGATCGGTTCTGGCCCCGTCGTCTAGCGGCCTAGGACGCCGCCCTCTCACGGCGGTAGCGTGGGTTCGAATCCCATCGGGGCTACAAAGACCGTTCACCGGTCACTCACCGGCCGGTCTCCAGCACGGCCGGTGCGGTGGAACCGCCCACCGGCATGTGCGGCAACCCGAGCTTGCGGTGGTCCCACGAGCGGGCGCGGCGGGGGACGATGCGCACACAGACCCGCTTGTTCATCATCTGGTCGACGAACGGCTTCATGTCGTCGGTGTAGGGACCCGTATAGCGCTCCCACACGCTGACCCCCACGCGGTGCGAGACCTCGGGGTCGTCGATGATCTCCGCCACGCCCTCGAAGGAGACCCCGCGCAGGGTGTCGTAGGTGTGGCCGTCCTCGATCAGGAAGCTGACCCGCGGATCCCGTCCGAGGTTGACCGCTTTCTGCGACTTGGCTTTGGTTTCCAGCCAGATCTCGCCGTCGACGACGGCGTACCACATGGCGGTCAGGTGCGGCTGGCCGTCGGAGCCGATGGTGGCCAGCGTGCCGGTGCGGCTCTTGACGACGAAGTCGGCGATCTCGTCCGAGGACATGACGATGCTCGCGCGCTGATTGGTTCCCATGGGTAGTCAGTCTGGCAGGCGTCACCGCGCGACCCGCTCCGAGTCTGCGCCGGTGGCGCCGAACCTGCGCTCACCGCGTGCCACCGCGCGATTGCGACGCGCTGGACGCAGGCTCGGCGTGAAGTCAGAGCCGCCGGGTCAGTGCCTCGGCGGCCGACAACAGGTCGGCGGCCCAGCGCGCCCCGGGCCGCCGACCGATCCGGTCGATCGGCCCGGACACCGATATCGCGGCGACGACGACACCGCGCCCGTCGCGCACCGGCGCCGACACGCTGGCCACCCCCGGCTCCCGTTCGGCGACGCTCTGCGCCCAGCCGCGCCGGCGCACCTCGGCCAGCGTCCGGTCGGTGAATTTCGCCATCGGCAGAACGGCCTTCCGGGTCGCCGCGTCGCTATGGGCCAGTAGCACTTTGGCCCCCGAGCCGGCCGTCATCGGCAGCCTCGCCCCGACCGGGACCGTATCGCGAAGGCCGGCAGCCGGTTCCAGAGCGGCCACGCAGACCCGCGACGTGCCCTCGCGGCGGTACAGCTGAACACTTTCGCCGGTCGTCTCGCGCAACTCGGGCAGTACGGCCGCGCCGGCGGCCAGCAGGGGATCGTGCACGCGGGTCGCCAGTTCGCTGACGGCGGGTCCGAGGCACCAGCGGCCGTCGTCGTCGCGCGCCAACAGGCGGTGGACCTCGAGTGCGGCCGCCAGCCGGTACGCGGTGGCCCGCGGCAAGCCGGTGCGCTCGCACAGTTCGGCTAATCCGCACGGCGATTCGGCGACCGTGTGCAGGACGCCCATCGCTTTGTCGAGGACGCCGATGCCGCTATGCTGTCTCACGAAGAGATACTAGCGTCTCGCATAGTGAGATCACCAGTCCTGATCTGCGAGCGGGCCGCAAACAAACGAGGCGAAACGAGGCGAGGTCGAAATGGGATCGCAGCGCAAGGCGTCTGGCACGGGTGCGCCGCGCACCTTGGCCGAAAAGGTGTGGGACGACCACGTTGTGGTACCCGGTGGCGGTCCAGAACAGGCGGGGGCACCCGACTTGATCTATATCGACCTGCATCTGGTGCACGAGGTGACCAGTCCTCAGGCTTTCGACGGCCTGCGCCTGGCCGGGCGCCCGGTGCGCCGGCCCGACCTGACGCTGGCCACCGAGGACCACAACGTGCCCACCGTCGACATCGACAAGCCCATCGCCGATCCGGTGTCGCGCATCCAGGTCGACACATTGCGGCGCAACTGCGAGGAATTCGGTGTCCGGCTCTATCCGATGGGCGACATCGAGCAGGGCATCGTGCACGTCGTCGGACCCCAATTGGGGCTGACGCAACCGGGAATGACGGTCGTCTGTGGCGACAGCCACACCTCCACCCACGGCGCGTTCGGGGCGCTGGCCATGGGCATCGGCACCTCGGAGGTCGAGCACGTGCTGGCCACCCAGACGCTGCCGCTGCGGCCGTTCAAGACGATGGCGGTCAACGTGGATGGGGGGGTCGACGGGCGGCTGCCCGACGGGGTGACCGCAAAAGACGTCATCCTGGCGCTGATCGCCCAGATCGGCACGGGCGGCGGGCAGGGCCACGTCATCGAATACCGGGGCAGCGCCATCGAATCGCTGTCCATGGAGGGCAGGATGACGATCTGCAACATGAGCATCGAAGCGGGCGCCCGGGCCGGGATGGTGGCGCCCGATGACACCACGTACGAATTCCTGCGGGGCCGCCTGCACGCGCCGACCGGCGCGCACTGGGACGCCGCGATGCGGTACTGGCGGCAGCTGCGCACGGACCCCGGCGCCACCTTCGACACCGAGGTCCACCTCGACGCAACCTCGTTGAGCCCGTTCGTCACCTGGGGCACCAACCCCGGCCAGGGGGTGCCGTTGGCGGCGGCCGTCCCGGATCCCGCGCAGATCGCCGACGAGGGCGATCGGAGAGCCGCCGAGAAAGCCCTGGCGTACATGGACCTTCAACCGGGTACTCCCATGCGCGATATCGCGGTCGACGTGGTGTTCGTCGGCTCGTGCACCAACGGCCGTATCGAAGATCTGCGTGCCGTGGCCGAGGTGTTGCGGGGCCGCAGGGTCGCCCACGGGGTCCGGATGCTCGTGGTACCGGGCTCCATGCGGGTGCGCGCACAGGCCGAAGCCGAAGGGCTGAATGAGATTTTCACCACAGCGGGCGCGGAATGGCGGCAGGCCGGATGCTCGATGTGCCTGGGGATGAACCCGGATCAGCTTGCGCCGGGGGAGCGCTGCGCCGCCACGTCCAACCGCAACTTCGAAGGCCGGCAGGGCAAGGGCGGCCGCACACATCTGGTTTCGCCGGCCGTGGCCGCCGCCACGGCGATCCGCGGAAGATTGTCCGCCCCCGCGGACCTGAACTGACCGACTGACAAGGGGATGAGCATGGAAGCCTTTCGCACCCATACCGGTATCGGCGTGCCGCTGCGGCGCTCCAACGTCGACACCGACCAGATCATTCCGGCGGTCTTTTTGAAGCGGGTCACCCGAACCGGTTTCGAGGACGGCCTGTTTGCCACCTGGCGCTCGGATCCCTCATTCGTGCTGAACCTCAGCCCCTTCGACCGAGGCTCGGTCCTGGTCGCCGGGCCCGATTTCGGGACCGGCTCGTCGCGTGAGCACGCGGTGTGGGCGCTCATGGACTACGGCTTCCGGGTGGTCATCTCCTCGCGCTTCGGCGACATCTTCCGGGGCAACGCGGGCAAGGCGGGCCTCCTGGCGGCGGAAGTTTCTCAAGACGGCGTCGAGCTTCTCTGGAAGCTCATCGAGCAGAGTCCGGGCCTGGAAATCACTGCCAACCTTCAAGATCGAAATATCACCGCCGGAACGGCGGTGCTGCCGTTCAACATTGACGATCACACCGCCTGGCGATTGCTCGAGGGACTCGACGATATAGCCCTTACGCTGCGGAAACTCGACGATATCGAGGCTTTCGAGGCGACCCGTCCCGAGTGGAAACCCCGCATTTCGCCCACCCGTTGACGTCCCGCCGGGCACCGAATTGGGGGCCCGGCGGCCGCGGTGGCCCGGCCGATTTCGGGGGCATCCCACGAGTCAAGGGCGGCAACCGGATTGCGAAATTTACGGTTAGCCGGTCCTGAAATTGCGCGTGGCTCTTGGAAATTTGCCGGGTAAAGGTTTACCGTGTGCACTAGTCGGTTCCAAAAAAACGCGGGACCAATGGCTTCGGAGGGTATGGATGAACAAAGCAGAGCTCATTGACGTGCTCACAGAGAAAATGGGCTCGGACCGTCGGCAGGCGACCGCCGCCGTCGAGAATGTCGTCGACACCATCGTGCGTGCGGTGCACAAGGGCGAAAGCGTCACCATCACCGGGTTCGGCGTCTTCGAACAGCGTCGGCGCGCGGCGCGGGTTGCCCGCAACCCGCGTACCGGCGAGACGGTGAAGGTGAAGCCCACGTCCGTTCCGGCATTCCGGCCCGGTGCCCAGTTCAAAGCGGTTGTGTCTGGGGCGCAGCGTCTCCCGGCCGAGGGTCCCGCCGTCAAGCGCGGTGTCGTAGCCGCGAGTGCGGCCAAGAGGGCGGCGAAGAAGGCGCCGGCCCGCAAGACGGCCGCCAAGAAGACCGCCGCGACCAAGGCCCCGGCGAAGAAGGCCGCGACCAAGGCCCCGGCGAAGAAGGCCGCGACCAAGGCCCCGGTCAAGAAGGCCGCGACCAAGGCCCCGGTCAAGAAGGCCGCGACCAAGGCCCCGGTCAAGAAGGCCGCGACCAAGGCCCCGGTCAAGAAGGCCGCGACCAAGGCCCCGGTCAAGAAGGCCGCGGCGAAGGCCCCGGCCAAGAAGGCGGCGGCAACGTCGCGACGCGGCCGCAGGTAGGCAGTCCACAGCGAATACCCTTCGGGGGCAGTGATGCCCCCGAAGGGTATTCGCGTGTCAGGTGCGGACGTTGGCGGCCAGCGGGCCGCCGATGTGATCGGCTGCCGTCAGCCGTCCGTCCGACAAGGACAGCACCCAGGCGCTGCCCTTGGTGTTGCGCGACGTGTCGGGGCGCAGGCGGTCGCGTTCGCACCACCAGGCGATCAGGTCGGGAATCACCTTGCCCTGGGTGCAGATGACGGGTGTGCCCGGCTGCGCGGCGATCTGCAGGGTCCGCTCCCGGCCGCGGCTCGGGTCCTCGGCGTAGGCCTCCTCGGTCAGGGCGGTCTCGTTGTGGATCGGCACACCGAGTTCGGCCGCAAGCGGTTCCACCGTCTGGTGGCAGCGGACCCGGTCGGCCGCGTAGACGTCGGTGGCGCCGAAAGCCATCAGCTGCGGAACCAGCGCCTCGGCCTGGGCCCTGCCCCGCTTGTCCAGCGGCCGCAGGGCGTCATCGCCGGAGAACCGTGATCTGCTGCCCGCCGTGCCGTGCCGGACCACGAGGACGGTGTGCGTTTCTGCTGGCCGCTTGGTGAAGCGGCGCAACACTTTCCGGTCGTGCGGGTAGCTCAGCCTGCCCATCGCGTCGGCGACCGGCAACCAGATCAGCTCGTCGACCTCCTTGCCCGGCGCGAATTCGCCGCCGGTGCTGCGTGCCGCCCAGTAGTACACCTTCTTGGTGCCCTGGGCGACGGGGTAACTCACCGAGGTGAGCCGCCTGCCGAGAATGGCGTGGTGACCGGTCTCCTCGCACACCTCGCGCACGGCGGCCACCGGTACCGTCTCACCGGGGTCGACCTTGCCTTTGGGAAGCGACCAGTCGTCGTAGCGGGGGCGGTGGATCACGGCGATCTCGACGGCCGGACCGGCCGGGCCGGACCCGCCGGCCCGCCACAGCACCGCCCCTGCGGCGTAGATGATCCGGCTCCCCGAGCGCCGATCAGCGGGCGGGTTGTGGCTCGGCAACTTGGCTCCTGCAGGTCAATTCGGCCAGGCTTGTCCGCGTCCGGGTGCGAGCTGGAAAGCTACCACACCCCTCAGTGGCTCCGGTGCCGATCCATCAGTGAAATCTGGTGGTCGCGCACGATGCGGCCGTCGTGCGGCATCGCCGTCCATTGGCCGTCGGCGTGCAGCTCCCAGCAGCGGGTGGACGGGTCCAGCGCGGACTCGAACAGGTCGTCGAGCTGGGCTGTCAGCTTCGGGTCCTTGACCTGAGCCAGCACCTCCACGCGCCGGTCGAGGTTGCGGTGCATCATGTCGGCGCTGCCGATCCAGAACTCGCTGATGTTGCGGAAATGGATGATCCGCGAATGTTCGAGGAAGCGCCCCAGGATGGAACGGACCACGATGTTCTCGGAGAAGCCTTCCGCGCCGGGGCGCAGCGCGCAGATCCCGCGTACCACGATCTCGACCCGAACCCCGGCCTGCGACGCGCGGTAGAGCGCGTCGATGACCTGCTCGTCGACGAGCGCGTTCATCTTCATCCGGATCCGGCCGCCACCGCGTTCCCGGTGCGCGGCGATTTCGCAGTCGACACGTTCGATGATGCCGGTGCGAATCCCGTGGGGGGCCACCAAAAGGTTGCGGTAGGACAATTTACGCGAATAACCGGTCAGCGAGTTGAAGAGGTCGGTCAGGTCCGCGCCGATATCCGGTGCCGCGGTCAGCAGACCGATGTCCTCGTACAACCGCGCGGTTTTGCTGTTGTAATTGCCCGTCCCGATGTGGCAGTAGCGCCGGATCGCCGGGCCTTCGCGCCGCACCACCAGGCATGTCTTGCAGTGCGTCTTGAGTCCGAGGAGCCCGTACACCACGTGCACGCCCGCCTGCTCGAGTTCGCGGGCCCACCGGATGTTGGCCTGTTCGTCGAAGCGTGCCTTGAGTTCGACCAGTGCCACCACTTGCTTTCCGGCCTCGGCGGCCTCGACCAGCGCCCGGACGATCGGCGAGTCACCCGACGTGCGGTACAGCGTCTGTTTGATCGCCAGCACGTTGGGGTCGGCGGCGGCCTGCTCGACGAACCGTTGCACGCTGGTCGAGAACGAATCGTAGGGATGGTGCACCAGCACGTCACCCTCGCGCAGCGTCGAGAAGATGCTCTTGGGGGTTTCCCGGTCGGCGAACGCGGGATGCGTATCCGGAACGAAGGCCGCGTCTTTGAGCCCCGGGCGGTCCAGCCCGTAGACCTGCCACAACGACGACAGGTCGAGAAGGCCGGGCACCTCGATGACGTCACCGGGGTGCACGTCGAGTTCGCGCAGCAGCAACTCGAGCATGCTCTCGGTCATGTCGTCGGCGATCTCGAGGCGCACCGGCGGACCGAAGCGCCGGCGCGCCAATTCCCGCTCCATCGCCTGCAACAGGTCTTCGTCGCGGTCTTCCTCAACCTCCATGTCGGCGTTGCGGGTGATGCGGAACGCGTGGTGCTCCACGATCTCCATGCCCGGGAAGAGCTCCGGAAGAAAAGCCGCGATCAGTTCCTCCATCGGTAGGTAACGGACCACGGCCGGCCCGTCGATCCCGTCGTCGGGGCCGTCGAGTTCGACGAAGCGGTCGACGTTGTTGGGCACCTTCACCCGGGCGAAGTGCTGGTTGCCGTGCTCGGGTTGCCGCACGCTGACCGCCAGGTTCAGGCTCAACCCGCTGACGAACGGGAACGGGTGAGCGGGGTCGACGGCCAGCGGCGTCAGGACGGGGAAGACCTGCTCGGTGAAATAGGTCGACAACCGTTCTCGTTCAAATTGATCCAGATCGGCCCACGTGACGATGTGGATACCTTCGGCGGCGAGCGCCGGTCGCACCGAATCGAGGAACACCCGTGCGTGCTGGCTGGCGATCTTCTGGGTCTGCTCGCCGATGACGGCCAGTTGCTCGCGCGGCGTCAGGCCGTCGGCGGAACGGACCGACAGCCCCATCTCGTCGCGGCGTTTGAGGCCGGCCACCCGCACCATGTAGAACTCGTCGAGGTTGGAAGCGAAGATCGCCAGGAACTTGGCCCGCTCCAGCAGCGGCAGCGAGCTGTCGGCCGCCAGCGCGAGGACGCGGGAGTTGAAGTCCAGCCAGCTGAGTTCCCGGTTCAGGTAACGGTCTTCCGGCAGGTCGGTGCTGGCAGCCGGAGTGGTCGCGGGTGGTGCCGACACTGCGGGGTCGTCCGCGTGCCATGCGCTCTCGTCGGGACGGGGTTGCGCTTCGGTATCGGTCACGATGTGATCATTGCTCATCACCCCCGTGTGCTGCTACCGGCGGATGGACATCCATCCGCCGTTGGTGTGAAGTTCACCCCGCGGACGGATCCCGCACGGGGCCGGCCGGCCTCAGTGCTGTGCGACGGCACGCGCGGTCGCCGCCCCGACCCCGAGACGTCGGGCGGCCGTCAGGTCGGCGGGGGTGTCCACGTCGCAGCGCAGGCCGGGCCACGCGCCCGTCAGCTCGATCGCGCCCGAACGACGATGCCGCGCAGACGAATCCGGGCCGAACCGCGGATCGAGCGGGGTTCCGAACGCGCACAGCGCGGAGGTTCCCGTCGCCAGCCGGTCGGCGACGAAGCTGCGGCGGTACTGGCGTGCGGCGGCGATCGCCTCGGCCAGTTCGCCGGGCTGCATGGCGGGCAAATCGCCTTGCAGCACAACAATATTGGCGCACTTCTCGGCCACCGACCGTTCGGCGGCGGCGATCGCGTTGTTCAGCGGGTCGGGGTGCCCCGGTGGGGTGGGGTCGGCGAGCACGTCAGCGCCGAGCCCGGCCGCAGCGGCCGCGGCCACCGCGTCGGGCGTGATGACAGTGATCGAACCCAGCGCCGGCACGCCCGCCGCGGCCGTCAGGGTGTCGACGAGCATGGCCAGCACCACCTTCTCGCGGGTAGCCGCCGACAACACCGGGGCCAGCCTGGTCTTGGCGGCGGCCAGCCGCTTGACGGCGATGATCAAAGCGACGTCGCCGCCGTCGTCGCCCCCGATGCCGGTCATGAGGTCATCCTGCCAGGGCGCCCACTCCGGCCGCCCCGCCCGGCATCGCCGCCCGGTTACTGTGAAGCGCCGGCTGGTGGCCCGATGGTGGCCGGACAGCGGCGAACACGGGTGGTCGAGACGACAGACAGGGGTGGCCGATGGCCGGTTCCGGAGGCGACGGCGGCGTCGCGGTGATGGGCGCCGGAGCGTGGGGCACGGCGCTGGCCAAGGTCCTCGTCGACGCCGGGGGGCCGGGGACGGCGGTCACGCTGTGGGCCCGGCGGGCCGACGTGGCCGAGCAGATCAACGCCACCCGGCGCAACGAGGAGTACCTGCCCGGCACGCTGCTCCCGCCGGGCATCCGCGCCACCGCCGACGCGAACGAGGCGCTGGCGGGCGCGTCGACGGTGCTGCTGGGGGTGCCCGCCCAGACGATGCGGGCCAACCTCGAGCAGTGGGGGCCGCTGCTGGGGAGCGGCGCGACCCTGGTCAGCCTGGCCAAGGGCATCGAGCTGGGCACCCTGATGCGGATGAGCCAGGTCATCGTCTCGGTGACCGGTGTGGACCCGGCGCAGGTCGCGGTGATCTCCGGGCCGAACCTGGCCGGTGAGATCGCCGCATGCCAGCCCGCGGCCACGGTGGTGGCGTGCAGCGACTCCGGCCGCGCCGTCGCCCTGCAGCGGATGCTCAACAACGGATACTTCCGCCCCTACACCAACAGCGACGTGGTCGGCACCGAGATCGGGGGCGCCTGCAAGAACGTCATCGCGCTCGCGTGCGGGATGGCGGCAGGCGTCGGGCTGGGCGAGAACACCGCGGCCGCGATCGTCACCCGGGGCCTGGCGGAGATCATGCGACTGGGGATAGCGCTGGGCGCCAAGGGCGCGACGCTGGCCGGGCTGGCCGGCGTCGGTGACCTGGTGGCCACGTGCACGTCGCCGTACTCGCGCAACCGCTCGTTCGGCGAACGCCTGGGCAGGGGCGCGACCGTGCAGTCGGCGTTGCAGGCCGGCGAGGGGGACCACGTCGTCGAGGGGGTGACGTCGTGCGAGTCGGTGCTGGCGCTGGCGTCCAGTTACGACGTCGAGATGCCGCTCACCGACGCCGTGCACCGGGTGTGCCACAGGGGACTGTCGGTGGACGACGCGATGGCCCTGCTGCTGGGCCGCCGCACCAAGCCCGAGTGAGGGCGACCCGTGCGCCGCGCAGCCGGTAGCCTCTCCATATTGTGGATGCCTCCGACCGGCCGCCAGCTCCGCCACCCGATGGCCGCGTGCGCGTCGCCCTCGTCTTCGGCGGCCGCAGCAACGAGCACGCCATCTCCTGCGTGTCGGCGGGCAGCATCCTGCGCAACCTCGACCGGCGGCGGTTCGACGTGGTCGCGATCGGCATCACCCCGGAAGGTGCCTGGGTGCTCACCGACGGCGATCCCGATGCGTTGGCGATCACCGATCGCCGGCTGCCGGAGGTGACGACCGAATCGGGCACCGAGCTGGCCCTGCCGGCGGATCCGCGGCGCGGCGGCCGCCTGGTGTCGCTGCCCACGGGCGCCGGTGCGGCGCCGGCCCGGTTGCTCGGCGAGGTCGACGTGGTGTTCCCGGTGCTGCACGGCCCCTACGGCGAGGACGGCACCGTCCAGGGGCTGCTCGAACTCGCCGGTGTGCCCTATGTGGGCGCGGGGGTGCTGGCCAGTGCGGCCGGCATGGACAAGGAGTTCACGAAGAAGCTGCTGACGGCCGAGGGACTACCCGTCGGCGCGCACGTCGTGCTGCGCCCGTCGCGCGCGGCCCTGCGGCCCGAGGAACGCGAGCGGCTGGGCCTGCCGGTCTTCGTCAAGCCCGCCCGCGGCGGATCCTCGATCGGTGTCAGCCGGGTGTCGAGCTGGGACGCGCTGCCGGCCGCCGTCGCCGGCGCCCGCCGGCACGACCCGAAGGTGATCGTCGAGGCGGCGGTCAACGGCCGCGAGCTGGAGTGCGGCGTGCTCGAGATGCCGGACGGCACCGTGCGGGCCAGCACGCTGGGGGAGATCCGGGTGGCCGGGGTGCGCGGCCGCGAGGACGGGTTCTACGACTTCGCGACCAAATACCTCGACGACGCAGCCGAATTGGACGTGCCCGCGAAGGTCGACGACGACATCGCCGCCACCGTGCGCGAATTGGCGATCCGGGCGTTCCGGGCCGTCGACTGCCAGGGGTTGGCCCGCGTCGACTTCTTCCTGACCGACGACGGCCCGGTGATCAACGAGATCAACACCATGCCGGGATTCACCACGATCTCGATGTTCCCGCGGATGTGGGCGGCCAGCGGCGTGGACTACCCGACCCTGTTGACGACCATGATCGACACGGCGCTGGCCCGCGGGACGGGCCTGCGCTGAGCGTGCATCCGGCCAACGCCTAGTCCGGGCGGCCCGGGTCGATCGGCACCGCCGCGACGGCGCGGTCGATCACGTCGGAGATCTCCTGGATGGGCGTCGGCCCCGAGTCCGGCGGCAGCGTCAGCGCCACGTACACCGGCCGGTCCACCGTGTACCACGTGAAGGCCGCCGCGTCGGTCGTTGGGAGACCGGGACCGGCGGATTGTCCCCCGGCAGCCGTCTCGAACCACTGCACGCGGTCGACGACCTGGATCGGCGACCCCACCACGAAGCCGGCGGGCCGGTCCAGCCCGCAGCGCAGCACGACGGGTTCGCCCCGGGGGTCGGCGCGCCAGGCGGCCGCGCCGTGGGGCGCCGGCTGCGCCAGCGGTGCGCGCCGGTAGGTGCCCAGCCGTTGCGGCAGCGCGCGGTCCAGCGCCCGGCACGCGGGATCGTCGGCATGGGGCGCGGACATCGACGGAAGGGCGACCGGTGCCGGCGGGCCCTCCCGGTTCGCCGCGATGGCCAGCACCACCCCGATCGTCACGACGGCCAGTGCCACCGCGGCGATGAGCACCGCGCGCGGCGGTCCCGCGTCGGCACCCGGGTCGTCGGGAGCGGTGGCCGGGTCGGTCGTCAACGCCCCCGTGCCTCCTTCTCGTACACTGGCGCGGTCCGCTCGCGCGGGCAGGTACCGAACTTACCGCAGGTCGCAGGAGGTGCTGTGGGCGACGACCCGTCCGGCACCGCCCCGAGCCTGCGGCAGCTCGGCGAGTTCGCCGTGATCGACCGGTTGGTGCGGGGGCGCCGGCAGCCCGGCGCGGTGCTGCTCGGGCCCGGCGACGACGCGGCGATGGTGTCCGCCGGTGACGGCCGGGTGCTGGCGTCCACCGACATGCTGGTGCAGGACCGGCACTTCCGGCTGGACTGGTCGACGCCGCACGATGTGGGACGCAAGGCGATCGCCCAGAACGCCGCCGACATCGAGGCGATGGGGGCGCGGGCGACGGCCTTCCTCGTCGGCTTCGGCGCGCCCGGCGACACGGCGGCAGCGGACGCCGACGCGCTGGTCGACGGCATGTGGGAGGAGGCGGCACGGGTAGGCGCCGGCATCGTCGGCGGCGACCTCGTCAGCTGCCCGCAATGGGTGCTGTCGGTGACGGTGCTCGGTGACCTGGACGGTCGCCCGCCGGTGCTGCGGTCCGGCGCGAAACCCGGTTCGGTGCTGGCCGTCGCGGGCGACCTCGGCCGGTCGGCGGCCGGATACGCGCTGTGGCACAACGGAACCAGCGGTTTCGAAGACCTCCGCCGCCGGCATCTGGTGCCCCGGCCGCCGTACGGCGCGGGCGCCGCGGCCGCGGCCGCCGGCGCGCAGGCGATGATCGACGTCTCCGACGGCCTGGTCGCCGACCTGCGGCATGTCGCCGAGGCGTCCGGGGTTGGCGTCGACGTGTCCACCGCGGCGCTCGCCGCCGACCACGGCCCGCTGACCGCGGCCGCGGCCGCGGTGGGCGCCGACGCGTGGTCGTGGGTGCTCGGCGGCGGCGAAGACCACGCGCTGGCGGCCTGTTTCGCCGGCGCGGCGCCGCCGGGGTGGCGTGTCGTCGGGCGGGTGCTCGACGGCCCGCCCCGGGTGCTCGTCGACGGCGCGCCGTGGGGCGGGTACGCGGGCTGGCAGTCGTTTCAGGATTAGCCGGGCAACGTGAGTAGGGTGGCGCGGTGACCGTCTACGCGATGACCGGGGGGCGGCGGTGACCGCCCGGCCGTTGCGCGAACTCGTCGAGCCGGGCTGGGCGCGGGCCCTGGAGCCGGTGGCCGATCAGGTGGCCGCGATGGGGCAGTTTCTGAGGGCCGAGGTCGCGGCGGGTCGACGCTATCTGCCGGCGGGGCCGAACGTGTTGCGCGCCTTCGCTTTTCCGTTCGAAAGTGTGCGGGTCCTCATCGTCGGGCAGGACCCGTATCCGACCCCGGGGCATGCGGTGGGCCTGAGCTTCTCGGTCGCCCCGGATGTGCGCCCGCTGCCCCGCAGCCTGGCCAACATCTTCGACGAGTACACCGCGGACCTGGGGCATCCGCAGCCCTCGTGCGGCGATCTGACGCCGTGGGCGCAGCGGGGGGTGCTGTTGCTCAACAGGGTGCTCACGGTGCGCCCGAGCAATCCGGCGTCGCACCGGGGCAAGGGCTGGGAACCGGTGACGGAGTGCGCGATCCGCGCCCTGGCCGAACGCCCGCAGCCGCTGGTGGCGATCCTGTGGGGCCGCGACGCGTCGACGCTCACACCGGTGCTGGCCGCCGGTGACTGCGTGGCGATCGAGTCGCCGCACCCCTCGCCGCTGTCGGCGTCCCGCGGGTTCTTCGGCTCGCGGCCCTTCAGCCGCGCCAACGACCTGCTGAAGGAGCGGGGCGCCGATCCGATCGACTGGCGGTTGCCCTGACCGGAACGACGGCGCTTTGGGTATCGCGCCGGAGCGGACCGTCCGGTGCGGGCGCCAGGTGCGCGCCGCGACCGCGGGAGTTCGGCAGGTGCGCAGGACAGGCGCCGCCGCGGCGGGGTCGGGGCCGCGTCAGCCCCGGACGACCTTGCCGGCCTTGATGCAGGACGCGCACACGTTGAGCCGCTGCTTGTTGCCGCCGGGACGGGTCGCGACGTGCACGGTCTGAACGTTGGGGTCCCACCGGCGGCTGGTGCGGCGGTGGGAGTGCGACACCGACTTGCCGAAGCCGGGGCCCTTCCCGCAGATATCGCACACAGCGGCCATGTCAAAGCTCCTCAAGTCATCGGGGGTCCGGCAAGCTGGCCGGGATAGCGCAGCCGAGATGTCCCTGCAAAACCGGGTCAGGCCAGGATACCGACTGTGGTGGGCAACCACCAAAACGATCGGCGGCCCACGGCCGTCTTACGGCGCGTGGTGTCGGCGCCGGTGGCTAGGCTCAATGGGCCGGTTCCCGAGCTACGCTGGCGCGCATCGGAGGCCGGCGCGGAGGAGGGCGGAGGAGGTGGGTCGCTTGAGCACTTCGCAGGGCACGCTCGAGGGCAGGCCGAACCGTTCGCTGGACGCGTCGGCCCTGCGGGACTGGGCGCACACCGCCGTCGGCGACCTGATCGTCCACATCGACGAGATCAACCGGCTCAACGTGTACCCCGTCGCCGATTCCGACACCGGCGCGAACATGCTGTTCACGATGCGTTCCGCGCTCGCGGAGGCGAACGCGTCGGCGGGTGGTTCGGGGTGCGTCGCCCGGGTCGCGGCCGCCCTGTCGGCCGGTGCGCTCAACGGTGCCCGCGGCAACTCCGGGGTGATCCTGTCGCAGATCCTGCGTGGTGTCGCCGACGTCGCCGCGGCCCGCGCGGCCGACTCCGGCGGTGAGCTGGCCGAGCTGGACGCCGCCGTCCTCGGGGCGGGGCTGCACCGCGCCGTCGACCTGGTGATCGCCTCGATGGGCGGCCAGGAGGTGCCCGGGACCATCGTCTCGGTGTTGCGGGCCGCCGCCGACGCCGTCGCGGGGTGCGCCGGCGAAGGGTTGGCCGCCGCGCTGACCGCGGCGGGCGACGCGGCGGTGGTCGCGCTGGAGAAGACCACGGAGCAACTCGAGGTGCTCGCTGACGCCGGTGCCGTCGACGCGGGGGGACGGGGCCTGCTGGTCCTGCTGGACGCGCTGCGGTCGACGGTCACCGGGCAGACGCCGGCCCGCGAGGTGTACGAGCTGTCGCCGCGCGCGCCGCAGCCCGACGGTCCCGCTCAGCGGCCGTCGCCGCAGTTCGAGGTGATGTACCGGCTGGACGGGTGCGCGGCGGGAGCCGCGGACGCGCTGCGGGAGCGGCTCGGGGAACTCGGCGACTCCGTGGCGATCGCGGCCGCGCGCTCGACCGGGGACGGCTATTCGGTGCACGTGCACACCGACGACGCCGGCGCCGCGATCGAGGCGGGGCTGGCCGCCGGGAGGCCGAGCCGGATCGTGGTGTCGGCCCTGAGCTCGGGTGCCGCGGGGTTGCCGGCGGGCAGCTGGACGCGGGAACGGGCGGTCCTGGCCGTCGTCGACGGCGACGGCGCCGCCGAGTTGTTCGGCAGTGAGGGCGCCTGTGTGCTGCGCTCGGACCCCGCCGACACCGAGCCGCCCGGCCACATCAGCGCCCACCAGCTGGTGCGGGCCGTGGTGGACACCGGCGCCGCGCAGGTGATGGTGCTGCCCAACGGCTTTGTGGCCGCCGAGGAACTGGTGGCCGGCTGCACCGCGGCCATCGGCTGGGGCATCGACGTGGTCCCGATACCGACCGGGTCGATGGTGCAGGGGCTGGCCGCGCTGGCCGTGCACGAAACCGGCAGGCAGGCCGTCGACGACGGGTACACGATGGCGCGCGCGGCCGGCTCGGCCCGGCACGGCTCGGTGCGCATCGCGACCGAGAGCGCGCTGACGTGGGCGGGTCGCTGCAAACCGGGTGACGGCCTGGGCATCGCGGGCGACGAGGTGCTGATCGTGGCCGCCGACGCGACCACGGCCGCGATCGGCCTGCTCGACCTGCTGCTGGCCGCGGGCGGCGACCTGGTGACGGTGCTGGTGGGCGCCGGCATCGCGACGGCCGGCGGGGATTCCGCGGGTATCGGCGACGTGCTGCAGCGACACGTGCACGACCACCACCCGGGCACCGAGCTGGTGACCTACCACACGGGCCATCACGGTGACGTGCTGCTGATCGGGGTCGAGTAGTCGTGGCGTCGCTCGGCGAACGGCTCACCTTCGTGATCGGCGCCAAGGCCGCCGATCCGCTGGAGGAGGCCTTCGGCATCCGCACCGTCAACGACCTGCTGCGCCACTACCCGCGCAGCTACACCGAGGGCGCGACCCGCTGGGGCGCGGACGGGGACGGGGACGGTCAGCAACGCCCGGAAGCCGGCGAGCACATCACGATCGTCGACACGATCACCGAGACCACGTCGTTCCCGATGCGGACGAACCGCGCCAGGATGTGTCACCGCGTCACCCTGGGCTCGGGCCGCAACGCGGTGACCGCGACGTTCTTCAACGCGAACTACATCAAGAAAGACCTCGTCAAGGGCACCAAGGTGATGCTGTCCGGGGAGGTCGGGTTCTTCAAGAACGTCATGCAGCTCACGCACCCGGCGTTTCTCATCCTCGACTCGCCGGACGGCAAGAACCGCGGCACCAGCTCGCTGAAGAACATCGCCATCGCCTCGCAGGCCACCGCCGGCGAGGTGCAGATGTCGGCGTTCGAGCGGGCCTTCTTCCCGATTTACCCGGCAACCACGAAGGTGCAGAGCTGGGACATCTTCCGGTGCGTGCGTCAGGTGCTCGACGTCCTGGACCCCGTCGACGATCCGCTGCCGGCGGCATTGGTCGCCGAGTACGGCCTGGTCTCGCAGGATCGGGCGCTGCGCGACATCCACCTGGCCGAGAGCGAGCCGGAGCGCCGGCGGGCGCGCGAACGCCTGACCTTCGACGAAGCCGTCGGCCTGCAGTGGGGATTGCTCGGCCGCCGGCACGGTGAGCTGTCGGAATCGGGGCCCCCGGCGCCGGCGCGCGGGGGTGGGCTGGTGACAGAACTGTTGCGGCGGTTGCCGTTCGAGCTGACGGCGGGCCAGCGCGAGGTGCTCGACGCGATCTCGCGGGAGCTGTCGGCCACCCGGCCGATGAATCGGCTGCTGCAGGGCGAGGTCGGGTCGGGCAAGACCATCGTCGCCGTGCTGGCGATGCTGCAGCTGGTCGACTCCGGCTACCAGTGCGCGCTGCTTGCGCCAACGGAAGTCCTTGCCGCCCAACATCTGCGATCCATCAGCGACGTTCTCGGCCCGTTGGGCACGGCGGGCCAGCTGGGCGGGACGGACACCGATGACGGGGTGGCCACCCGGGTGGCGCTGCTGAGCGGATCGATGACGGCGGCCCAGAAGAAACGTGTCCGCGCGGAGGTCGCCTCCGGCCAGGCGGGGATCGTCATCGGCACCCACGCGTTGCTCCAGGACGCGGTGGAGTTCCACAAGCTGGGCATGGTGGTGGTCGACGAGCAGCACCGGTTCGGCGTCGAACAGCGAGACCGGTTGCGCGCCAAGGCCCCTGCCGGGATCACGCCGCACCTGCTGGTGATGACGGCCACGCCGATCCCGCGCACCGTCGCGCTGACCGTCTACGGCGACCTGGAAACCTCGACGCTGCGGGAACTTCCGCGCGGACGCCGGCCGATCACCACCAATGCGATCTTCGTCAAGGACAAGCCCGCGTGGCTGGAGCGCGCCTGGCAGCGCATCGGCGAGGAGGTCGCCGAGGGACGCCAGGCCTACGTGGTGGCGCCCCGGATCGACGAGAACGACGGCAAAGAGGAGCAGGACGCCCGGCCGTCGGCGACCGCCGAGGGGCTGTTCGCGCGCTTGCGTTCCCATGAGCTGGCCCACCTGCGGCTGGGTCTGATGCACGGACGGCTGCCGGCCGACGAGAAGGACGCCGTGATGGCGGCCTTCCGCGCGCGTGAGATCGACGTCCTGGTGTGCACCACCGTCATCGAGGTGGGCGTGGACGTACCCAACGCCACCGTGATGCTGGTGATGGACGCCGACCGGTTCGGGATCAGCCAGCTGCACCAGTTGCGGGGACGCATCGGCCGCGGCGAGCACCCCGGTCTGTGCCTGCTGGCCAGCTGGGTGGCGCCGGGATCGCGGGCCGGCCAGCGGCTCACCGCCGTCGCCGGCACGCTGGACGGGTTTGTCCTCGCCGACCTGGACCTCAAAGAACGTCGGGAGGGAGATGTCCTGGGCCGCAACCAGTCCGGCCGTGCTATCAACCTGCGCCTGCTTTCCCTGGCCGAGCATCGCGAGGTCATCGAGGCGGCGCGCGAGTTCTGCGCCCGGGCTTACGAGCAGAACCCCGGGGACGCCGGCCTGGAGTTGCTGGCCGCCACGTTCACCAACACTGACCGCATCGAATACCTGGACAAGTCTTGACCGCCGGCGACGATGCAGAGCGTAGCGATGAGGTGGGGGCACCTCCCGCCTGCGGGGGAGAGCGGCGCAGGTGAACCGCAAAGTGCTGTTGTGGTTGTCGGCGGTCGCGGTGCTCGCGTTGGTCGTCGCCCATCAGACGTTGGGCTCCAAGGCCGCCGAGCGCGCCGAGGTGGCCGCGCGCGCGGACGTGCCCACGGTGCAGCCCGGCACCGACGTGCTCGCCGGCATCGGGGTGCTGCCGCAGCGGCTGCACCGCTACGACTACCGCAGGGCGGCGTTCGGCGACGCGTGGGACGACAACAACGACGCCCCGCTCGGGCACAACGGCTGCGACACCCGCGACGACATCCTCAACCGCGACCTCGTCGACAAGACGTATGTGTCGATCAAGCGCTGCCCGGACGCGGTGGCCACCGGAACGCTGCACGACCCGTACACCAACAAGACCATCGCCTTCCAGCGCGGTGCGCACACCGGCGAATCGGTGCAGATCGACCACATCGTCCCGCTGGCCTACGCGTGGGACATGGGGGCCTACGCATGGCCGTTCGCCGAGCGGTTGCGATTCGCCAACGACCCGGCGAACCTGCTGGCCGTGGACGGGCGGGCCAATCAGGACAAGGGGGATTCGCCCCCGGCGCGCTGGATGCCGCCGAACACCGCATTCGACTGCCAGTACGCCATGCAGTTCATCGCCGTGCTGCGCGGCTACCAGCTGCCCGTCGACGAGCCTTCCGCCGGGGTTCTGCGGCAGGCCGCGGCCACCTGCCCGGCAGGCTGACGCGGGGGCGCGCCCGGGTGTGAACGTCGCGACGCGACACGCCGCGCAGGCGTCGTGAGATGCGCAGTCGGGACGGAGCGGATCAGGAGTCCGTGCCGTCGAAGGTGTCCGGGTCCGGGCGCAGCCGGGTGCCGTCGTTGAGGCCGTCGAGCGCGTCCATGTGCCCGGAGGCCAGCTCGAAGCCGAAGACGTCGAGGTCGGCGGCCATGTGCTCGGCCTGCGCCGAGCGGAACACCACGGCGTTACCCAGTTGCAGGTTCCACCGCAGCAGCACCTGGGCGGGCGTCCTGCCGTATTCGCCGGCGATCGAGGTCACCGTCGGGTTGTCCATCAGCCTGCCCAGTGCCAGCGGCGTGTGGGACTGCGTCACCACGTTGTGCTGCGCGTTCACCTTGCGCAACTGGGCCTGGTTGAGCAGCGGATGCAGCTCGACCTGGTTGACGACCGGCGTGACGAAGGTCAGGTCGATGACGGTCGACAGGTGCTCCTGGGTGAAGTTGCAGACGCCGATCGAGCGGGCGTGGCCCTCGCCGCGGCACTGGATCAGACCGCCGAAGGAATCCACGTATGTGCCCAGCGACGCGGCCGGCCAGTGGATCAGGTAGAGGTCCACGTAGTCCAGGCCGAGCCGCTCGAGGCTGGCGGTGCAGGCGTTCATGGAATTGGTGAGACCCTGCTCGGCGGTGGCCAGTTTGGTGGTGACGAAAAGCTCGGCGCGCGGAATGCCGGAGGCCGCGATCGCGCGGCCGACGCCGGCTTCGTTGCCGTAGGCCGCGGCGGTGTCGATCAGCCGGCAGCCGATCTCCAGCGCCGCCGACACCGCGCGTTCGGCCTCGTCGTCCGACAAATCCGCGACGCCCAAGCCGAGAACCGGCATCGTGTTTTCGTCATTGAGAGCTATCGAGGGTACGGCTGCGCCCGACTCGCCAGTCACGTTGTTGACCTACCTGTGAAATTGAAAGTTCGCGGATCCGGACCAAGCCGCGTTGAATCCTCCGGCGAAGAGATCCGCGCCGTCTGGCCGGCGCTGAGTTCGGGGTCGAACACGTCGAAGTTACTCGCTATCCGTGAGGGGGTCACCGACTTGGGAATCACGATCTTACCCAGCTGGATGCGCCGGCGGATCAGCACGTGCGCCGCGGTTCGTCCGAAACTGTCGGCGAGGCCGGCCACCGTCGGGTGGGTCGGCAATTCGCGCTGCCCCGGGGGTGCCCCCGCCCCGGTTGCGATGCCGGGCTGCGCGTGCGCCTCCCGCAACTCGTTCCGGGGGCATCGCGGATGCAGCTCGATCTGGTTGACCGCCGGGACGGCGCCGGCGAGGTCGATCAGAGTCGATCAGAACGGTCAGGTGCGCGGGTTCGAAGTTGCTCATCCCGATCCGGCGGATCCGGCCCCGAGCGCGCCGGCGGGCGAACGCCTTGCAGGTGTCCACGAACGCGTTCCGCGCGGGCAGCGGCCCGTGATCAGGGTCGAGACAGTCGAGCCCGAGCCGATCCATGCCGGCCTTGAACAGTCCTTGAACAGGGGGGAACGCCGCCAGCGTGCTGTCATAACCCTGGTCGGCGTTCCACAGTGTGGTCACCACGTACAGTTGATCGCGCGGCACGCCGGACTCGGCCACCGCCGGCCCGGTCTCCCGTCCGTTGCGGTAGGCCGCGACGGTGTCGATATGCCGGTGACCGGCCCGCAGCGCGGCCCCGGCCGCCTGGTCGGTTTCCGCCGGCGGGGCCTCGAACACTCCGAGCCCGACGACGGGGATCGCATTACCGTCATGCAGCGTGACGCAGTTTTTCGCGAGGGAGCGGCCGATGACAAACAGTGCGCCAGGCGCGCAGGAACTCGACCCCGGCGCCAAACGCGTGTCGATGCGCCTGCCCGCTCGTCTGCAGGCCGCAGTCACCACCGTCGGTGTCAAGGTCATCCCGTGGATACCGGACCCGGCCAAGCGGGTGCTGTTCGGCGGCCGTTCGGTCATCATCGACGGCAACACGCTGGACCCCACGCTGCAGCTGATGCTGTCGGGGTTGCGCGCGGTCGGCGTCGACGGCCTGGTCGTCGATGACGATCCGGCGGCCTCCCGGGACCGGATGCACGAGATGACCGTGGGGTTCCCCGGCCCGCAGATCCACGTCGACGTCGCGGACCTCTCGCTGCCCGGGCCGGCCGGTCCGATCCCGGCGCGCCACTACCGGCCCGTCGGCGGCGGGGCCGCGCCGCTGCTGGTCTTCTACCACGGCGGGGGATGGGCGCTCGGCGACCTGGACACCCACGACATGCTGTGCCGGCTGACCTGCCGCGATGCGGGCATCCACGTGTTGTCCGTCGACTACCGGCTGGCCCCCGAGCACGCGGCCCCGGCCGCGATCGAGGACGCCTACGCCGCCTTCGGGTGGGCCTGCGAGCACGCGGGTGAACTCGGTGCGACGCCCGGGCGCGTCGCGGTGGGCGGGGACAGTGCGGGCGGCAACCTGGCCGCGGTGGTGTGCCGGCTGGCCCGTGACGAGGCCGGGCCCGCCCCCGTGCTGCAGTGGCTGCTCTACCCGCGGACCGACTTCACCGCGCGGACCCGCTCGCTGAGCCTGTTCGCCCGCGGGTTTCTGCTCACCAAGCGCGACATGGACTGGTTCCACGCCCAGTACCTGAGGGATTCCGGCCTCGACCCGGCCGATCCGCGCGTGTCACCGCTGCTGGCCGAGTCGCTGTCCGGGCTGGCACCGGCGTTGATCGCGGTCGCGGGCTTCGACCCGTTGCGCGACGAGGGGGAGAGCTACGCGGCGGCGCTCCGGGCGGCCGGCACCCCGGTGGACCTGCGGTCGATGGGTTCGCTGACCCACGGCTTTGCCAACCTGTTCCCGCTGGGGGGCGGCAGCGCGGCCGCGACCAGCGAACTGGTTTCGGCCCTGCGCGCTCACCTGAGCCGGGTATGAGGCGCCCGGTAGTCTAAAGGCGCCGTCGCCCGACCGTGGTCGGGGCGAGCCCCGCACCGCAAGATGCCCCGCACCGAAAGATCAGGGAACCCGTGGCCGACAACTCCAAACGTCCCCCGCGATTCGACATGTCGTCCTCCGGCGGCAAATCCGGCCGCCTCGTGCAGATCGGCGGCACCGCGTTCGTCGTGATCTTCGCGGTCGTCCTGGTCGCCTACATCGTGACCTCGCACCACAAGAAGGACGGCAACACCGGATCGGGCGACACGGTGCGGGTGACGTCGAGCAAGCTGGTCACCCAGCCGGGAACCAGCAACCCCAAGGCGACGGTCTCGTTCTACGAGGACTTTCTGTGCCCGGCCTGCGGCAACTTCGAGCGCACCTTCGGACCGACGGTCTCCAAGCTGATCGACATCGGGGCGATCGAGGCCGACTACTCCATGGTGTCGATCCTGGACAGCCCGAGGAACCAGGACTATCCGTCGCGGGCCGGCGCGGCGGCCCTGTGCGTCGCCGACGAGTCCATCAGCGCGTTCCGCCGCTTCCACGCCGCCCTGTTCAGCACCGATATCCAGCCCAGCGAACGCGGCACCAGTTTTCCCGACAACGCCAAGTTGATCGAGATCGCCCGCGAATCCGGCGTCGTGGGCAAGGTCCCGGACTGCATCAACAGCGGCAAGTACCTGTCCAAGGTGACCGGTGAGGCGGCGGCCGCGCACATCAACGCAACCCCGACCATCAAGATCAACGGCAGCGACTATGACCCGTCGACACCCGACGCGCTGGTCGCCAAGATCAAGACCATCGTCGGCGACGTGCCGGGCATCGACACCGCGGTCACGCCTGCGGCGTCGTGACGACCCCGGTGGCCGCCGAACCCGCCGCGCCGGTGCGCCCGGATCGGCATCCGCGGGAGGGCGTCCCGGCGCCCAGCGCGTGGTGGCTGCTGCTCGGCGGCGCGATCGGGCTGACGGCCTCGCTGACCCTCACGGTGGAAAAGATCCACCTGCTGCGCAACCCGTCGTACGTGCCGTCGTGCAACCTCAACCCGATCCTGTCGTGCGGGTCGGTGATGGTCACGCCGGAGGCGTCGATCATGGGCGTCCCCAACACGCTGCTCGGCATTGTGGGTTTCACCGTGGTCATCGTCACCGGTGTCCTCGCGTTGGCGAAAGTAGCTTTGCCCCAATGGTATTGGACCGGTTTGACGGTGGGGATCCTGGGCGGGGTGGCGTTCGTGCACTGGCTGATCTTCCAGAGTCTCTATCGCATCGGGGCGTTGTGCCCCTACTGCGTGGTGGTCTGGGCGGTGACCGTCTCGCTGCTGGTGGTGTTGGCGTCGGTCGCGGTTCGCCCGGTGCTCGGGCAAGCCGGGACCGCGACGAGGCTGCTCCACCACTGGCGGTGGTCGATCGCCGTGCTGTGGTTCACCGCGGTGTTGCTGCTGATCATGGTGCGGTTCTGGGACTATTGGTCGACGCTGCTGTAGGTGCCCGGTGACCCGGATCATCGGCGGTGTCGCCGGGGGGCGGCGCATCGCCGTCCCGCCGCGGGGAACCAGGCCGACCACCGACCGGGTGCGCGAATCGCTGTTCAACATCCTCGCCGCGCGGCGGGACCTGACCGGCCTGGCCGTGCTGGACCTCTACGCCGGTTCGGGGGCGCTCGGGCTCGAGGCGCTGTCGCGCGGCGCGGGCTCCGCGGTGTTCGTGGAGTCCGAGCAGCGCGCCGCCGGGGTCCTCGCGCGCAACATCGCGACCCTCGGCCTGCCCGGCGCGTCGCTGCGCCGGGGGCCGGTGGCGGCGGTCCTGGCGACCGGTGCGGCCGCTCCGGTCGACCTGGTGCTGGCCGACCCCCCGTATGACGTCGACGCCGCGGACGTCGGGGCCGTGCTGAGCGCCCTGACCGACCACGGGTGGGCGCACGAGGGAGATGCAGAACGAAACGATGATGCAGAACGAAACGACGAGGAGCGGGGTTCATGACGGGGGCGGTGTGCCCCGGGTCGTTCGACCCGGTGACGTTGGGCCACATCGACGTTTTCGAGCGGGCCGCGGCCCAGTTCGACGAGGTGGTGGTCGCGATCCTGGCGAACCCCGCCAAGGCGGGCATGTTCGACCTCGACGAGCGGATCGCCATGATCGAGGAGTCGACGACACACCTGCCCAACCTGCGGGTGGAGGCCGGAAAGGGGCTGGTGGTCGACTTCGTCACGGCCCGCGGGATGACGGCCATCGTCAAGGGGCTGCGCACCGACACCGACTTCGACTACGAGCTGCAGATGGCGCAGATGAACAAGCACATCGCCGGTGTCGACACCTTCTTCGTCGCGACCGCCCCGGAGTTCTCGTTCGTCTCGTCGTCGCTGGCCAAGGAGGTCGCGACGCTGGGCGGTGACGTGTCCCGGCTGCTGCCCGAACCGGTGAACCGCCGCATGCGCGAGAAGCTGCCCGGCCGTCACTGAAAGGCATTCCACCGCAACGATTCACAGAAAGGGGACACGGTGAGGTACATCGCCCTGGAAGAGGCCTTCTCGATCCCCGGGATCGCCGATCCGATGTCCCAGTTGGCTTCTCGGGCAACGCCGTACGCAGAAGAATGGCTGCGCAAATTGCCCGACTTCACCGAGTACCGGCTCCCGGAGATGGACGCCGCCGGCATCGACGTCCAGGTGTTGTCGCTGACCGTTCCCGGCCTGCAGGTCGACATCGACGCCGACACCGCGCGCGACAGCGCCCGACGCGCCAACGACTTTTTGGCCGACGTGGTGTCCCGGCACCCGACCCGCTTCCGCGGCTTCGCCGCCCTCCCGCTGCAGGACCCCCGGGCGGCGGTCGCCGAATTGGAGCGCTGCAGTAACGAACTGGGCTTCTGCGGTGCGCTGGTCAACGACCAGCTGGGTGGTCACTACCTCGACGAGCCGGTCTTCGAACCGCTGTGGGAAGCGCTGGAATCCCTGGCCGTACCGCTGTATCTGCACCCCGGGGCCCCACCGGTCGACCACTGGTACGTGCTCAACGGCCACCCGGAACTGTATGGCGCCATGTGGAGCTGGGCGGCCGAGGTGTCCGGGCACGCGTTGCGGATCCTGTGCGGCGGGGTGTTCGACCGCCATCCGTCCGCGACGCTGATTCTCGGCCACATGGGCGAGTTCCTGCCGTTCCAGCGCAGCCGCCTGGACTCGCGCTATGCCACCACCGTCACCGGCTACCGGCTGCAGCGCCCCCCGTCGGCCTACCTGGGCACCAATATCGTCTTCACGACCAGCGGCGTGTTCTCCCCGGCGGCGCTCACCGGTGCCGTGCTGGAGGTCGGGGCGGATGCCATCATGTTCTCCGTCGACTATCCCTACGAGTCGTCGCAGGCGGCCGTCGACGGGTTCGAGCGCACCACGCTGAGCCCGGGTGACCGCGAGAAGATCGCCCACGCCAATGCCGAACGCATCCTGAGGATCTGAGTCATCCGATGGCCGCCCCGATCCGGTCGGCCACCTTCGGCTTGGCCCAACCCGCGGACGGATGGGAGGATGGCAGGTGTGACGGCAGCCAATCCCCGTCAAGCACCGGAGGCCGCGGCCGACCTGCTTGCCGAGACCGGCCAAGTCCGTTGCGCGGTGCGCGATGTCCGTCTGCCCCAGCCGTGACGGCCGAGCGCCTACGGCTCGTCGTCCTTGTCGTCGTCGTTGCGGCGCAGCAGTTTTTCGGGGTGCCAGTAGGTGTTGGTGCGGGGTTGGCCGCGTTGTAGGTGTGGGGGTGGGATCCATTCGGTGTCGCCGCGGGTGTTGGTGCGGGTGGTCCAGCCGCGGGGTTGTAGCAGGCGGTGGTGGGGGCCGCAGGCGAAGGTGAGGTCGTCGATGTCGGTGCGGTGGCATTGGGCCCAGTCGGTGACGTGGTGGACTTCGCAGTAGTAGCCGCCGGTGGTGCAGCCCGGGGCGCTGCAGCCGCGGTCCTTGGCGTACAGGACGATCCGCTGGGCCGGGGAGGCCAGGCGTTTGGTGTGATACAGCGCGAGGGTTTTGCCGTGGTCGAAGATGGCCAGGTAGTGATGGGCGTGGCGGGCCAGGCGGAT
>Ga0078972_1001174_pt1 | contig 101308 bp, 88 predicted proteins | sample YelNatPaOPGAMG01_FD_67568 | JGI IMG/M metagenome (GOLD analysis project Ga0078972, IMG submission 67568) | Hot spring thermophilic microbial communities from Obsidian Pool, Yellowstone National Park, USA - OP-RAMG-01 (SPADES assembly) (version 2) | ecosystem: Environmental > Aquatic > Thermal... | reverse complement strand
TACACCACGGTCGATCTCACCGCCAGCGGCGCGATCACCCCGCAGTGGAGCTGGAATGCACGGGTGCAAAACCTGTTCGACAAAAAATACCAGACGGTCTACGGCTACAACCGCGAGCCGTTCGGGGTGTTCGTCGGCGTGACCTGGCGGCCGGCGCCGTGATGGAAGATTTCATTCAGTGCGCATGAACGCCGAACCGGCTGTCTCCGGCCCGCTGCAGCGGCGGCTGCGGCTGTGGCGCTGGGGCCTGCCGCTACTGCTCGCGGCGGTGCTGACGCTGTCGCTCGCGGCAGGCGATGGCGGCTGGGACGAGGCGCTGATCTGGCAGTTGCGATTGCCGCGGGTGCTGGCGGGCGCCGGCGTGGGCGCCTTGCTAGCGCAGGCCGGGCTGGCGATGCAGATTTTGCTGCGCAACCCGCTGGCCGATCCGTATGTGCTCGGCGCCTCGGGCGGCGCGGGGCTGGGGGCGATCATCGCCCTGCTGCTGGGAGCTGCGCTCTGGGCCGGCAGCGTATTGGGCGCCGCCGTGGCGCTGCTGCTGTTGTTGCTACTCGGCCGGCGCATTCTGGCCAGCCGTGACGATGAAGCCTCGGCGCAGCTCATTTTGCTCGGCGCCATGCTCGCCGCGCTCGCCGCGGCGCTGTCCACCCTGCTGCTTAGCCTGGTACCCGATCAGCAATTGCGCGGTGCGATGTTCTGGCTGGTAGGCAATCTCTCCGGGGCAACGCATGGCGCGTGGCTTTGCGCCCTGGCGGCGGCGCTGAGCATCTGGTTGGCTTGGCGGCAACGGCGCTACGACCGGCTGATGCTCGGCAGCGACGTTGCCTGGCTGCTTGGCGAGCCCGTGACGCGCGCACGACTCGAACTGGTTGTGCTTGCCGCGCTGGGCACGGGCGCGTCGGTCGCCATCGCCGGCGCGGTGGGGTTCGTCGGCTTGGTCGTGCCGCAGGCGCTGCGGCTGCTGGGCATGCAGCGCATGCGCGATCTGGTCTGGGCGGTGCCACTGGCGGGGGCGACGCTGGTGGTGGCGGCCGATACCTTGGCGCGGACAGCGGCCATGCCGTACGAGTTGCCGGTGGGTGCGGTCACGGCGCTGGCCGGCGCGCCGGTGTTCATCTTGATGCTGCGGCGCTCGCCATGAGCTTGGAGCGCGGTTTACAAGTGCAGGCACTCGATGTCGTTGCTGCGCCACGGTGCGAGCCGCTGGCGCGTGCCGTCGGCTTTGCGCTGCAGCGCGGCCAACGGCTAGGCATCATCGGTCGCAACGGCGCGGGCAAATCGACCCTGCTGCGGCAAATCGCCGGCTTGTTGCCGCTGGCCGGGATGGGGGCGCAGGTCGCATTCGATGGCCACTCGCTCGCTGGCCTGAACGCCGCAAGGCTGGCGAGACTGCGCACTTTCATGCCGGCGCAACCGCGAGACCGTTTTTCGCTGTCGGTGGCTGCTTTGGTCGAGCTGTCGCAGCCGCGGCCGCAGGCGCTGGCGGCACGCGACGTTTTGCAGCGGGTCGACGCCTGGTCGTTGCGTGACCGCGACGTGCTGGCGCTGTCTGCGGGGGAACGCCAGCGCGTGGCCCTGGCGCAGGCGCTGGCGCAGGACTGCCCGCTGCTGCTGCTCGACGAACCGGTGGCATTCCAGGATCCCGGACACCAGGCTTTGGTCGGCGAGGTGCTGCGTAGCCTGGCCGATCGCGTGGTCGTGTTCTGCGGTCACGACGTGAACTGGGTCGCGCGGCAGGCCACGCATGTGCTCGGCTTGGGTTTGCGCGACGCCAAGCCGGGGTGGTGTTTCGCTCCTGCCGCCACCGCCTGGCAGATCGAACGATTGCAGCAGCTGTACGGCTGCGGCTGGAGCCAGTTGCACGACGACAGCGGGCACCGCGCCTGGTTCGCGGCGTAGCGCGCCGCCGCCAGCGCCGTGGCGTCATCGCCGATACTTACGCCATGTCCAGCACGCAAACTCCTCCGCAACCTCCTGCCGAGCTGCCCAAAGCCAGCCTGTGGCGCGTGCTCAAGGCCAAGGCCGGGACGGCCGTGCGGCTGTTAGTGCAGGATTGGCAAAACACCGGCCCGCAACTGCTCGCCGCGCTGCTGGCGCTGGGCAGCGGGGTCGCGCAGATCAGTCCGCAATTCCTTCATGTGCGGCTGGCCGTGCTCGGCATCGTCGAGCATGGCGCAGAGGGCATCTCCAAGCTGGCCGATTTGGCGGCATTTCCGCATGTGGTGATCGGCCTCGGCCTGATTTTGATGATTCCCGGGCTGTTGCTGCGCGCGCGTGTGGCCTGGGTGCTGAGCGTGCTGCTCGGCCTGCTGTCCGCGGGGCTGGCGTTCTGGGTGGCGCGACGGCCTGACGGCGTCGTGCTGCTGTCGGGGGCGCTGCTGCTCGTATTGCTGCTCTATCCCCGGCATTTCAGCCGCAGCAGCCTGGCTGCCAGTTCGCTGTTCGCCCTGCTTGGCGTGGGCAGTCTGCTGATTTACGGTGTGCTGGGGAGTTTGTGGTTCGGCGCAGGTTACCAGCCGCCGATCCGCAGCTTGCCCACCGCCTTTTATTACACCGTCGAAACCATGTCCACCGTCGGCTACGGCGACATCGTGCCGCGCACTGTGCAGGCGCGCATGTTCACCGTATCGATGATCGTGCTGGGCATTTCGGTGTTCGCCACCACGCTGTCGCTGGTCATCGGCCCGCTGGTCGGCGGCAGCCTCAAGCGTGCACTGGAGGGGAAAATGCAAAAGGAACAGCGCAAAAACCATTACGTCATCATCGGCGCGTCGAGTTTGGCGTACGCCATGTGGAAAGAGCTGACCAGCCGCGGCGTTGCCGTCACGGTCATCGCTCCGGTCGGCCATGCTTTGCCGTTTCCTGACGGTGCCGACGTCATCACCGCAGACGCCACGCACAACGAGACGCTCGAACTCGCAGGCGTGCCGCGTGCCAAGGCGGTGCTGACGCTGCGCGAGGACGACGCGGAAAATGCCTTCGCCGTGCTCGCGGTGAAAGAATTGGCTCCCGGGGTGAAAACCATCGCCGGGGTCAACGATGTGCGGCATGTGAGCAAAATCCGCCGGGTGCAACCCGACGTGCTGTTCGCGCCGCAGCTTCTGGGCAGCCAACTGCTGGCACGCGATCTGTTCGACGAGCCGATCGACAACGAGACCGTGCACCAGCTGCTGTTCCTGCACGATTGAGCCTGACGGCAAAACGAATCGACCATCGAAAGCGGGGACGTATTCGGCGGCATGATGTAAATCAAGCTCTTCCCGCAGCGCAGCAAGCAGACTGCTTCTCGTGACACGAGCTCGATGGAGGTGCGCGATGAATCCGGCCGAATCGTTGCAGGCGTTGCAAAAAGCCGAGGTGGAATCGGTTTTCGCCTTGAGCCAGGCTTTGCTGCGCGGGTTTGAACAGCTCTCCAAGCTGCAATTGCAGATGATGCGCGATGCGCTGCAGCACTCGGCGCAGACCCTCGATGCGTCGGCTTCGCTTCGCGGCACCGAGGCGGCGCCTGCGGGCGCATTGCCTGCCGCTGGCGAAAAGCGGATCGGCGATCGGCCAAACGATCTGCCAAACGATCGGCAAAACGATCGGCAAAACGATCGGCAAAACGATTGGCAAAACGATTGGCAAAACTTTGTCCGGATCGTCGCCGACACGCAGGCGGAAATGAGCGAAATCCTCACGGCCAACTTGCGTCGTGTGCAAACGCAGGTGCAGGACAGCGCCAAGCAGGGAGTGAGCGCCTTGCCCGCGGGCACGGAGCCGTTGCAAGCGCTGTTCCAGACGGCGGTGGAGGCGACGACCCAGGCGATCGAAGCCATGCAAAACGCGCAGCAACGAGCCACCAGGTTGATGAGCGAGCAGGCGCAGCACCATGCTGCGGGCGGCAAAAAGCCGTCCGCTCCCGCGCGCAAGCGCAGTAGTTGACTGAGTAGTTGACTGAGTAGTTGACTGATACGACGATCCCGATCGAGACGGAGGACAGCATGACCCAAACCCCGATGCACGACAGGCTGCACGAAGTCGAAGCGCTAGTGAACACCTTGGGCAAGAGCCACCCCAACGAGGTGCAGGCGTTCATGAACTTCATGGGCAAGGCCGAATCCGGCCCTGCTTTGTCGTCCAAGGAAAAGGAACTGGTGAATGTGGCGTTGTCGGTTGCGGCGCAGTGCGAGTGGTGCATCGCCTTTCACGTCAAGCATGCGGTGCACGCCGGGGCAAAGCGCGACGAGTTGATCGAGGCCGGTTTCCTTGCGGTACTCATGCACGGCGGCCCCGCCATGATGTACATGACTCCGCTGCTGCAGGCCATCGACGAATTCGCCGGCTCGTCGTCTGCCGCAGCCTGACCAGCACAACGCATTCTTCTGCCGATCGGAAACCACCATGTCTGCACCTCAAATCGTTTTATGCGCACCCGTGCGCACTGCCATCGGAACCTACAACGGCACACTCAAAAATACCCCCGCCACCTCCCTCGGTGGCGATGTGGTGCGCGAAACCCTCCAGCGCGCCCATCTCGATCCGGCCAAGGTGCAGACTCTGGTGTTCGGCCAGGTGATTCAGGCTGGCTGCAAAATGAACCCATCGCGTCAGGCGGCGATCGGCGGCGGGCTGCCGGTCGACGTGCCGGCCATGACGGTCAACCGCGTGTGCGGTTCAGGTGCGCAGGCCATCGTCAGCGCCGCGTTGGAAGTCATGACCGGTCAGATCCAGTGCGCCATCGCCGGTGGCATGGAAAACATGGACCTGGCACCTTATCTATTGCCCGCTGGCCGCTGGGGTATGCGCATGGGCGATGGCCAAGTGCTCGACAGCATGCTGCTCGACGGTCTGAACGACGCTTTCAGCGGCAAGCATTCTGGCTGGCATACTGAGGATTTGGTGACCAAGTTCGGCCTCACCCGCGCCGAGCAGGACGCTTGGGCGCTGCGTTCACAGCAGCGCTTTTCCGCGGCGCAGGCGGCGGGCAAGTTCGACGCCGAGATCGTCGGCGTCGAGGTCAAGGGGCGCAAAGGGATCGAGCTTTTCGTCAAGGATGAGCACAACCGTCCGGAAACCACGCTGGATACGCTGTCCAAGCTCAAACCCGCTTTCCGCGACAACGGCACCATTACTGCGGGCAATGCGCCGGGTCTGAACACCGCGGCTGCGGCCATGATCGTGGCCGAACGCGGCTGGGCCGAGCGCAATGGCTTGCAGCCGCTGGCGCGGCTGGTGAGTTATGGCGTGGCTGCGGTCGAGCCGGGTTATTTCGGCCTGGGGCCGATTCCGGCGACGCGTCAGGCGCTCGAACGCGCAAAGTGGTCAGTGGGCGACTTGCAACGGGTGGAAATCAACGAAGCCTTTGCCGCCATTGCCATCGTCTGTTCGCGCGAATTGGGTCTGGCCGAAGACATCGTCAACGTCGAAGGCGGCGCGATTGCCCACGGTCACCCCATCGGCGCGACCGGCGCCATTCTCACCACCCGCCTGATCCATTCGATGCGCCGTGATGGGCTGAAAAAAGGCCTGGTCACGCTGTGCATCGGTGGTGGCCAAGGTATCGCGTTGGCGCTGGAAATGGTTTGATTTCGGCGCCATCGCCGCCCCACGCTGCAACGCAGTCTGATCGTGAGGAAGGCCAATGGTTCTTGTGACGAGTGTTGCCCAAGCCATCGAACAAATCCCCGATGGCGCCAGCCTGATGATCGGCGGGTTCATGGGGATAGGTTCGCCGCACCGCATGATCGACGAACTGGTGCGCCAGCAACGGCGGCGCCTGACCATCATCGCCAACGATACCGCGCGGCCAGGGTTCGGCATCGGCAAGCTGATCGGCGCCAAGTTGGTCAGCCGGGTGATCGCCTCGCACATCGGCACCAATGCGCAAACCCAGCAGCAGATGATCGCCGGTGAGATCGAGGTCGAGCTCGTGCCGCAGGGTACGCTGGCCGAGCGCATCCGCGCCGGCGGCTACGGGCTTGGCGGAGTGCTGACCCCCACTGGAGTGGGCACCTCGGTGGCCGAGGGCAAGCAGATCGTCGAGGTGCAGGGGGTGCCGTATTTGCTGGAGTTGCCGCTTGCAGCCGATTTTGCCCTGCTCGCGGCGCACCGTGCGGATTACCGCGGCAACCTCGATTACGCGCTGACGGCGCGTAATTTCAATCCGGTCATGGCGTTTGCCGCGAAGCGTGTGTTTGCCGAAGCGAAGGAGATCGTTCCCATCGGGGTGATTCCGCCGGATGAAGTGGTCACGCCGGGCGTGCTGGTCGACGCCTTGATCGAAGCGGAGCACGCAAATGGATGACAAGGAGCTGATCGCACGGCGCGTCGCGCGCGAATTGCAACGCGGGACGTTGGTCAATCTGGGTATCGGCCTGCCGACTTCGGTCACGCGCTATCTGCCTCCGGGGTTCGATGTGATGTTCCAGGCTGAAAACGGCTTGATCGGCATGGAGCCGATTCCCGAGCCCGGCATGGTCGACGACGCCTTGGCAGATGCCGGGGGCAGTTTCATCGGCGCCGTGCCCGGTGCGTGCACTTTTGACAGCTGTGTGTCTTTCGGTTTCATCCGCGGCGGCCACCTCGACGTCACGGTACTTGGCGGCTTGCAGGTGGATAGCGCCGGTCACCTGGCCAATTGGATGATCCCAGGAAAAATGGTGCCGGGTATGGGTGGGGCGATGGACCTGGTCAGCGGCGCACGGCGCGTCATCGTTGCGATGACGCACACGAGTAAAGGGCAGCCCAAAATCGTGCCGCGCTGCACCCTGCCGCTGACGTCGACGCGGCGGGTCGATCTGGTCGTCACCGAACTCGCCGTGATCGAGCCGACCGCCGAAGGCCTGGTGTTGCGCGAACGCGCGCCTGGCGTGAGCGTTGCACAAATCGTCGCGGCAACCCAGGCCGAACTGATCGTCCGGGGTGAAATTCCTGAAATGCAGGAATGAAAGTATGAACGACAAAGCGTTGCCGTTGTCGCCAGAAAAAATGCGGGCGTTCGACGAGTTCATCTGGCGGGCGATGGGCAGGCTAGATGGCGCACAGTGGCACGACCTGCTCGACCCGCAAACCGAACTCGGCAAGGCCGCGCGGGCCTACTACGAGGAACTCGCCGAGGGCCGGCACTGGAACGAAATGGCCGACTACCTGGCCCCGCTGGGCAGCGACGCGCTGCCCGAACGCTTGCCAGAGGATGCACCGCTGCAAGCTTCCGACCTCGAACCTGGAGACTGAATATGGCGAAAGCGCCACACCACCCAACGACGCAAGCCGAGGACGATCTGGACTACCGCAAAACCCTGCGCGCGCTGCAGATCGAGCTGGTCAAATTCCAGAAACACCTCATCGCCAAGGGTGACCGTATCCTCATCCTGCTCGAAGGCCGTGACAGCGCTGGCAAAGATGGCGCGATCAAACGCATCATCGAACACCTCTCGCCGCGCGACACTCGGGTCGTGGCGCTAAACAAACCGTCCACGCGCGACCAGTCCGAGTGGTATTTCCAACGCTATGTGCCGCACTTGCCCGCAGCCGAGGAGTTCGTGCTGTTCAACCGCAGTTGGTACAACCGTGCCGGGGTCGAGTGGGTGATGGGGTTTTGTACCGAGGCGCAGTACGAAGAATTCATGGAGACGGTGACGGTGTTCGAGCAAATGCTGGTGCGTTCGGGCATCCAGTTGTTCAAGTATTACCTCGACATCGACAAGGCCGAACAGAAGCGCCGGCTGAAAAGCCGGCTGACCGACCCGCTCAAACAATGGAAAATGAGCCCGATCGATGCCGCGGCGCAGAAACACTGGAAAGACTACTCGGTGGCGCGCAATGCCATGTTCGCCCGTACTCATACCCCGGTGGCGCCGTGGACCATCGTGCGCGCCAACGACAAGAAACGGGCAAGGATCAACCTCATCATGGACCTGCTGTCGCGGCTCGAATACGAAAACAAAGACCACTCCTTGCTCTGCCCGGATCCCGACATGGTGTTCAACTACACCCACGAAGTCGTCGCCCAGGCACGGGTGGCGGCGTGAGCGCAGCCGGGGGGACGCGCGCATGACTGCAGCCACCGTGGCCGGCGCCAGCGATGCGCCGCCCGCAGTCCATCCGGATCATGCACAAATCATCGCGTTGCTCGACAACGCGCCGCTGCATCTGCCGCACTATCTGGCCTGGGGGCTGTCGAGCGGTGGCACCTTGCTCGACGGGCTGTCGGTGTTCATGCTCGGCATGGCGATTCCGCTGTTGAGCGTCGACCTGAGTTTGACTGCGGTGCAAACCGGTTTGCTCGGTGCCGCGCTGGTAGCCGGTGCGATCGCCGGCGCTGCGGTCGGCGGCCGAATGGCCGACCGGCTGGGGCGCAAAAGTGTGTTTCTGCTCGACATGTTGCTGCTGGCCGTGGCCGCCGGCGCCAGTGCGCTGAGTTGGAATTCCTGGGGGTTGGTCGGTGCACAATTTGCCGTGGGCATTGCCGTGGGCATGGATTTTCCGGTCAGCGGCAGCTACGTGGCCGAATGCATGCCGCACAACCGACGCAGCCAGATGATGGTCGCCACCATAGCCTGCCAGTCGATCGGCTTGCTCGTTGCCGCCTTGCTGTGTATGGCGCTGCTGCATCTGGCCGCAGACATCGGGGTGTGGCGCTGGTTTTTCGCCAGCGAAGCGGCCATCGCCGTGCTGTTTTTACTCGGACGGCTGAACATGCCGGAAAGCCCACGCTGGCTGATGGGACAGGGGCGCAATCTGGAAGCCGTGCACACGCTGGGGCGTTTCGTTCCAGCAGACCGGCGGCTGCTCGACCGCATGGCTGCCCGGCTGGGAACGACGGTGCACTTTGTCGCCCGCGTCCCGCTGAGCAGCAAGCCGATCGGCTACGCCACCTTGTTTCATCCGGCGTATTTGCGCAGCACGCTGCTGAGCACGGTGCCGTGGTTCCTGATGGATATCGCTACCTATGGCGTCGGTCTGTTCACTGCCGTGCTGTTGGCCGAGCTGCACGTCACCGGTGCAGACCTTGCGCTCGTCTCGAAAGTGGCGGCGCTGGCGCGCGGCACCGGATTGATCGACCTGTTTTTGGTGCTGGGGTTCATCGTCGGGATTTGGGCAGTGAGCCGCTTCGGCAGAATCCGCATGCAGCTCATCGGCTTCGCTGGCATGGCCGCTGGCATGGCCTGGTTGTGGCTGAGCAGCATCCAGGCTGGTGGCGCAGGCACGCATGTGCTTTGGGTGTTTGGCGGGTTCGTCGTGTTCAATTTATTCATGAACATGGGGCCCAACAGCACGACTTACATTTTGCCGACCGAGCTGTACCCGACGCAATTGCGTGCCACGGGTTCGGGTTTTGCCGCGGCAGTGGCCAAAGTCGGGGCGACGCTCGGCGTGTTTGTGCTGCCGCTGGTCAAGTCGGCATTGGGGGTGCCAGCCGTGCTGGCGATGACCGCGGGCATCAGCGTGCTGGGGCTGTTGTCCACCTGGGCTTTCGGCATGTACGGCCACGGTTTGACCTTGGAACAACACCAGACACAAATTTTGCCCACGCGTCGGCCCAAGCCCGAAACCGCCGCTACGAAACCGTGAGGGGACCATGCCGCAAAGCACGCCGACATTTGTAGATGGAAAGACCGCCGCCGACGTGTCAGCGCAGTCGCTGCTGCAGACGCTGCGCAGCAGCCTCGATGGCCTGACGCGCGACGATGCCGCGCAACGGCTGGCGCAAAACGGCCCCAACAGCTTGCCCGAGCGGCATGTCAGCCTGCTGGCGCGCCTGGCGCGCTATTTTTGGGGGCCGATTCCGTGGATGATCGAAGTCGCCGCGCTGCTGTCGGCGCTCGTGCGGCACTGGCCGGATTTCATCATCATCGTTTTGTTGCTGCTGTTCAACGCCGCCATCGGTTTTTGGCAGGAGCACAAGGCCAGCAGCGCGCTGAGTGCACTCAAACAGCAACTTGCGCTCAAATGCCGCGTCAAGCGCGACGGCCAATGGATCGAGCTAGACGCCGCACAGCTCGTTTGCGGCGACATCGTGCGCGTGCGGTTGGGCGACATCGTGCCGGCCGACGTCAAATTGCTCGAAGGCGACTATCTCAGCGTCGATCAGTCTGCGCTGACCGGCGAGTCGCTGCCGGTCGGTCGCAAGGCAGGTGACGTGGTGTTTTCGGGTTCGGTCGTCAAGCAGGGCGAAATGGTCGGTGTGGTGTATGCCACAGCAGTCCATACCTACCTGGGGCAGACCGCGCAATTGGTGCAAAAGGCCGGTGCGGTATCGCACTTTCAGAAGGCCGTGCTCAATATCGGCGATTACCTGATCTACGTCAGCCTTGGGCTGGTGGCGATACTCGTCTTGGTCGAGCTGCAGCGCGGTCTGCCGTGGATCGACCTGTTGCAATTCGCGCTCATCCTGACCGTGGCGTCGATTCCGGTGGCGATGCCCGCCGTGCTGTCGGTGACCATGGCGCTCGGGGCGCTGGTGTTGTCCAAGCAAAAAGCCATCGTCTCGCGGCTGGAATCGATCGAGGAACTGGCTGCGGTTGACGTGCTGTGCTCGGACAAAACGGGCACGCTCACGCAAAACAAACTCACGCTAGGCGAACCGCTGCTATTGGCTGCCGACGCCGCCACGCTGACCTTGCATGCCGCGCTGGCCAGCCAGCCCGACAACGGCGACGCCATCGATCAGGCGGTATACGCCGTCTTGCCCGGCGGGAAACTTCCGGCGGGGTTTACCGCGGTGAGTTTCACGCCGTTCGACCCGGTGAGCAAGCGCAGCGAGGGTCGCTGGCGTGACGCGCACGGCACGCCGGTGACCGTGACCAAAGGGGCACCGCAAGTCATCCTCGACCTGTGCAAGCCCGATGCCGACGCCCGCGGCAAGGCCCAGTCGTGGATCGACGCGCAGGCAGCCAAGGGTTTGCGTACCCTGGGGGTGGCGAGCAGCACGGGCGGGCAGGGGTGGCGGCTCGACGGGCTGCTGTCGTTGTTCGATCCGCCGCGCAGCGACTCCAAGCAGACCATCGCCGACGCACGCAGCCACGGTCTGGCGGTGAAAATGATCACCGGGGACAATGTGGCGATCGCTCGCGAAATCGCCGGCCAGCTCGGCATCGGCACGCGCATCCTGGGCGCCGGCGAGGTGTTCGCCGCAGGCAAGCAGCCGCCGGGAGTGAGCCTGGCCGAGCAAGTCGATGCCGCCGACGGTTTCGCCGAGGTCTTTCCTGAGCACAAATACGGCATCGTCAAGGCCTTGCAAGACGCCGGCCACCGCGTAGCCATGACCGGCGACGGCGTCAACGACGCGCCCGCGCTCAAACAGGCCGATGTGGGCATCGCCGTGTCGGGCGCCACCGATGCGGCGCGGGCGGCGGCGGCACTCATCCTCACCGCACCCGGTTTGTCCACCATCGTCAAGGCGGTGGAAGAAGCCCGGCGCATTTTCGAGCGCATGAACAGCTACGCCATCTACCGCATCACCGAAACCATCCGCATCATGGTGTTCGTGGTGGCGGCCATGCTCGCCTACAACTTTTACCCCATCACCGCGGTGATGATCATCCTGCTGGCGTTTTTCAACGACGTGCCCATCATGACCATCGCCTACGACCGCACCGCGGTCGATCCGCAGCCGGTGCGCTGGGACATGCGGCGGGTCATCACCGTGTCCACCGTGCTTGGGTTGATCGGCGTGGGCGAAACCCTGGGCCTGCTGTGGTTCGCGCGGGATGTCATGCATCTGGACATGGGCAGCATCCAGACCTTCACCTTTCTCAAGCTGGCGGTGTCCGGGCATCTGACGCTGTTTGTCGCGCGCAGCAAGGGCGCGTTCTGGAAAAAGCCCTGGCCGGCGCCCGCGCTGCTGTGGTCGGCCATTGTCACCAAGGCGCTGGCAACGCTGTTCGTCGTGTTTCCGCTGGGTCTGATCACGCCCATCGGCTGGAAAGCTGTCGGCATTATCTGGGTGTATTGCGTGTTCTGGGCGTTTGTCGAAGACCGTGCCAAGCTGGCTGTCTACCACCACCTGGAACACACTGCGCCGCGGCACCGTGATTTCGTCTTTCTGCTCAAACGGCGCACGTTCAGACCCGACCACAGCGCAAGGAGATGAGACGTTGTGAACCAACCGGGCATGCCCGCTCATCGCGCCCCCAATGCCTCACTCGGCGTTGCAAAAGCCCGTCGTCTTCCCTGCACCACGGCAGCGCTTTGCGCCTTGATTTGGAACCTGCCGGGCAGCCTGTCCGGGCGCGTTCGATTCATTCACGACGTTTGCGCGGTTCCAGGCGTGCAGCAGAGTTTTTTTCCACAAGGAGGTTTGTCATGGCCAATCGTCATGTCGTCGTCTGGGTCGATCATTCGCAGGCTCGTGTGCTCTACATCGATCCGGCGGAAATCGAAAAATCGATCATCATGCCCAAAGAACATCCGCACCTGCACGTCATGAGCGGTAGCATCGGCAGCGGCAAGAGGGACGAAGATCCACACTACTACCATGCCGTGGCAAGTGCGTTGGTGGGCGTTGCCGAGGTGCTCATCACCGGCCCGGGACAGGCCAAGCTGGCGCTGTTCAAACATTTGCAGCGGCACGACCCGGCGGTGGCGGAGCACGTGCTGGGCATCGAATCGGCCGATCACCCGACCGACGCGCAACTCGTCGCGCACGCACGGCACTATTTCAGGGCCAAGGATCAAATGCTCGGCATTTGAGTAACCTTGATTTTTTCGAGATCTTCTCCGATCGATCGTCCATCATGTCCACGTACAAAAAAATCCTGGTTCCACTCGACGCCAGCCGCACGGCGCAGTTCGCTGCGGCGCAGGCCACGGCACTGGCGCAAGACCAAGCCGCGGCGATTCGTTTCATCACCGTGATCGAAGTCAACGGGTTGATGGCGGCGGCGCCGGAACTGCTAGGCGTGATCGGCAGCGACGCGCGTCTGCTGCTCGATACCTGGGTCAACAAGGCGCAGGCGCCTGGTATGGACGTCAGCTCCGCGGTCGTCGAGACTTCACAGGCCCATCCCCGCGTGGCCGACGCCATTCTTTCCGAGGCGCGGAGGTGGGGCGCCGACCTCATCGTCATCGGCAGCCACGGCCGCGGTGGCGTGCGCCGTATGATTCTGGGCAGCGTGGCCGAAAGCGTGGCGCAGCGCAGCACCATTGCGGTGCTGATCGTGCATCCCGACGAACACGCCGCCTGAGCCGGGCGCGATTCGAACGACGCTTCACCGCCGCCGTCATCGCCGAATCGTTGTCAGAGGATGTGTAACCGCGGCGAAGATTGCTAGGATAGAGCTCGCAACTGCATGAACACTTCTGCATGAAACGCCATCCGATCCCGCCGCAATTCCGCTCGCATCACCCGCATCCCTGCGACGGCCGTTTGCCTCCGGGGCTGGACGCAGAATTGCAGCAGCAGGTGACCGAACTGGCGACGGGCACGGTGGAATTGGCCCGGGGCGAAACTCTGGTGCATAGCGGCGTGGCGTTCGATCACCTCTATCTGGTGCTCAGCGGGGCGTTCAAGGCGGTCAAGCTTGGCGCCGACGGTTCGTCGCAAATCGTCTGCTTTTATGAGCCGCGCGAACTCATGGGGCTGAGCGGTTTTTCTCACAGGGCCTACACCACCGATCTGGTCGCGCTGGCGCCATCGGTGGTTTGCGAATTTCCGGTGCAGACGATCGAGGCGGCCGTCAGCCACAACCGCCCCTTGCTCGACGGGCTGTTGGCTGCGGTGTCTGAAAGTCTGGAACGGGCCGAACTCGATCAATACATGCTCGGCAGCTTGAGCGCGCCGCAAAAAATCGCCTGTTTCCTGCTGCACATGCAAGCCAAGCGCCGGCGCACCGCAGGCGATGTGCACCAATTCGAATTGCCGATGACCCGGGAGGAGCTCGGCAGTTATCTCGGTCTGACGATGGAAACCATCAGCCGACTGATGTCGCACTTGCAGGCCGAAGGTGTGGCGCAGATCGACAAACGGCAGGTGCACATTTTGCGCGACGACCTGCTGCACGTCTGGCGCGAGGGCGGCGTCGAGCTGCCGCTGCCGAAGCGGAAAAAACCAACTGAACTCAGGCTCGCCTGAGGGTCAGTGCGGGGTGAGCAAGGCGCTCAGGGCGTCGAGGTCGTGGGGTTCGAGCTGCCCTGCGGCCAGTTTCAAACGCAGGGTATCGACCAGTACGTCATACCGCGCCTTGTCGGCCTGCCGCTGCGTTTCGTACAGCTGCGCCAAGGCGTTGAGCACGTCGATGTTCACGCGCATGCCGACCTTGAACCCGGTTTCGTTCGCCTGCAGCGAACTGCGGCTGGACACGATGGCGGCGTCGAGCGCTTTGACCTGCGACAAAGCCGACTGCAGACTCAAATACGCCGACCGGGCTTGCTGTGCCGCGGCCAAGCGCGCGGCATCGAGGTCCGCCTGCGATTTGTCGAGCAGGTGCGCGGTCTGATCGATCTGGCTCTGTACGGCGCCGCCGCTGACCAGCGCCCAACGCAGCTGCACCCCGACGCTGGCGACATTCGCCCGGTTGCCGAACGGAAACAGCGGCCCGCCGACCGACGTGGTGTCGTGGTCGACACGCGCATACGCCGAAACGGTGGGCAGCTCGCCGGTCTGTGCCTGCTGTGCGCTCAATCGTGCCAATTGCACGCCCAACCGGGCTTGATCGACACCGAGGTTGTGCTCTTCGGCTTTGCCGACCCAGTCGTGCAGACTGCCCTCGACAGGGCTGAGCGGCGCCTGCGGCGGTAGCGCAGCGAGCGGGCCGGTCAGCGTTGCGCCGACGGTCTGTTCCAAGCGGGCCTGTGCCAGTTGCAACTGGTTTTGCGCGGCCAGAATCTGCGCCGCGGTGAGGTCGGCGCGGGCCTGGGCATCGCGCACGTCGACAATGGTGCCGTTGCCTGCATCGAAGTTGGCCTGCGCCGCGGCGCGCTGTTGCACCACGGCTTTTTGTTGTTCTTCCAGTGAGCGCAGGGTATCTTGCGCCGCAAGCACGTCGAAGTAGCGCGAGGCGACTTGCAGCATCAGCGCCTGGTTTTGCTCGACGAATTGGAGATAGGCGATGCGCGCGCCGAGTTCGGCCTTTTTCACCTCGATGCGGTCGCCCGGCTGATACAGCGCCTGCGTGGCCACCAGGTTGATCGTGCGTTCGGTGTAGTTCCAGCTCGTGGGCATGCCGAATTTGGCCAGCAACGGGTTGTTGCTGTTGTCGTGCGCGTTGGCGCTGAGCCCGGCGCCGGCGACGAGCTGCGGCAGCAGACGCGAGCGCGCCAGCGGGATGCCAGAGAGCGCGGCCTGGTAACTGGCTTGCGCGCTGCGCAACGCCGGATTGTTCTGTTGCGCCAGCGCAAAAGCCTGCGCCAGCGTTTGCGCCATGGCAGCCGGTGCCAGCGCCAGGCTGCAGCACAACAGACAGATTGCACCAGCCATGCGCTGCCGAGAAAAAGCGGGTGTTGCCATCGGGGGCGATCGGAAGTGGAGTCTCACGGCGATGCTACGCCGTGCGACCTGGCGATGATTGCGCCAGATCATGGCCGCGAGGCAATATGGCGCGACAATCGACGCAACCCCAGTCTTGCCATCTCTCGCGGGAGGGCGACATCGCATGAAACCGAACAAACGGCCGTTGATCGTTTTGCTACTGGTCGTCGTCGGCATCGCCGGCGGGGCGTACTGGTGGAGCCATCGCCAACCTCCCAGCCAGAATGTACTGACGTTATACGGCAATATCGATATCCGCCAAGTGCAGCTCGCGTTCAACGACGCCGGCCGTGTCACCGAGCTGGCGGTGCAAGAGGGGGATACGGTACGCAAAGGGCAGGTGGTCGCCCGGCTCGACGCCGTGCGTTACCAGGATGCGGTCGACCGCGCGCAGGCAGCGCTGCTGGCGCAGCAAAACGTCCTGGCCAAACTCGAGGCTGGGTCGCGACCGCAAGAGATCGCGCAGGCGCGCGCTGCGGTCGACGCCGCGCTGGCGGCTCAAGCCAACGCCAAGGCGACTTATGCGCGACAGAAAACGCTGGTCGAGTCGGGCTTTCTGCCGCGGCAGGCCTTGGATAACGTCACTCAGCAGCTCGACACCGCCGCAGCCGACGTGCAACGCGCGCAGCAGGCACTCAGCCTCGCCGTCCAGGGGCCGCGCAAAGAAGACATCGCCGCGGCGCAAGCGCTGGTCAAGGCCGATGAAGCCGCTTTGGCGCTGGCGCAGCGGCAGTTGGCCGACACGGTGCTGCGTGCCCCCGACGACGGCGTGGTAGAAAACCGCATCCTCGAAGTCGGTGACATGGCCGCGCCGCAAACCCCGGTGTTGACCCTGGCGCTGAACAACCCGGTCTGGGTGCGTGCCTACGTGCCGGAAACCGAGCTGGGGAAAATCGTTCCCGGCATGCGCGCGCGCATCGAGAGCGATAGCTTTCCCGGCCAGCCATTCGACGGCTGGATCGGTGCCATTTCGCCAACCGCCGAGTTCACCCCCAAGTCGGTCGAAACCACCGAATTGCGCGCGCAACTGGTTTATCGTGTGCGCGTCTACGCCTGCAACCCGGGGCAAAAGCTGCGGCTTGGCATGCCGGTGACGGTGCAGGTGCCGTTGGTGAACAACGCGCCGCAGGCGGTGTCGACCCATGTCTGTCCGCGCTGACACGCTGCCGCCGGCGGGAGCCGGCCCGGCTGCGCCCGACGACGGCGTGGCGCTCGCATGCAAGGCGGTGCACAAACAGTTCAAGCAGGGCGGCGGCAGCATCGATGCGCTCAAGGGGCTCGATGTGCAGATCCGCCAAGGCTGCATCACCGGGCTGCTCGGCCCCGACGGCGCGGGCAAGACCACGTTGATCCGTCTGGCCGCCGCATTGTTGCTGCCCAGCGCAGGCGAGGTGCGCGTTCTCGGCCACGACACGCGCAGCCAGGCCACGCTGATCCAGCAATCGATCGGCTACATGCCGCAACGCTTCGGCCTGTACGAAGACCTCACGGTGCAGGAAAACCTGGAGCTTTACGCCGATCTCCAGGGCTTGGCTGCCGCGACGCGGCAGCAGCGCTTCGACGAGCTGCTGAAACTGACGGCGCTGGGGCCGTTTTCCGCCCGCCGCGCCGGCGCGCTGTCCGGTGGAATGAAACAGAAATTGGGCTTGGCCTGCACGCTGCTGCGCGCGCCGCGCCTGCTGCTGCTCGACGAGCCCACTGTCGGCGTGGATCCGATTTCGCGCCGTGAGCTGTGGAGCATCATCCAGTTGATGCGCGACCAGGGCGCCGCCGTGGTGGTGAGCACCGCCTACCTCGACGAGGCCGAGCTGTGCGACGACATCGTGCTGCTGCACGAGGGCCAGCTCCTCGCACACCAGCCTCCCGCAGCGTTTCGTGCCCCGCTGGTTGGCCGCGTGTTCCAGGTGCAGCATGCACAACAGCGCCGTCGAGCGCTGCAGGAGTCGCTGCGCGCACGCCCCGGCGTGGTCGACGCGCTGGTGCAGGCCGAAGGAGTGCGAGTGGTGCTGCAGGGCGGCGCACCACCGCAGCAAGATGGGGAACAGTGGCTGGCTGTGCCGCCGCGTTTCGAGGATGCTTTCGTCAGCTTGCTGCAAAGCCGCCATGCCACGCCTGGCGCGGTGCCCGCTGCGGCGCCGCACGCGGCAGCACCGCCAGCGGCAGCCGAGGTGGTCATCGAAGTCAAAGAGTTGCGGCGGTATTTCGGCGCGTTCCAGGCGGTCAAGGGCATCAGTTTCAACGTCAACAAAGGCGAGATCTTCGGCTTGCTGGGCGCCAACGGCGCAGGCAAGAGCACGACGTTTCGCATGCTGTGCGGGCTACTTCCCGCCTCGTCGGGGACGCTGCGCGTCGCCGGAGCCGATTTGCGCACCGCCGCAGCCGACGCCCGCGCGCGCATCGGTTACGTCTCGCAAAAATTCGCTCTCTACGGCAACCTCAGCGCCCGACAGAACCTGAGCTTTTTTGCCTCGGCGTACGGGCTGCGCGGAGCGCGGCGCAAACAACGCCTGGACTGGGCTTTCGCCGAGTTCGATCTAGCCGAGTACGCCGATTCGGTGGTGACGGACCTGCCGCTGGGGTACAAGCAGCGGCTGGCGTTGGCTTGCGCGCTGATGCATGAGCCGCCGATTCTGTTTCTCGATGAGCCGACTTCCGGCGTCGATCCGCTGGCGCGACGTGGATTTTGGCAGCGCATCAACCAGTTGGCCGAGTCGGGTGTGACCGTGCTGATCACCACGCATTTCATGGACGAGGCGGAGTATTGCGACCACTTGGTGCTGATGTCGCTGGGCGAAATCCTTGCCCTGGGCACGCCGCGCGAAATCCGCGCGCAGGTGCGCACTGCAGCGCTGCCGGAACCGACGATGGAAGACGCTTTCGTCGCGCTGATCCAGTCGCACGAGGCGCAGATCCGTCGCGCTGCCTGAGGAGAACCGCCCGATGAATCGTCAGCGTCTGCGCGGTCTGGTGCGCAAGGAATTTTTGCAGATCATCCGCGACCCGTCGGCCATCGCCATCGCCTTCGTGCTGCCGGTGCTGTTGTTGCTGCTGTTCGGCTACGGCGTGTCGCTCAACGCGCGCGACGTGCCGCTGGCGGTGGTAGTCGATCAGCCCAGCCCGCAGACCAGCACGTTTGTCGGCGGGCTGGAAAACTCGGCTTTTTTTGCCCCGGTGGTCTATCCCGATATCGCCGCTGCGCGCCGCGCGCTGATGGCGCGGCGGGTCGATGGCATCGTTTGGTTGCGCGGCGACTTCACCCGGCTGGCGCTGTCTGGGCGTGCGGCTGCGGTGGCGGTGTGGGTCAACGGCGTCGATGCCAACAACGCGCGCATCCTGGAAGGGTATGTGCAAGGGGTGTGGCAAAACTGGCTGCAAATCGAAGCGCAACGTCAGGGCAAGCCGCTGCTCATGCCGGTGCAGGTGCAGTCGCGCATCTGGTTCAATCCGGCGGTACGCAGTCGCGATTTTCTGGTGCCCGGGCTGATCGCGGTGATCATGACCCTCATCGGCGCGCTGCTGACGGCGCTGGTGGTGGCGCGTGAACGCGAGCGCGGGACGATGGAAGCGCTGATGGCCAGCCCGGTGACCATGGGCGAGATCCTGCTGGGCAAGCTCATTCCCTACTTCGTCCTCGGCATGGGCGGCATGGCGCTGTCGGTGGCGATGGCGGTATGGCTGTTCGCCGTGCCGCTGGTGGGCAGCCTGTGGCTGCTGGTGCTGTGCTCGGCGTTGTTCCTGCTCGTCGCGCTGGCGATGGGCTTGTTGATTTCCACGCTGTCGAACAGCCAGTTCGTCGCCGCACTGGTGGCGGTGATCGTCACCTTTCTGCCTGCGTTCATTTTGTCGGGGTTCATTTTCGACATCGCATCGATGCCCGCAGTGGTGCAGTTTCTCACGCATTTGGTCGCCGCCCGGTATTTCGTCGCCATTTTGCAAACGGTGTTTCTCGCTGGTGACATCTGGCCGGTGGTTTGGCGCAACGCCGCGGCGCTGGTGGTGATGTGGGCGGTGTTCATGACGATCGCCTGGCGCAAGTCGCACAAGAGGCTGGACTGAATATGTGGGCCCGCGTCGTCGCTCTGGTCATCAAGGAACTGCTCATGCTGCTGCGCGATACCGCCAGCCGCACCGTGCTCATCGGCCCGCCGATCATCCAATTGCTGGTGTTTGGCTACGCCGCGAGTTTTGACCTCAACCATATCCCCTACGCGGTCTATAACGAAGATCCGGGCTACGCGTCGCGCGAGCTGCTGGCACATTTTTCCGGCACCACCACGTTCGAACAGGTCGCCACCATCACGCACGAAGAGCAAATCGCGCCGCTGATCAACGACAAAGACGCGCTATTGGTGCTGCACATCGGCCCGCATTTCACCCGTGATTTGTTGCGCCATCGGCCGGCGACGGTGCAGGTCCTGGTCGATGGCCGCGACTCGAACACCGCCTCGCTGGCGCTGAACGACGCGAGTGCGGTGCTGCTCGACTTCAACCAGCACTGGGCGGCGCAGCACGGCTGGCAAGGGCCGCCGGCGCGTCTGGATATTCGCTCGTGGTTCAACCCCAATCTGCTGTCGCGCTGGTTCATCCTGCCGGGCATCGTCGCTTTGCTCACCCTGGTGGTCACATTGCTGGTGACCGGCTTGTCGGTGGCGCGTGAGCGCGAAATGGGCACGTTCGATCAGCTGCTCGTCACGCCGCTGCGCCCGGTGGAAATTCTGCTGGGCAAGGCGATTCCCGGCTTGCTCATCGGCGGTTTGGAGGCGGCGTTCATCGCCATCGTCACCATTGTGTGGTTTGGTGTGCCATTCGTCGGCAGCGTGGCCGCGCTGGCCGTTGGTTTGGTGTTTTTTTTGCTTGCCGCCACCGGAATCGGGTTGATGATTTCGTCGATCGCCGTCACGCAACAACAGGGCTTGCTCGGAGTGTTCATGTTCCTCGTGCCGTCGATCATCCTGTCCGGATTCGCCACCCCGATCGCCAATATGCCCGAGGCGGTGCAGCTGCTGACCTATATCAACCCGATGCGGTATTTCCTCATCATCACCCGCGGCGTCTACCTCGAAGGCGACGGTGTGGCCAACCTCATACCGCAATACTGGCCGCTGGCGCTGATCGGCATCGTCAGCATGTCGTTCGCCGCCTGGCTGTTCCGCCACCGCATGGAATGATGCAACGGGCGATCACAGACTGAGGAGGTGGGTGATGTTGCGTGTGCTGATCATCGAAGTTCTGCTGTTTGCGCTGTTCGGTGCGGTGGTGTTTCGTCTGCTGTTTGCTTTCACCGGCCGCACATGGCTGGTCTGGGGCATCGATCTGCTGCTGATCGCGTTGATCAGCGTGGTCACCACCGGAGTGATTGCGCCGAGGCTGGCGCAGGAGTTCGGCGGGATGGAATTGGCCGGATTGACGCCGCGAATGCTGCAGGTGCTGCGCGCTGCGGCCTGGGTCTGCGGCAGCGTGTTCGCCTGGATGATCTTGCGCTGGCGGGCGCGAAAGGGTTTGCAAACTCCCGATGAGCTGCCGCCAGGCGATATCTGAGCGCTGCGCTTTTGCCTGGCCGATCGTGCCAACGCCCGCGCGGGGCGGGCGTTGGGTGGGGGAGCGGGCAGCGAAGAGCTGCGCCGCGATCACTCGGTGATCTTGGCCTTGGCGCGCAATTCGTTTTGGTATTGGGTGATTTCTTCGCGCTGCAATTCGGCCTGGATTTGCGGTTTGAGTTGATCCAGGGTCGGCGGCTTGGCAGGACGGGTGGCGTCGAGCTTGATGATGTGCCAGCCGAACTGGCTCTGCACCGGCGTTTGGGTGTATTGCCCCGGCTTGAGCGCCTCCAGCGCCTTGGCGAATGGCGGGACGTAGTTGGCCGGAGAAGACCAGCCCAAATCACCGCCGTTGGCCGCGCTGCCGGTGTCTTTGGAGTATTTTTTCGCCAGCTCGGAGAATTTGGCGCCTTTTTTCAGTTGCGCAATGATGTCCTGCGCTTCTTTTTCGCTCGGCACCAGGATATGCTGCGCCTTGTATTCGGTGGTGCCAAACGATTTGACGAATTCGTCATATTTGGCTTTGATTTGCGCATCGGTCACCGGATGCTTTTGCAAATAGGCATTGAACAGCGCACGGATCAGGATGTTTTGCCGGGAAATGCGGATCTCATCCTGCACTGCGGGTTCTTTTTCGAGGCCGAGTTTGTCGGCTTCCTGCACCATCACTTCGCGGCTGATCAGCTCATTTTTGACCATGTCCTTGAGCTGCGGGGTGACGGGTTGGCCCTGTTGCTTGGCCATGCTGCTGGCCAGCGAATCGACTAGCGACTGCGGAATCGGTTTGCCATTGACCGTGGCGACGTTTTGCGCCCAGACGGGCGCGGCGCAGGCGCAAGTCACGAGCGCTGCGGCCAGAATGCGGGGGAGTGTCGGCATGAAATCTTCCAGAAAAGGGGGAACACACTGCGGATACGTCTATCGGTCCGGCTCGCTGGCAGACGACAGGCGTTCTCCGGGAGCTTGGCAATCCAGCGTCAGAGCGTGAATGTCCCGGCGCAGCATCGAAGCCAGCGCATCATACACGAGGCGGTGGCGCGCCAACCGCGGCAGGCCGGCAAACCGGGCGCTGACGATGTGCACCCGAAAATGGCTGCCCAGGGGATCGTATCCGCCGTGGCCGACGTGCGATGCGGTCACGTCGACCACCGTCAAGGTCTCTGGCTGCAGCGCGTGCTGCAGACAAGCGCGGATTTTTTCGGCGCGCGAGTCTGGGCTCATGTGGATCAAGCGTTTTCGTCCAGCCGCATGTGCTTGGCCAACAGCAGGGACTGACCGATGACGAACGCCAGCGTCAACCCGAGGCTGCCGAACAGCTTGAAATCGACCCAGAGATTGGTCGACACGCTGTAGGCGATGGCGATGTTGAGGATTCCCATCAGGCCGAAAAACGCCACCCACGACCAATTCACCCGGTGCCAGACGGCATCGGGCAATTGCATTTGCTTGCCCATGAGCGTGCGCATGAGATTTTTGCCCTGCAGCACTTGTGCCCCGGCGAGAATGGCGGCGAACAACCAGTACAGCACCGTGGGTTTCCACTTGATGAAGGTGTCGTTGTGAAATAGCAAGGTGGCGCCGCCGAACACCACCACCACGGCCAGGCTCAGCCACAGCATGGGTTCGACTTTGCGGTATTTGAACCAGACCCAGCCGATTTGCGCGAACGTCGCGGCAATGGTCACCGCCGTCGCGGCGTAAATCCCGGCGAGCTTGAAGGTGACGAAAAACAGAATGATGGGGAAAAAGTCGAAGAGGAGCTTCAAGGCAGTGGCACAAAACGACAAAGTCGGCGGGATCGGACGTAGGCCCTTGACGTTGCAGCGCCAGAGGCGGCTGGCGCAGTAGAGTCTGCGGCGCCGGCCTAGTTCATCCGTCTGGTCAAATTTAACACGGTAATAACGGCTGCAGGGCGCTGCTGGCGCAGGCTGGGAGCGATGCGCTTAAAATGCGGCCTCGGCAGCCCGTAGCTCATCTGGATAGAGCACAAACCTTCTAAGTTTGGGGTAACTGGTTCGAGTCCAGTCGGGCTGGCCAGCGCCAATTTTGGGTTCGAGCAGGCAGCAGCGCGTGCGCGCTGCCCGCTGTGCTCACGCCACGCGCCACCGACGGGCAGGCGGTTTCAGGCGAAATTCTTTTCGGCAAACTCCCAGTTCACCAGTTTGTCGAGGAATGTGGTGACGAAATCGGGACGGCGGTTGCGGAAGTCGATGTAGTAAGCGTGCTCCCAGACGTCGATGGTCAACAGCGCTTTGTCGGCGGTGGTCAGCGGGGTCTGACCGTTGGAGGTGTTGACAATGTCCACCGTGCCGTCGGGTTTTTTCACCAGCCAGGTCCAGCCAGAGCCGAAATTGCCGACGGCCGACTTGTGGAACGCTTCTTTGAACGCGGCGTAGCTGCCCCATTTGGCCTGGATCGCGGCTGCCAGCGCTCCTTTGGGTTCCCCCCCGCCGCTGGGTTTGAGGCACTGCCAGAAAAACGAGTGATTCCACACCTGCGCGGCATTGTTGAAAATGCCGCCGGCAGGCGCTTTGCGGATGATGTCTTCCAGCGGCAGATTCTCGAATTCCGTGCCTTTGATCAGGGTGTTGGTGTTGTTCACGTAAGCCGCATGGTGCTTGCCGTGGTGGTATTCGAGGGTTTCGCGCGACATGTGCGGTTCGAGGGCGTCGGCGGCGAAGGGCAGGGTAGGCAGTTGGTGTTGCATGAGCATCTCCGGTGAGAGGAAAAAGCGAATGCAGTTCATTCTAGGCAGAGCCTGGCTGCCGTGCAGCGCACGGCGTCTGCGCCCGCAGGTGCCCCGGGTTCACTCCGTGGCGCTCGAACTCCAAAACGCCTGCCGCACATACGGCAGGCTGGAGAGCTGCTGGGTGATGCGATCGAGTTCCTCGGGGTCGACCGAATTGGCCAGCAGGCGCACTTCGATTTCCACATCTTGCGCGCCAAACGGATGGACATCCATGTCCTGGTGCGGGTAGTGCGCCAGTTCGAGCAGATTTTCCAGCATTGCCCGCGCGTCTTTCTGGAATTCGCGCTGCGCGATCAGTACCACGTTGACGGTGAGCTCGACCCCGGAGGTGTCCACCGGCTGGCGGCTGATGAAATTCACCATAGGCCGCAGCAGAGTATTGGCGGCGAGGACGTAAGCCGCGGCCAGGCCGGCTTCAGGCAGCAAGCCGGCTCCGCAGCACGCGCCGACTGCCGCCGAGCCCCACAGCGTTGCGGCGGTGTTCAGCCCGCGCACATTGCCTTCCTCGCGCATGATGACCCCGGCGCCGAGAAAACCGATGCCCGATACCACGTAAGCCAGCACATGCACCGCGCCTGCCGCCTGTTCGATCCGCCCAGCCAGCCCGACGAACACCGCCGCGCCCAGCGCCACCAGCACGTTGGTGCGCAGGCCGGCGGTGCGCTGGCGGTATTGCCGCTCGACACCGATCAGCCCGCCGAGCACGAAGGCGGCCAGCCAATGCACGCCCATCGTCGTCAATCCGTGGTCTTGTGGCGTCATGTCCGTCTTCCATCTGTGGCAGGTGTAGGCCCGGCGCGGCATGGGGGCGTGTCAGAACTCCAGGTGAAGCCGCACGCCGAGCACCGTCGCGGCAGGGTAGCTGCCGCCGGGGTGCCACAGACGTTGCAGGTCCGGCTGGATGTACACCCCGGACGCGGCTTTGTACGCGTAGTTCAATTCCACCACCGTTTCCGGGTGCGGCTGCCCTGCCAGATTGGCGCGTGCCAGCCCAAAGCTGAAATTGTCGTCCGGACGCGAAGCGAACGGGCGCTCGACGCGCATCCCGGTGCCGAGATAGTAGGGCACGGGGTTGACCACGCCATTGCTCGCGGCGAGTTGTACGAACACCCCGAGCCTCGGGCCGCCGGGCAGATCCCAGCGGTGCTCGCCGATGCCATAGACCCCGCCAGTGGACGGGCCCAGCCGCGGGTCGTTCTGTCGCATATGCCATACGCCGAGTTTGACCACGTCCTGCGCCTGACCGTCGGCCAGCGTCCCGCTACGCCGGGCGAGTTCCAGCAGCGATAGCGCACCACTGCGCCAGATGCCGCCGAACTGCGGCGGTTTGGCCTGCCACACCCCGGCCTGCAAGGCGTAGCCGTCACCCAGATCCGTGCCGGCCATGGCCCCTACCCCCGGCGTGGGGAATGTGGCGATTTCGGCGTTGCCCGTGAGTGTGGGCACCGGGCCGAACGACGCATTTTGCAACTGACCGGCTAGGCCGACGCTGGCGAAGTAATAGTTCACGTCCATGATCCCAGCGCGGACGAAGGCTTTGCCGAAATCCTGACGGTAAGTGAACTGGTACAGCCGCAGGAAACTACCCGCCCAGTCGTTGCTCGTCGTTTGTACTGCGCCAGTTTGCGCTGGCAGGTTTCCCGTGCTGCGCAAACCCATGACACTGAATTCGAACAGGCCTCCAGCCCAGAGCCCGGCTTTGGCGGTGTCGAACTCGCCGCCGAGTTGCAGCAGCGTATCGGCGGCGGACTGTCGGCGCCGCCCTCCTGCCACCGGCGCGATGAATTCGCTGTCCCAATGGCCGGAGAACGACAAGCCGCTTTCGAACGTTTTGAACGGCGGCAGCACCGGTGCGTTGAACGGCGCAACCTGGAATTCACCGGGGTTGTCGGCCGGATTCGTCGCTGGGTCTGGCAGGGTTTGGGCGCAAATCGTCGCGCCGCTCAGCCCGAGGGCTGCGGCCAGCATGGCGAAAAAAATGCAGAGGTATCGGCGTTGCATGATCGAATATGCATTAGTCTGCGCCAGGATGACGGCGCAATGACACCGCGACAACCCGCCGCACGGCGCGAGGCCGTGACGTCACGATGATCGTTCGCGTATGAGAGCGCCCGAATCGGGCAAGCAGGGGGGTCAGCCGGCGACCCGGCCGCTGGCGAATGCCCAGGCGACGATGACCGTCAGAACGACGATGTAGATGCGCAGCCCCCAGAACAAGGCGTGCTGCCAAGGCTTGAGGTGGGTGGCGCGGCGCACCTCGGGCAAAGGCTGCAGCCAGCCTTCTTGCTGCGCAATTTGCGCCAGGCGGGCCGATTCGGCCTTGTCCGCATATCGACGTTCGACCGGAGTTTGGTGTTGCATGGTCGGTTCTCCAAAGGCGCGTCAGTTGCCGAAGGCGTGCGGAAACAGCGTGGCAATGCCGTACAACACATTGCACACGATCAAACCGGCCATCACTGCCCAGCTCAAAGCGTTGCGCATCGGGGTGTTGACGTACTCGCCCATCAACTCGCGGTCGTTGAGCAAGAGCAACAGGAACAGCAGCGCCGACGGCATGAACACGGTGGCGATGACCTGCACCGACAGGTTGAGGAAGCCCAGGGGCACGTGCGGCAGCAACACTACCGCGGCGGCCAGCGTGGTCCCCGCCAGCGCCGGGGCGTAGAACCAGATCGCTTGGCGCGGCGGCGCGTTGATCGACCGCGGGATGTCGAACGCTTCACCGATGGCCCAGGCCGAACTCGCGGTGATCACGATCGCGGCGATCAGCCCGGCCTCCATCAGGCCCAGGGCGAACAGCGCCATCGGCACGTCGCCGAGTTTGGCGTCGATGCCCTTGAGCACGGCGTCGAATTCGAGGTTGCTGGCGTCGGGCGCGCCGTGCAGTGTTTGCGCCGCCAGAATGATCAGCGCCATGGCCACGAGCATCATGCCGACGATGCCGAGCTTGAGCTCGCGGCGGCTGGCGACGATGTCCTTGGGTAGCACGCCTTTGTCGACGACGCAGGATTGCTGAAAAAACAGCTGCCACGGTGCGATGGTCGTGCCGATATTGGCCGAGAGCAGCACCAAAAACGTCACGGAGAGGAAGCCGCCAGGCACGACCCAGCCATGCCCGCCGAAGGCCGCGGCCACGGCGTGCCAGTTCGGATGCGCCATGAACGCCAGTGGGACGAACACCAGGTTGAGCGCTGCAACGGCGAGCGCTACCCGCTCCCAGGTGTAATAGCGCAGCGCAATCAGCGTGAAGGCGATGAACGCCAGCGCCGCCGGCACGGTGACCCAGGCGGTCATGCCCAGCACCTCGCCGCCGATGCGGATGCCGACGAACTCGGTCATCAAAGTCAGCACGTTTGCCGCGACCAGATCGACCAGCGAGAACCAGCCCCAGAACGGGCCGTAACGCTTCCAGATCAACTCGGCATGGCCGCGGCGGGTGACGGCGCCGAGCCGAATGGTCATTTCCTGCACCAGGTAGGCGATGAAACCCAGCAGAATCATCATCGGCAGAAAAATCCCCAGGCCGTAGGCGGCTCCGGTTTGCGCGTAGGTGAGCACGCCGCCGGCGTCGTTGTCGCCGAGCATCACCAGCACGCCGGGGCCGATCAGCGCCAGCCCAAGCGCCAGACGGTTCCACAGCCCGCGGCGGCTGCGCAACTCGTGCAGCATCAGCCGGTCGCGCAGCCGGTGTTCCAGGCCGGCCAGGTCCGGGGTGGCCGGGGCAAGGACGTGTTCTTGCGATGTGCGCATCACAGTTCCCCCTGACGTTGCGATGGGGACAGCGAAACACCGAGCGCGGCAGCGTGCAGTCGCGGCCAACCGCTTGCCGGCGCGTGCACGCCGCGCGGCGCAGGCTGCGATGCAGGCGGATTGGTCAGGGCGCCGAGCTGGCGCAACCACAACCCGCGGTGCGTGACACGGAAAAGGTCTTGGATCTGCATACCATCCTCCTTCCCGTCTGCGGCGCACGGCAGACGGCAATCTCACCGGGACGAACCCGATGGGCCGCAGCAGGGTCGTCCATGCTGCAGCGGTTGACAAAAAGAAGAGGGGGGATGCGGGGCCCGGCGTGCGCCAATCCGGGGATTGGTTACGTTGCACGTCGGGCGTCGCGTCACCGCCGGCCTGCAGAGGCCGGGCGACGCTAAGACTGTCGACAGGCCGCCTTCAGGCGTTCACTTCACGAATCGATCGACAACTACCGGAACTGTCCATTGAGTCATACTGCGCCGCAATCGGCGCAATTCATCAAAGCACAAAATCATAATCGCAATTTGCGCGTTGCAACAAGAGGGTGGCGGCGCTTGTCGCGAAAATGTGTAATCAAACGTCAGGGTGCGGTGCTTCGGATGGCGACGCCGGCTCATCCAACGGATGGCGCCGTGCGGAGATTTGCGCGATTTGCAATTGCCGGGCTTGGTTGGCGTCGGCCAGCAGCACCACCTGTCCGCTGCGCAAGCCAGCGAGTTGCAGTATGCGGCCGTTGGCGTCCAGACCGAGCAGATAGCCACGCGCCAGGGTGGCGCGCGGGCTGAGCAGCTGCAAGTGCGCGGCGGCCCGTTCCAGGCGCTGCTGCAGGCGTTCGAACTGGCGGCGTGTGGCGTCGGGCAGGCGTTGGCTTGCCAGCGCCAGCGCCTGCATCTGCGTGGACAGGCGCTGCTGCATGGCGCGCCGCAGCCGCTGGTCGAAGGCGTCGAGCCGCGTAGCTTGCCGGGCGGGCAGCGCGGTGAGCGCACGCTGCAGTCTCCAGCCCAGTTCGGTCAGACGGCGTTGCGGCGCCGCCAGCAGGGCGGCCGCTTGCGGCCAACGCAGCGCCAGCCGGTCGCAGCGCTGTTGCTCGCGTTGCCATTGGCGTTGCACCGCGTGGCGCAGTCGGCGCGCAAGCTCATCGAGTTGCTCAGCCAACCGAGCCTGCGCGGCCACGCCGAGTTCGGCGGCGGCTGTGGGCGTCGGCGCGCGCAGGTCGGCGGCGAAATCGGCCAAGGTGAAGTCGGTTTCATGGCCCACGCCGCTGACCACCGGGAGGGTGCAGGCGGCAATGGCGCGGACCAGGGTTTCGTCGTTGAACGCCCACAGATCGTCGAGGCTGCCACCGCCGCGCACGAGCAATAGCAGATCGACCTCGTTGCGCGACTGCGCCGTGCGCACGGCGGCGGTCAGTTCGGCGGGCGCCTGCGGCCCCTGCACGCTGGCCGGATAAACGACGACCGGCACGTGCGGGCTGCGGCGGCGCAACGCCGTGAGCACATCGCGCAGCGCCGCGGCCTGCAGCGAGGTGATGATGCCCACGGCGCGCGGCAGCACTGGCAACGGGCGCTTGCGCGCGGTGTCGAACAAGCCTTCGGCTTGCAATTTGGCTTTGAGGCGGACAAAAGCTTCGAGCAAGGCGCCTTCGCCATCGTGCTGCACGCTCTCCACCAGCAATTGCAAATCGCCTCGCGGTTCGTAAATCGCCACCGTGGCACGCACACGCACCCGCAGCCCATCGCGCAGCACCAGCGCGGCGCTGAACGCACGCTGGCGAAACAGTACGCAGCGCAGTTGTGCCGTGCCGTTTTCGTCTTTGAGGTTGAAGTAGGTGTGACCGCTGGCCGCGCGCACGACGGCGGAGAGTTCGCCGCGCACGGTCACGGTGTTGAAGCGCGATTGCAAAGCGTCGGCGAACGCCTGAACCAAGTCACCGACAGTCCACACGCTGGCATCTGCGGGCATGAATTTCAAGGCTGATTCTCCAGGCAAGAGCGGGCTGCCGCAGCAGGATGTGCACAGCACGGGCAGAGCAAGGTGCTGACGACGCACGGGGGAAAAGCCGCTGGGACTGTTGTGTAACTCATTGATTTTGCAAGAAAAAATGTTGATTAAAAAAGCGTCACATTAAGCCGAGGGCTTGATTTTGCGGCATTTGGCACGGCGATCCAGCGCTTGCCCACAGAGTTGTCCACAGATTGTTGGGATAACTGCGGCGGGCGGAGCCGGCGGATCGGGCAGCGGCTTCAACGGCGGCCGGTGGGATGATGGCGCCGAGGTGGGGCGTTTGCAGCTTCGCGTGAGGCGGGGGCGGGCATAATGCGCAGTTGCATAGGGAGAGTCAACCTCCGGCGTGGCCGGAATGGACGAGAGGGACGATTGCATGTTTCACATGGTGCAGGCCGCAGGTTGGCCGATCTGGCCGCTGATTTTGTGCTCGATCGTGGCGCTGGCGGTGATTTTCGAGCGATTGTCGGCGCTGCGGCGCGCGCGCATCCTGCCGCCCAAATTGCTCGACGAAGCGCTGACCGTCTCGGCGCGGCAGTTGCCGTCGCAGGAGGTGATCGACAAACTCGAACGCAACTCGCCGCTGGGGGCGGTGCTGGCCAGCGGGTTTCGCTCGGTGTCGCGGCCGCATGCCAACGCCGAGGGACTGGAGGAAGACCTGGAAAACGCCGGGCGGCACCAGGTGTACCGGCTGCAAAAATACCTCAACGCGCTGGCCACCGTGGCGTCGGCTGCGCCGCTGCTCGGCCTGCTCGGCACCGTGGTGGGGATGATCGAAATTTTCGGCTCGCAAACCGCTGCGGGAACAGACCCCGCCGTGCTCGCGCACGGTATCTCGGTGGCACTTTACAACACGGCGTTTGGGCTGATCGTGGCCGTGCCGTCGCTGATTTTTTACCGCTATTTTCGCAGCCGAGTGGACGACTACACCGTCGATCTGGAGCAGGCCGCACGCCGACTGGCGACCCATTTGCAAATGTATCTACCGCGCGATTGAGCCGCTGTCCGCCATGAACTTCAAGCGCCAGACGACGGAAGACCCCGAGGTCAACCTCATTCCGCTGATCGATGTGTTGCTGGTCATCCTCATTTTTTTGATGATCAGCACCACGTATTCCAAATTTACCGAGCTCAAAATCACGCTGCCGACGGCAGACGCCGAGAAGCTGCAAAACAGCCCGCAGGACATCGTCGTCGCCGTCAGCAGCGGTGGCGAGTACGCGGTGGACAAGCACATCCTGCCGCAGCGCAGCGTGGCGGCGCTGACGCAGGCGCTGCTCGACGCGGCCAAGGGCAAGCCAGACAGCATGGTGATCATCAGCGCTGACGCGCAGGCCACGCAGCAGTCCGTGGTCAACGTCATGGAAGCCGCGCGGGCCGCGGGCTTGAGCCGGTTGACCTTCGCCACGCAAAAGTCGCCGGGCGGCGGATGAGCGGGGCGGCAGCAGAAACCGGCTGGCCGCGCTGCTGGCAGCAGCGTACGCTGTCGAGCTGGATGCTGTGGCCATTGTCGCTGCTGTTTGCTGCGGTCAGCGCGCTGCGCCGCGCCGGCTACCGTCATGGGCTGCTGCGGGCAACCCGGGTCGGTGTGCCCGTCATCGTGGTGGGCAATCTGACGGTCGGTGGAGCCGGAAAAACTCCGCTCATCGCCGCGCTGGCAGCGGCGCTACGCCAGGCCGGTTGGCGGCCTGGGGTGATTTCGCGCGGTTATGGCGGCCGTGCCGGTTCGCGTGGCTCGCTGCCGGTTTGCGCTGATAGCGATCCCGTGCAGTGTGGCGACGAACCCGTGCTGCTGGCGCGGTTGACCGGCTGTCCGGTGCAAGTCGGGCGCGACCGGGCGCAGGCGGCGCGCGATTTGCTCGCCGCACATGCAGCGGTCGATGTGCTGCTCAGCGACGATGGCCTGCAGCATCTGGCGCTGGCGCGCGACGTCGAACTGGTCGTCGTCGACTCACGACTCTGGGGCAATGGCCTGCTGCTGCCTGCCGGGCCGTTGCGCGAGCCGCCCTCGCGACGACGCGACGCCACTGTGGGGCCCGCGACGGTGTTGGCTGGCATTGCCGGCGGCGGCAGGCTTTTCGCCGTCGGCCGCGAGCTGGGCGAGATCACCCACCTGACCAGCGGCGAGCGACTCAGTCCCGCGGAATTTGCTTCGCGTTTTGCCGGACAGCCGCTGGGCGCGCTGGCCGGCATCGGCCATCCGGGGCAGTTTTTTGCCATGCTGCGCGCGGCCGGGCTGGCGGTGCAGGGCGCCGCCCTCGGCGACCACCAGGCGCTGCGCGAGGCCGATTTTTCCCGCTTCCCCTGCGCCTGCCCGGTGCTGGTGACGGAAAAAGACGCCATAAAATCGGCGCATCTGCCGCCGGCCCTACGCCAGCGGCTGTGGGTGGCGGGTTTGCGGCTGGATCTTCCCGCCGAACTGCTGCCCTGGCTGGAACACAAACTGGAGAATGCGCGTGGACTCCCGACTTCTTGACCTACTCGTCTGCCCGATTTGCAAAGGATCGCTGCAGTACGACCGCGACGCGCAGGAACTCATCTGCCCGCGCGACAAGCTCGCCTATCCGGTGCGCGACGGCATTCCGCTGATGCTGGTCGATCTGGCGCGTGACCTGACGGTTGCCGAGCCGCCGACGGCCGCTGCCGATACGGGCGTGGCGGCGTGAGCTCGGCTGCGCCGTTTTGGGTGTTGATCCCGGCGCGGCTGGCGTCGAGCCGACTGCCGAACAAGCCGTTGGCCGACATTGGCGGTGCGCCGATGGTCGTGCGTGTGGCCCAGCGCTTGCGCACCGGCGGGGCACAGATGGTGGTCGTCGCCTGCGACGACGCATCCATCGCCCAGGCTTGCGCGGCGCACGGCGTGCAGGCGGTGCTGACCCGCGCCGACCACGCCAGCGGCACCGACCGCTTGGCCGAGGCCGCGGCGCTGCTGGGCGTGCCCGATGACGCCATCGTCGTCAATGTGCAGGGCGACGAGCCGCTGATCGACCCGTCGCTGGCCGCCGCCTGCGCCGCGCTGCTGCACGCCACGCCGCACGCCGAGATGGCGACCTGCGCGCACCGCATCGACGATGCGGCGGAAATTTTCAGCCCGCACGTGGTCAAGGTGGTGCTCGATGCGCACGGCCTGGCGCTTTACTTTTCCCGCGCACCGATCCCGTGGCAGCGCGATGCCTATGTGCAAACCGACCGTGGCTGGCAGGTGCAGGGCGATGGTGCCCAGCCGGTGTACCGGCACATTGGCGTGTACGCCTATCGCCATGCGTTTTTGCGCCGCTACGCCGCCTTGCCGCCCGCGCCGTTGGAGCGCAGCGAGGCGCTGGAACAGTTGCGCGCGCTGTGGCATGGCCATCGCATCGCCGTTCACCTCACGCCGCACGCCCCGGGGCCGGGAGTGGATACCCCGGCGGATTTGCAGCGCGTGCGGGCGGTGTGGGCGCGGCAGCACGCAAACGCGTGCTGATGCGCAGCCCCTGCGGCCCGCGCACGGTCGCAGGTCGCCAGCGGCGCTGGTCAGCCTCGCGGCAGACCGCTCTGCTATTCTGAAATGCTGCATATCGACAACTGAGAGAACTCCATGCGATTGATTCTTTTGGGAGCGCCGGGGGCGGGCAAAGGAACGCAGGCCGCGTTCATCACCGAGCGTTTTGGCATTCCGCAAATTTCCACCGGCGACATGCTGCGCGCCGCGGTCAAAGCCGGAACGCCGCTGGGCCGGCAGGCGCAGAAAATCATGGAAGCAGGGCAGCTCGTGCCCGACGACATCATGCTGGGTGTGGTGCGCCAGCGTCTGGACGCTGCAGACTGCGCTCGCGGCTTTCTGCTCGACGGCTTCCCACGCACCATCGCGCAGGCCGAGGGGTTGGAGCGAGCCGGCGTGGGCATCGACGTGGTGCTCGAATTCGACGTGCCCGACGCCGACATCATCGAGCGCCTGAGCGGCCGGCGCGTGCACCCGGCATCGGGACGTACCTACCACATCAAGTTCAACCCGCCGAAAACCCCTGGGGTGGACGACGTCACCGGCGAACCGCTGGTGCAACGCGCCGACGACCAGGAAGACACCATTCGCAAGCGCTTGCAGGTGTACCACGCGCAAACCCTGCCGCTGGTGAAGTATTACGCCGAACGCATGGCGCGACACGAGCCGGGCGCGCCGCGGTTGGTCACCATCTCCGGTGTCGGCCCGGTCAACGAGGTGCAGCAGCGCATTTTTGCCGCGCTGCAAGGCGCAACCCAGTAGCGGGAGATCGATATGCAACTGTCCGGTCACAGTGCGGTCATCAGCGGCGGTGCTTCCGGGTTGGGTGCGGCCACGGCGGCGCGATTGGCCGAGCGCGGCATGCGGGTGGTCATTGCCGACGTACAGGATCAGGCCGGTGCGGCGTTGGCCCGGCAGCTCGGCGGGCGCTTCGTGCACGGCGATGTCACGGTCGAGGCTGACGTGCAAGCAGCGGTCGACGCCGCGCAGGAGCTGGCGCCGCTGCGCGTGGCGGTGAGTTGTGCCGGCATCGCTCCGGCGGCGCGCACCCTGGGCCGGCAGGGGCCGCACGCGCTCGATCTGTTCCGCCGGGTGATCGACATCAATCTGGTGGGCAGCTTCAATCTGGCGCGTCTGGCCGCGGCGGTGATGGCGCAGCAACCGGCACTGGACGACGGCGAGCGCGGGGTCATCGTCAACACCGCCTCGGTCGCGGCGTTCGAAGGGCAGATCGGCCAGGTGGCGTATGCTGCATCCAAAGCCGGGATCGTCGGCATGACGCTGCCGCTGGCGCGCGACCTGGCGCGCGACGGCATCCGCGTCATGACCATTGCCCCGGGGATTTTCGAAACACCCATGCTGCTGGGTATGCCGACGCAAGTGCAGACGGCGCTGGGGCAGATGGTGCCGTTTCCCCAGCGCCTGGGCAAGCCGCAGGAGTTTGCCGCCCTGGTCGAAGCCATCGTCGACAACCGCATGCTCAACGGCGAAGTCATCCGGCTCGACGGCGCCATCCGCCTGCAGCCAAAATAACACCGCGTCGCGCGTGCCGCAGCCAGGTCGGTACGCCTTCGGGTGTTTTGCACCATGCAGCAGCGCATTCCTCCCGCTTTCATCCAGGAACTGTTGGCCCGCGCGGATATCGTCGAAGTCGTCGGCCAGCACGTCCAGCTGAAAAAATCCGGCAGCAATTACAAGGGATTGTGCCCCTTTCATGGCGAAAAGACGCCGTCTTTCACCGTCAGCGCGAGCAAGCAGTTTTATCACTGCTTCGGGTGTGGCGCGCATGGCACGGCCATCGGCTTTCTCATGGAGTACGCCGGCTTGGGTTTTGTCGATGCGGTCAAAGACCTCGCTGCGCGCTACGGTCTGACCGTACCGGATGCGGATCTCGACCCGCAGCAACAGCGCCAGTTGCAGCACAGCCGCAGCCTGCAAGCAACCTTGCTCGACGTGCTGCGCATGGCCGACGATTTTTACCAGCACCGGCTGCGGCACAGCGACAAGGCGAAAAACTATCTCATCTCCCGTGGGGTGCAGGGACAGGTGGCCAAGCGCTTCGGCCTGGGTTACGCCCCGGACGATTGGCAGGCCCTGGCGGGGGCGTTCACCAATTACAACGCTGATGCGTTGGTGCAAGCAGGGCTGGTGATCGCGCGCGACGCGCAGGGCGAGCCGATCGAGCCGCAGGCCGAATCGTTCGCTGCGGCGCAGCGTCGCTACGACCGCCTGCGCGACCGCATTACCTTTCCCATCCGCAATCTGCGCGGCGAGGTCATCGGCTTCGGTGGCCGCGTGGTCGGCCAAGGCGAGCCGAAGTATCTCAACTCGCCCGAGACCGCGGTGTTCCACAAGGGCGAGGAACTGTACGGGCTGTTCGAGGCGCGCGCGGCGATCGCCCGTGCCGGCTACGCGCTGGTGGTCGAGGGCTATCTCGACGTCGTCGCGCTGGCGCAATTTGGCATCGAGCAGGCGGTGGCGACTCTGGGCACCGCCTGCACCGCGCAACAGCTGCAAAAGCTGTTTCGCCACACCGGCCAGGTGATTTTCAGCTTCGACGGCGACGACGCCGGTCGCCGTGCGGCACGCCGCGCGATGGAAAATGCCCTGGCGCTGCTCAGCGATACCCGGGTGGTCAAATTTTTGTTTCTGCCGCCCGAGCACGACCCGGACTCCTACATCCGCGAGCGGGGGCCGGATGCTTTCGAGCGCGAGATCGCGCGCGCCCAGCCGCTGTCGGAGTTTTTGTTCGCCAGCCTGTTCGACGGCGTCGCGCTGGGTAGCGCAGAGGGGCGGGCGCAAGCCATCCATCAAGCAGCGCCGCTCCTGGCGCAAATCCACGCGCCGGCATTGCGCGCACAGTTGCTGAGCGACTTCGCCCGCCGGCTGGACATGCCGCTGGCCGATTTGCGCGAGGTGCTGCACGCGGCCAATCCGCGCCCGGTCGCGGCGGCACGGCAGACACCGCGTGGTGCGCCGCCGGGATTTGCCGCGGATGCGCCGCGCCGCGGCGCACGTGCAGCGCTGCGCGCTTTTGCCGCGCCAACCGATGCGCTGCGCCAGGCATTGCCGCTGCTGCTGGCGCATCCCGCGTTGTGGTGGGACATCAGCCCGGCGCAACACACACTGCTGGCGCAAGAGTCCGGAGCGCTACAGCCCCTGGTGCAAGCCGTGGAAGCGATTTTGGAGGATCAGCCTGAGTGTTCGGCCGCCGCACTGTGGGAAGCGTTGCGCGCCGCCGGTCATGCTCCCGAACTGGCGTTGGCACAGTCGCCCGATCCGCTGGAAGTCGACCCGGCGACGGCACGGCACGATTTGCTGGCCTTGCTGCTGCGCTTGGAGCGCAACAGCGTGCTGCGGCGGCAGGATGCGCTGGTTGCCGCCGGACTGGTCACCGATGCCGACCGGGCCGAGTACCGCAGCCTGGCGGCGCGGCTGCGGGAAATCGACCAGGCGCAGCGCGCCAGCGGCGCAGTCTGAGCGCCGCCTGACAGCCGCACGCAGCTCCCAGCCGGGAGCTTTTTAGTAAAATCCACCGTTTGGCGAAAATTGCAGCGAACCCGGCGTTCCCATCGGGGTCGAACGTTTCGGGTCGGGTCGTGGTGTATTGGCACGTATCGTGACACGTATCGGCGCATATTGGCGTGGGGGTGCGGGCGCGATGGAAAGGCGACCAGCGTGGGAATGGGGTAATAGCGGGGGGCGGCAGCGAGCAGAGCGACAAGCGCCCCGCCGGCGATATTTGCAACGGGGCGCGGTTGCCGCGCGAACCGGTGCGACTCCTGCGCTGACTACGCCGCTGTGTTTTGCCACGCTGTGTTTTGCTTATTTCTGCGGCTTTGCCGTTGACACCACCATTTGAAATTTACCCCGCCACCCCACATACTGCAATCGAATCGCTTCATCTTTTTCTTGCCGAACTCTCGGTCGGTTGAGGTCCACCATGACAAAAGCCCCTTCCAAAACTCCGGCTTCCGAAAACGCATCCGCCACGCGCAAAACATCTTCTGCCGCCAAGGCTGGCGCGAATGCGGCCAAGCCGCGCGACGTCGCTGCGGCTGAGATCACGGCGGCTGAGACCGCGCCGGCGAGCAAGCGTGGCGCGGGCAGTGCAACGCAGCCCGCGCCCAAGCGGGGTCGTCCGGCCAAATCGGCGCCGCCTGCTGCCGCGGCCGAGCAGGAAGCCGTCGCGCGTCGCGGCCGCAAGGCCAAAATCGTCGAGGCGGAAGACGATCTGCACGATGACCTGAGCGAAGACCTCGATACCGCCGAGGTCGATGCCGAAGTGGCGGTGGTCGAAGAAGTCGCCGCTGCGCCGGCTCCCAAAACGCGCAAGGCGTCGCGTGCAAGGGAAAAGCAGTTGCTCAAGGAATTCGGCTACGACGATTCAAACATTACCGACGAAGAACTCGGTCGTCGCCGGGCGCGGCTGAAGAGCCTGATCAAAATGGGCAAGACCCGCGGGTTCCTGACCTACGGCGAAATCAACGACCACATCCCGGACAATCTGGCCGACCCGGAACTGCTCGAAACCATCGTGTCGATGCTCAACGATGTCGGCATCGCCGTGTACGAAACCACTCCGGACGCGCAAACCCTGCTGCTCAACCAGCACGGGCCGACGGCGTCGAGCGAGGAAGAGGCAGAAGAGGAGGCCGAAGCGGCGCTGTCCAACGTCGATTCTGAATTCGGCCGCACCACCGACCCGGTGCGCATGTATATGCGCGAAATGGGTACGGTCGAGCTGCTCACGCGCGAAGGTGAGATCGTCATCGCCAAACGCATCGAAGAGGGATTGCGGCAAATGATGCTGGCGATCTCGGCGTCGCCGTCGACCGTGGCGGAAATCCTGGCCATGGCCGCACGCATTCAAAACGGCGAGCTACCGGTCGATGAAGTGGTCGACGGCATGGTGTCCGACGACGAGTCCGATGACTATGTCGCCGAAGAAGACGTCGATTACTCGTTGGACGAAGGCGGCGAAGACGAGGAAGAAGGCGGCGCGGGAGCGACGTCGATGAAGCTCGAAGAGCTCAAGGGCAAGGCGCTGGAAGTGTTCGGCAAAGTGCACGAAGCGTTCATGAAAATGCGCCGCGCCTACGACAAGGACGGCTACCGCTCCCCGAGTTACCTCAAGGCGCAGGAGGCGATCTCCAACGCCCTGATGGAGGTGCGCTTCACCGCGCGCACCGTGGAGAAGTTGTGCAATCTGCTGCGCGCGCAGGTCGATGAGGTGCGTCGCTACGAACGCGAAATCCGCCGCTACGCGGTCGACCGCTGCGGCATGCCGCAGGAGGAATTCATCAAGTCCTTCCCCGGTCACCAGCTCGACCTGAAATGGGTGGACAAGCACATCGCCGCGGGTAAACCCTATTCGGTGGTGCTGGGGCGCAACGCGCCGGCAATCCGCGAGCTGCAGCAAAAGCTCATCGACATCCAAAATCGGGTGGTCGTGCCGCTGGACGATCTGAAGGAAATCAACACCCAGATGAGCCTGGGCGAGCAGGCGGCGCGCGAAGCCAAGCGCGAGATGATCGAGGCCAATCTGCGGCTGGTGATTTCGATTGCCAAGAAATACACCAACCGCGGACTGCAGTTCCTCGACCTCATCCAGGAAGGAAACGTCGGGCTGATGAAGGCAGTGGACAAGTTCGAGTACCGCCGCGGCTACAAGTTTTCGACCTACGCGACGTGGTGGATTCGCCAGGCCATCACCCGCTCGATCGCCGATCAGGCGCGCACCATCCGCATCCCGGTGCACATGATCGAGACCATCAACAAGGTCAACCGCATTTCGCGCCAGCACCTGCAGGAAACCGGGCAGGAGCCCGACGCCGCCGTGCTAGCCGAAAAGATGGAAATGCCCGAGGACAAGGTGCGCAAAATCCTCAAAATCGCGCGCGAGCCGATTTCGATGGAAACGCCCATCGGCGACGACGACGATTCGCATCTGGGCGATTTCATCGAAGACTCCTCCACGCTGGCGCCGACCGAGGCGGCGATGCAAGCCGGGTTGCGCGACGTGGTCAAGGAGATCCTCGACTCGCTCACTCCGCGCGAAGCCAAAGTGCTGCGCATGCGCTTCGGCATCGAAATGGCCAACGACCACACGCTCGAAGAGGTCGGTAAGCAGTTCGACGTCACGCGCGAGCGCATCCGTCAGATCGAGGCCAAGGCATTGCGCAAACTCAAGCACCCGACGCGCTCGGACAAACTGCGCAGCTTCCTCGATACGCTTTGATCGTGCCCGCCCGTTGTGACGCGGGCGGACACGGTAGACTCTGGGCATGAGCCACGCGCGAAAAACTGCCGTCCGCACCGTCGTGTTTGCTGATGTCGTCGGCAGCACCGCGCTCTTTCAAACCCTGGGCAACACCGCGGCCACCGCACTGGTGACACAGGTGGTGTCCAATATGGCGCGCAGTTTCAAGGCGGCGGGTGGTGAGGTGGTGAAAACGCTGGGAGACGGTATCCTGGCGACGTTCGAACACAATGCGCCGGCGCTCAACGCCTGTATCGACATCCAGCGCACTTGTTCGACTGCTGGCACGGTCGATGCCAGCGGAGTGCGGCAAAAACTGCCGTTGAAAATCGGCGTGGCCCGTGGCTTTGTCGTTCTGGCGCCGGGAGATTGTTTCGGCGATCCGGTCAACGCCGCGTCGCGGCTGTCCGATTCGGCCGGCGCCGGGCAGATCCTCATCGGTGACGCGGTGATGGAGGGACTGCCGCTGGAACTGCTCGGCCGGCTGCGCAGCCTCGGCGCGATTTTTTTGCGCGGTTACGACGTTCCCGTGCCGGTGCATCAAGTGGATTGGGAGGCGCAGATCGACATGGGCCAGACCATGCCGCAAGTGCCGTCCCGTATCGATTACACCAGCCAACTGCTCAATCTATCCTGGCTCGATTTGAGTGTGGACTACGCCGCCGACCAGATGCCCATCGTCATCGGACGCACCCACGGCGCGGATTTCCTGGTCAACGATCTGCGTGTTTCCCGGCAGCATGCGCGCATCGACTGGCGAGGCAGCTATTTCATGCTCACCGACCTCAGCAGCAACGGCACTTGGGTGCGCTATACCGGCAACGACACCGTTTTGGCGTTGCGGCGCAACGAATGCGTGCTGCACGGCCAGGGCGAGATCGCTCTGGGCGCCAAGCCGTCGGACCCGACCGCGCCGACCGTGATGTTCCAGATCCACCCTCACTGAACGCTTCCGCGCATGACCTTGTCCGATCCCACCGGTTATCAGCACGGCCAGCCCAAACAAACCGCCATCGTGCTCGTCAACCTCGGCACGCCCGATGCGCCCACGCCCGCTGCGCTGCGTCGCTATCTGGGCGAATTTCTCAGCGATCCGCGGGTGGTGGAAATTCCCAAGCCGCTGTGGTGGCCGATTCTCAACGGCATCATCCTGCCGGTGCGATCGGCCAAATCGGCAGCCAAGTACGCCAGCATCTGGACGCCACGCGGCTCGCCGTTGCAAGTCGGCACGGCGGATCTGACGCAGGCCGTCGGTGGCGAATTGACCGCGCGAGGTCACCACGTGCTGGTGCGTTACGCCATGCGCTACGGCAAGCCGTCGGTGGCCAGCGTGCTCGACGAACTCGCCCGGCAAAACGTCACGCGTCTGCTGCTCGTGCCGCTGTACCCGCAATACTGCGCGGCGACCACCGCCTCCACGTTGGACGCAGTTGGCGCGTGGATGGGGCGCAGCCGCCGGCTGCCTGAACTGCGCGTGCTCAACCATTTCCACGATGCCGCGGCGTACATCGACGCGCTGGCGCAAAAAGTCCAGGCGTATTGGGCGCAGCATGGGCGTCCGGACAAACTGGTGATGAGTTTTCACGGCATGCCCGCGCGCACCCTCAAGCTTGGTGACCCCTACCATTGCGAATGCCAGCAGACCGGCCGCTTGCTCGCTGCGCGCCTGCAACTGCCGCCGTCGGCGTACGTCGTGACGTTTCAGTCGCGCTTTGGCCGGCAGGAATGGTTGCAGCCTTACACCGAGCCGACGCTCAGACGCTTGGCGCAGGAGGGGGCGGGGCGTGTGGACGTGATCTGTCCGGGTTTCACCGTCGATTGCCTGGAAACGCTGGAAGAAATCGCCGTGGAGGGCAAGCAGGCGTTTTTGTCCAGTGGCGGCAAAGCGTTTCATTACATCGACTGCCTCAACGCCGAACCGCACTGGGTGCGGGCGTTGACCAGCCTGCTCGAAACCCACCTCCAAGGCTGGGAGACGACCGTACCTGCCGATACCGCCGCGTTGGCCTTGACCCGCAGCCTGGCTGCGGCAATGGGCGCAGACAACCTCGCTTGAACCGCTGCGCCGCGTTGCCGCCCGCTCATTTGCGGGCATCGGGCGAAGGGGTAGACCCCTGGCGCGCGTCGCGCCAGAACTGCACGGCCACCGCCACACCCAGCCCCACGACCCCCACGGCCAGCAGGTAAAGGATCAGAAGCGCCAAAGACATTGCATTCTCCCGCGCCGGGCAACGGCGCCGATGACAACACCACTATAGTGTGCGATCGGCGCAAAACAGTTCCGGGCGGCGGCAGCCGTCCGCGGGGTCAGGAGTCTTCGTCGGCGTTGGTCAGGTACCACTGCACCTCGCGTACCGCCTGGGCTCGCTCCCCGGCCAGCAGGCACATCACCGGGCGCTGCCCGCGTGCCACCATGCCCAGCCGATGGACGGCGTGTTGCAGCGGCGGGCAGCCGAGAAATTCGAACGACACGCTGCTGCGGCCATCGCTGCGCGCATCACGGAACAGGGTGTCGAACAACAGGTCGATCGCCTCGGGCGCCTGCGGATGCCAGAGTAGGTCGCGCACGTGCAGCACGCTGCCGGCGATTTCGGTCGCGGCGTAGGCCAGCAAGCCGCCGGTTTTGCGGCTCAAGGTCAAGAAACGAAAGGTTTTCCATGGTTTGTGTTCGAACCGCCAGGCCAGGTAGCGCTGGTCGCGCACGCCGATCAAACCGTCGCGCTGGCACTGCGCCGCCCACAGCGCGTCGAACCGCGTATCGGGTTGATCCATCCACTGCGCAAACATCGCGTTGGAGTCGTGTCGGTAGCGGCGGCGCCACGCGTGCCGCCACCAGTCGGCCGTTTGGCCCAGCGCGAGCCGAAGCGTGTGTGGCATGCGCGCGGGGAGGTAGGATGCAGTGCGCAATACACGCACGTAGCGCACCATCGCGCCTGCCGAGGTGTAGCCCAGACGCCTGACCACCGGCTCGGATTTGGCGTTGGGAAAGCCGTAGATCAGTCCGAACTGCGGCAAAAACCGGTCTCGCAGCGCAGTCTGCAGCAGCAGCGCCGGGTACAGGGTGCGGTGTTCGGCCAGAACGCCGAAGTCGGCGAGCAGCCCGGCGCGCAGCGCCTGGCCGTCGAACTGCATGTCCCGCCCGGCCAGGCCGATGACGCCGACTGCCGGACCGTCTGGCGCCGGACTGTGCGCCAGCAGCACATGCGGCAAACCGGCCGGGTTGCGCAAGTAGAACCAGTCGAACTTGTCCTGCCGCCGCTCGGCATGGCCCAGATTGCTCGCCCAGAGCGAGACGATGACCTTGCGGTCAGCGCGCAGATCGGCCGGCAGCGCGGCATAGCTCGAGGCAGCGGCGGTCATGAGGTGCGGTTCAGGGCGCTGCGCGGCGGATGAACTGCTCGTGCAGCAGCAAGGTGGAGAGCATGCCGACAAACGCCATATTGTCGCCAAAGCCGATGATCTTGCCCGCGCGTGCTTTGTCGAACAGCCGCAACGCTGCCTGCGGGTCGAAATACCCGGCGTCTTTCAGCCGTGCCGCGCTGAACAGCTCGGCGACGTAATCGGCCGGCTCGCCCTGATGGAAAAAACTCTGGCTGTCGGGCGTGCGGTACGGCTGTTTGCTACGGTGGCGCAGCGCCTGCGGCAGCAAGCCGTCCATGCTGTGTTTGAGCAGCCATTTTTCCGTCAACCCCATGAGCTTGTAGCGCGCCGGCAGGCGGCTGGCGAAGGCGATCAGGCGGTGGTCGAGAAACGGAAAACGGGTTTCGACGGATTGTGCCATCGCCATGCGGTCGCCCTGCGCGCACAGCAGATAGCCCGACATCAAGGTGTGCGCCTCGATGTACTGGTCCTGCGCCAGTGGCTCCCAACACGCAATGTCGGCAGGAAGCTGCGCGGCTAGCGCTGCAGACGGCTCGAACGCGGTGGCGGCGTGGCGCCAATCAGCCGAAAGGAATTGGCTGATGCGCCGTGTGGTGGTCCAACGGGGTAGGTGGCCGAAGCCGGGCTGGCCGTACTGCGCTTCGCCTGCGCGGAAAAACCGCTCGGCCATCGCCCGCCCAGCAGCAGGCGAGTGCTTGAGGTAGGGATAGAGGCGTTCGAGTAGGCGAGGGCGGCAGCGCGACTGTGGCTGCCGGGCGATGAAGCGGCGCACCCGCGCCTCTTTGAACAGGTCGTAGCCGCCGAACACTTCGTCGGCGCCTTCGCCGGTGAGCGCCACTTTGTAACCTGCGGCGCGCACGCCTGCGGCCAGCAGCATCATCGGCGCAGGCGCGGTGCGCACGATGGGGGTTTCGGCGTGGGCGATGGCGCGGGGGAACGCCGCGGCGATGTCGGCGTGGGTGCAGTGCACCGTGGTGTGCTCGGTGCCCAAGTGGCGCACGAGCTGTTGCTGCCACACGCTCTCGTCGAATTCGGCGTCGTCGAAGGTCAGCGAAAACGTGCGTAGCGGGGTGTCGGTGCAGTGGCGGATGAGGGTCGTGACGATGGCCGAATCCAACCCGCCGCTGAGGTAGGCGGCCACCGGCACGTCGGCGCGCAACTGCAGCCGCACGGCATCGATCAACAGCGCGCGCAGCTCTTCGGCGCAGGCGTCGGCGCTGCGCTCGGTTTGGACGGGGGCGGGCGGGAAACTCCAATCCCAGTAGCAGCGCAGGCGCGCGCCGCGCGAATCGACCGTGAGCACATGGCCCGGCGGCAGCGATTCGATACCGGCAAAAACCGCATGCGGCGGCAGCGGCGCCCAGTAGGTGAACACTTCGCCGAGTGCGCGGGCGTCGAGTCTGCGCGGCACTTCGGGCAAGGCGAACAGCGCCTTGACCTCGGAGGCGAAGGCCAGGCCGCCACGCACGCGGGTGTGGAACAACGGGCGGATGCCGCAACGGTCACGCGCCAGCAGCAGGCGCTGCGCGCGCGCATCCCACAAAGCAAATGCGAACTGGCCGTTGAGGTGTTCGACCAGCGCGTCGCCGTACTCCTCGTACAGATGGACCAAAACTTCGGTGTCGGACTGCGTGGCCAAGCGGTGGCCGCAGCGCAGCAAATCGGCGCGCAGCTCGCGGTAATTGAAAATTTCGCCGTTGAAACTCACCCAAACGGTGCCGTCTTCGTTGCACAGCGGCTGGCTGCCTCCGTCGAGGTCGATGATGCTCAGCCGAGCGTGGGCCAGACCGATCGGCCCCTGGAGGTAGAAACCTTGTGCGTCGGGGCCGCGGTGGTGCAGCCGGGAGATCATCGCCTGGAGCTGCCCACGCTCGACGGGCGCACTCCAGTCGAGCCGGCCGGCGATGCCGCACATCGCCGTCAGCCGCCGATGTACGACATTTCGACCTTGCGCTGCTCGCGCAGCGCCTGGCCGGCTGCCGTGCCGCGCAGCAGGGAGTAGCGGTCGTCGCGCTGCGACCAGACCTGCGCCAGCGCGGCGCGCAAGTCGGCGTCGCCGACCGGGTCGAGGCCGGCAGCCGCATCGCCGCGCAGCAACGCGCGCAAGTCGTAGCCGTGGGTGGCGAATAGGCAGAGGTAGAGCTTGCCCTCCATCGACAGCCGGGCGCGGTTGCAGTCGGCGCAAAACGCGCGGGTGACGCTGGAGATCACGCCGATCTCTCCGGCGCCGTCGTCGTAGGCCCAGCGCTGCGCGGTTTCCCCGGCGCTGTGCGGCTCCAGCGGGTGTAGCGCGTGCACGGCGTGAATGCGGTCGATCACTTGCTGCGCGGGCAGTACCTCGTCCATGCGCCAGCCGTTGGTGTTGCCCACGTCCATGTATTCGATGAAGCGCAGGATCACGCCGGTACCGCGGAAATGCTCGGCCATCGGGACGATTTGCGCGTCGTTGGTGCCGCGCTTGACCACCATATTGACCTTCACCGGCGTCAGGCCGGCGGCGATGGCGGCGTCGATGCCGCGCAGCACCTCGGCGACGGGAAAGTCCACGTCGTTCATCTGGCGAAAAGCGGCGTCGTCGAGCGCATCGAGGCTGACGGTGACCCGGTCCAGCCCGGCATCTTTGAGTTGCCGCGCCTTGCGCGTCAGGAGTGAGCCGTTGGTCGTCAGCGTGAGTTCGGGCGGGCGCCCGTCCGGGGTGCGCAGCGCATGCAGCATCTCGACCAGCCGTTCCAGGTGTTTGCGCAGCAGCGGCTCGCCGCCGGTCAGGCGGATTTTGCGCACACCCAGGTCGATGAACACCCGTGCCGCGCGGGTGATTTCCTCGAAGCTGAGCAAATCGGCATGGCGCAGAAATTCGTACTGCTTGTCGAAAATTTCCTTGGGCATGCAGTACGTACACCGAAAATTGCAGCGATCGGTGACGGAAATGCGCAGATCGTGCAGCGGGCGGTGCAGGCGGTCGAGCGGCGGTGTGGCCGGCGGCGGCTGCCGCGGCACGGCTGGCACGCTGCTGGCGTAGCGGTGATCGACGATGGGGATGGTACGTTCGGACATATCGCCATTATCGACAAAGCCGACCCCGGTGGTGTATCCGGGCCTTCGCGGGGGGGATCACAGCGTGGTGAGCTGCAGCGCCAGGGCGAAGGTCGCCAGCAGCATGCCCAACACCGCGCCGACCAATACATCGGACAGGTAATGCAGCCCGAGCACCAGCCGCGACGCGGCGATGAGAACGGCAAACGGCACCGCGATCCAGCCGAGAACGGGGGCGAAAAACAGCAGCTGCAAGGTGAAATTCACCGCGTGCAGAGTGTGCCCGGAGGGAAAGCTGAACTGGTCGAGCGGTGGTTCGCTCAGCACGATGCGCCGGCAGTTGGCGCTGGGCCGCGGGCGCGCTGCCAGGCGCTTGATCGAACCGTACAAGGCGATGCCGATGAGCGTCGTCAGCAGCATCCAGGCCAGCGGCTTGAAGGCGTTGCGGCCGTCGACAACCAGCATGCCCGCGAGCAACGCCGCCCATCCCCAGCCGTTGCCCAGGCGGCTGATCCAGGCGAAAAACCACCGCACCCCGCGATTGCGGCTCAGGCGGTTGGCCGCAATCGTCAAATCTTGTTCCCAGTGCAGGTAGCGGTGGAGCAGGTCAGGGGATCGCCGTTGCATGGTGGCAGGCTTCAGGGCGCAGATCGCGGCAAAGAGGGCGCAAGGAGCATGGCGGCACGGGATTGCGCAAGGCTGGCTCTACCATTGTGACATCGGTGCAAGCCGGGTGACAGCAAACGCCTGGATGATGCACGGCATTTTCAAGGACACGGCATGGCATACACGATCGACCTTTCCGGGCGGGTGGCCCTCGTCACCGGTGCGTCCAGTGGCTTGGGCTGGCGGTTCGCGCAGGTCTTGGCGCAGGCGGGAGCCGCAGTGGTGCTCAGCGGGCGGCGCAGCGACCGGCTCAAAGAACTGCGCGCCCGCATCGAGGGGCAGGGCGGGGATGCGCACGTCGTCGAGCTCGACGTCACCGATACGGCGAGCATCAAGGCCGCGGTGGCGCACGCCGAAACCGAGATGGGGCCGATCGATATTTTGGTCAACAACGCCGGGATTTCGTCGCAGCGCAAGCTGCTCGACGCGACCGAAGACGATTTCGACGACATTTTTGCCACCAATGTGCGCGGCGCGTTCTTCGTAGCGCAGGAGGTGGCTAGGCGCATGGTGGCGCGATCGCTGGGGGTGACGCCCGGCACCTGGGCAGGCGGGCGCATCATCAACATCGCTTCGGCGGCTGGGCTGCGGGTGATGCCCAAGTTGGGCATTTACGCCATGAGCAAGGCGGCAGTCATCCACATGACCCGGGCGATGGCCGCGGAATGGGGCCAATACGGCATCAATGTCAATGCCATCTGCCCGGGTTACATCGACACCGAAATGAATCATCATTATTGGCAGACCGAGTCGGGCCAGCGGCTGTTGCAAATGCTGCCGCGCAAACGCCTGGGCAAGCCTGAAGACCTCGACGCACTGCTGATGCTGTTTGCCAGCGACGCCAGCGGTTTGGTCAATGGCGCGGTGCTCACCGCCGATGACGGTTTTGGCCTCTGATTTGCTGCAGGACGTGCCATGCGATTGGACATTCCGCAAGACAAAAAGCTCGTATACACCATGACCATGCCGATCCGCTGGGGCGACATGGACGCGATGGGGCATGTGAACAACACGGTGTATTTCCGCTATATGGAGATCATCCGCCTGCAGTGGATGCTCGATACCGGCATCCCGGCCAACCCCAAGGGGCTGGGGCCGGTGATCATCAATGCGTTTTGCAATTTTCACGTCGAATTGCAATTCCCCGGTGAGGTGTTGGCGCGGCTCTACACCACCGATGTCGGCCGCACCAGCTTCGATACCTACACCCTGCTCAGCCGCACCGACGACCCGCAGACGATTTACGCCAGCGGCGGCTCGCGCGTAGTGTGGGTCGATTTTCCGCAGCGCAAGAGCGTGCCCTTGCCCGATGCACTGCGCAAATTGTTGACCGATGTCGCGCCGCCGCCCGGCGCCTGATTTTTCGCCGAGCCCACCATGACTGAATTCCCGCCAGATCAACCGCTGTGGCAACCGTCGCCGCAGCGCATTGCCTCCTCGCACATCGAAGCGTTCCGCCGCTGGGTCAACGCGCGGCACGGTCTGCAGCTGCGCAGCTATCAGGATGTGCTCGACTGGTCGGTGTCGCGGCAGGCCGATTTCTGGGATGCGGTGTGGCAGACGTCGGGCGTCATTGCCGAGCACAAGGGACAGCGGGTGCTGATCGACGCCGAGCGCATGCCCGACGCACGCTTTTTCCCTGACGCACGGCTGAATTTTGCGCAAAACCTGCTGCGCCGCAACGACGACACCATCGCGCTGCATTTCTGGGGAGAAGACCGCACGCAGCGCAGCCTGTCGTGGCGCGCGCTGCACGCTGAAGTCTCCCGCCTGCAGCAGGCGTTGCGCGCTTGGGGGGTGCAGCCGGGCGACCGCGTGGCCGCGTACATGCCCAATCTGCCCGAAACCGTCATCGCCATGCTCGCGGCAACGAGCATCGGCGCCACCTTCACCTCGGCCTCGCCCGATTTCGGCGTGCAGGGCGTGCTCGACCGTTTCGGCCAGACGCAGCCCAAGGTGCTCATCGCCTGCGACGGTTATTTTTACAACGGCAAGACGTTTTCCAACCTGGACAAACTGGCCGCACTGCTGCCGCAACTGCCTGCGGTGCAACACACCCTGATCGTGCCTTACGTCGGCGAGGCGCTGCAGCAGCCGGTGGACGTGTCGCCGATCGCCACGGCGCAGCCGTGGGACGCGGCGCTGGCAGCGTTTGCCCCGCGTGAGGTGGAATTCACCTCGTTGCCGTTCGATCACCCCGTTTACATTCTGTATTCCAGCGGCACCACTGGTGTGCCCAAATGCATCGTGCATCGCGCCGGTGGCGTGTTGCTCAAGCACCTGGCCGAAATGCGTTTGCAGGTCGATGTCCATCCTGGAGACCGGGTGTTTTTTTTCACCACCTGCGGTTGGATGATGTGGAATTGGCTGATGTCTGCGCTCAGTCAAGAAGCGACGGTGTGCCTGTACGACGGCGCGCCGGGGTTGCGCGGCAACGCCATTTTGTTCGACTATGCCGATGCGGTCGATTTCACCCACCTGGGCACATCGGCCAAGTTCATCGAAGCGCTGGGCAAATCGGGGTTGGAACCGAAAACCACGCACCGGCTGACGGCCTTGCGCACCATCATGTCCACCGGCTCGCCGTTGGCACCCGAAGGGTTCGATTATGTCTACAGCCGGGTGAAGACCGACGTCTGCTTGAGTTCGATGTCAGGCGGCACCGACTTGGTGGCCTGCTTCATCGTCGGCTCGCCGCTCAATCCGGTCTGGCGCGGCGAACTGCAGGCGTGCGCGCTGGGCATGGCGGTGATGGTGGCCGACGAACAGGGCCAGCCTCTGCCCGACGGGCAGAAGGGCGAACTGGTGTGCACCAAGCCGTTTCCGTCGATGCCGCTGGGTTTCCTCGTCGACGGCAGCCTGGAAAAGGGGGTGCAGAAATACATCGAGGCGTACTTTTCACGTTATCCCAACGTTTGGTGGCACGGTGACTACATCGCCCGCACGCCACACGGTGGTTACATCATCTACGGCCGCTCCGACGCGACTCTCAACCCGGGTGGGGTGCGCATCGGCACTGCGGAAATTTACCGCCAGGTCGAACGCATCGACGCCGTGCTGGAATCGCTAGTCGTCGGGCAGAACTGGCCGCCAGGCACCTATAACGACGTGCGTGTCGTGCTGTTCGTCCGCCTGCGCGAGGGCCAGGTGCTCGACGCTGCGCTGATCGACGCCATCAAGCGCCAAATCCGCGACAACACCACACCCCGTCACGTGCCGGCACGCATCGTGCAGGTGCACGACATTCCGCGCACCAAGAGCAACAAAATCGTCGAGCTCGCAGTGCGCAACATCCTTCATGGCGAAGAGGTGAAAAACGTTTCGGCGCTGGCCAACCCCGAGGCGCTCGACGAATACCGCGCGCTGCGTGCCGAGCTCGAACGCGCCTGAGCGGAGTCAGCGGCAGGTGCGGCTGATCCACAGCTTGCGCAGTGGCGTCAGGCTGATGCGCTGGTGCAGCACGGCATAGTCGGCGCGTGCGATTTCCCGCAGCAGCGCCAGCGACATCGCGCCCAGAGCTCGCAGCGGGGCGGTTTGCCGGGGCGGATGGTTGCGCAAGTCGGCGAGCGCCGATTCGATCAACCCGCAGGCCAACGCCGTTTGTTCTGCCAGCAGCGCCCGCACGGCGCCGTCCATCCGCCGTTGCTGGAGTTGCGCTGCGGTCACGCCGTGACGCTGCATGGCGTCGAGCGGCAGGTAGATCCGGCCCTGCGCCGCGTCGCGTCCCAAATGGCGGATGCCGCTGGCCAGGCGCAGCGCCACACCCAGGTCGAACGCCGCGGCCAGCGCCGGCGCAGTATCCAGTCCGAGCAGCGCTGCGGCCGTGCGCGACGTGAACCCGCTGCACTGCTGCGCGTAGTGCAGCAGCGCCGGCCGATCCAGCCAGCGGTTTTGCTGCAAATCGATCCGCACGCTGTGTACGACCGCAAGCAGGGCGTCGCCATGCAGTCCTTGCGCCTGCAGCGCTGGTGCCAGACGCCGTAGCGCCGGATGCTGCGCCGCGCCGGCGGGCATCGCGCGCAACTGGCTCTCCCACCAGGCCAGTTTGGCCTGCGCCACGGCGGCATCGCTGACGGTGGTGGCGATGCTGCGGATTTGGCTGTGCGCCTGCAGCAGCGCGGTCAGCGCCGCGCGCTGCGGCAGCGGGCAGCGCTGCAGGGCGTAATACGCCGAGGTTCCCGCAGGCGGTGCGGTCAGGGTGTCGGACGGCGATGATGGCAAAGCGGCAAAAGACATGGTCGGACGACGTGCGCTGCGCGCCCATGCGGCAAGGCTAGAATAGCGGATTGCCTTAAAAATGAGGCTGCTGTGTGACATGGACGGGCCGTGAAGAAACAAACCGTGCACGGCGGCAGCGGGCAGCAGATTTTCCTGCGAGGGTGGCGAAATTGGTAGACGCACCAGGTTTAGGTCCTGACGCCTTCACTGGCGTAGGGGTTCGAGTCCCCTCCCTCGCACCAGCCGCCGAGCTGCTGGTTTGGCGGTGATTGCTCCTTTTCATTGAACTCTGGATGTTCCCCATGACTGTCGAAACACTGGACAAATTGCAACGCCGCGTGACCGTGACGGTTCCCAAGGCCGCTGTGCAAACCGAAATCAACGCGCGTCTGAAGAACCTGAGCCGCACGTTGCGCCTGCCCGGATTCCGTCCTGGCAAGGTGCCGATGTCGATGGTGGCGCAGCGCTACGCGCCGTCGGTGGAAATGGAAGTGTTACAAGACAAAATCGGCAACGCCTTCTACGAGGTGGCTAGCAACGCGCGCCTGCGCGTGGCCGGCATGCCGCAGTTCACCCCCAAGAGTGAGGGCGTGGCCGACGATGTGGTGGCGTTCGACGCGGTGTTCGAGGTCTATCCCGACGTGCAAATCCCCGATTTGTCGACGCAGTCCATCGAGCGTGTGACCGCCGAGGTCGACGACGCGGCGATCGACAAAACCATCGAGGTGCTGCGCAAACAACGCGTGATCTTCATCGAGCGCGGCCAGGCTGCGCCGAACGGCCAGACGTCCGAAGGACTGGAAGTGCAAGACGGTGACCGTGTCACGGTCGATTTCGAGGGCCGCATCGACGGCACCGCTTTCGACGGCGGCAAGGCCGAAGGGTTCAGCTTCGTGCAGGGCGAGGGCCGTATGCTGCCAGAGTTCGAAGCGGCGACCAAGGGCCTGCAAGCCGGGCAGAGCAAGATTTTCGAATTGCACTTTCCAGAGGACTATCAGGGTCGCACCGTTGCCGGCAAGACTGCACAGTTCACTCTCAAAGTCACCAAGGTGGAATGGCCGTTGCTGCCACCGGTCGATGCCGATTTCGCCAAGGCGCTCGGCGTGGACGATGGTGACGTGCAACGCCTGCGCGAGGACATCCGCAGCAACCTGCAACGTGAAGTCAAGGCCCGGCTGATCCAGCGCAACAAACTGGCGGTGATGGACCTGCTGCAAAAAGCCGTCGCCGTCGATCTGCCGTCGGCGCTGGTCGAAAATGAAATCAAGGATCTGATCGCCGGCGCCCGTCAAGACCTGGCCGAGCGCGGCATGAAAGACGCGGACAAGGCGCCGCTGCCGCCCGAGTTGTTTCGCGAACAGGCCGAACGCCGCGTGCGCCTGGGGCTCATCGTGGCCGAACTCGTCAAGCAGCACGATCTGCAGGCCAAGCCCGAGCAGGTGCGCAGCTACGTCGAGGAACTGGCGGCGAGCTACGAGCAGCCGGAGGAGTTGGTGCGCTGGTATTACGCCGACCCCGAGAGGCTGTCGCAGGCCGAGGCCATCGTGATGGAAAACAACGTCACCGACTTCGTCTTTTCGCAGGCGCAGACCAGCGACAAGGTGTTGAGCTTCGACGAGCTGATGGGCCGCAACTGATCGTTCGGCGCTCCCGCGGGCCGCTGCGTGCTTCGGCGTGTAGCGGCTTTTGTTTTTTGTCTGTCGGCCGTGCTGGTGTGCGGAAATCCCACACCCGCGCGTCGTGGGCGTGTGCTGCGTGCTAATCTGTGTTTTCGCCTTCGTCGGATTCTTCTTCTATGAGCGCATTTGAAATTCAGAACCTGGGCCTGGTACCCATGGTCATCGAGCAAAGCGGCCGCGGTGAGCGTGCCTACGATATTTATTCGCGGCTGTTGCGCGAGCGGGTGATTTTTCTCGTCGGGCCGATCAACGACCAGATGGCCAATCTGGTCGTGGCGCAGTTGTTGTTTCTCGAGTCGGAGAACCCGGACAAAGACATTTCGCTGTACATCAACTCGCCTGGTGGCTCGGTGTCGGCCGGTATGGCGATTTACGACACCATGCAGTTCATCAAACCCGACGTGTCCACCTTGTGCACCGGCATTGCCGCCAGCATGGGCGCTTTCCTCATGGCTGCGGGCGCCAAAGGCAAGCGCTACTCGCTGCCGAACTCGCGCATCATGATCCATCAGCCGCTCGGCGGGGCGCAGGGGCAGGCGTCGGACATCGAAATCCAGGCGCGCGAAATCCTGTACTTGCGCGAGCGGCTCAACAGCATTTTGGCCGAGCGCACCGGCCAGTCGCTGGAAAAAATCACCGCGGACACCGACCGTGACTTTTTCATGTCGGCCGATCAGGCCAAAGACTATGGCTTGATCGACGAGGTTCTCGTCAAACGCGCCTGAACCGACTTTGAGGCACTACGCTCATGGCTGAAAAAAAATCGTCTTCGGGTGAAAAGACCCTGTATTGCTCGTTTTGCGGCAAAAGTCAGCACGAGGTGAAAAAACTCATCGCCGGGCCGTCGGTCTTCATTTGCGATGAATGCATCGACTTGTGCAACGAGATCATCCGCGACGAGGTCAGCGCCGGCGAGTCGCAGGGCAAGGTCAGCAGCTCGGACCTGCCCACGCCGGCAGAAATCAAAGACATCCTCGACCAATACGTCATCGGCCAGGAGGCGGCCAAGCGCATCCTCGCCGTGGCCGTATACAACCACTACAAACGGCTCAAGCATGTCGGCCAAAGCAACGATGTCGAATTGGCCAAGAGCAATATCCTGCTCGTCGGCCCGACTGGTTCGGGCAAAACGCTGTTGGCGCAGACGCTGGCGCGGTTGCTCAACGTGCCTTTCGTGATTGCCGACGCCACCACGCTGACCGAGGCCGGCTATGTCGGCGAGGACGTGGAAAACATCATCCAAAAGCTGCTGCAGAACTGCAACTACGAAATCGAGCGGGCGCAGCGCGGGATCGTGTACATCGACGAAATCGACAAGATTTCGCGCAAGTCCGACAACCCGAGCATCACCCGCGACGTTTCCGGCGAAGGCGTGCAGCAGGCCCTGCTCAAGCTGATCGAAGGCACGATGGCGTCGGTGCCACCGCAGGGCGGGCGCAAGCACCCGAACCAGGATTTCATCCAGGTGGACACGACCAACATCCTGTTCATCTGCGGCGGTGCGTTCGACGGTTTGGAAAAAATCATCCGCAATCGGTCGGAAAAGTCAGGCATCGGCTTCTCCGCCACGGTCAAGAGCCAATCGCAGCAAAGTCTGTCGGAAACGTTTTTGCAGGCGCAGCCGGAGGATCTGATCAAATTCGGCCTGATCCCTGAACTCGTCGGCCGGCTGCCTGTGGTGGCGACGCTGGAAGAACTCGACGAGGCAGCGCTGATCCAAATTCTCACCGAGCCGAAAAACTCGCTGGTCAAGCAGTACCAGAAGCTGTTCGAGATGGACGGGGTCAAGCTCGAATTCCGCCCGGCAGCGCTGACCGCAATCGCGCGCAAGGCGTTGGAACGCAAGACTGGAGCACGCGGGCTGCGGTCGATCGTCGAACACGCCTTGCTCGATCTGATGTTCGATCTGCCCAATTTGCAGGGAGTCAGCGGTGTGGTGATCGACGAAAACGTCATCACCGCGGGGGCCAAGCCGCTGTTGATTTACGAAGACGCAGCCAAAGCCTCGGGAGCCTGATGGTCAAAGCCACTAGGTCTGCCACTGGCTTGCAAAACAGCATCGAATCCCCATTTGGGTTTTCACTTCTTTTCGGGTGACCTCCATGTCCGATACCCCTGAGCAATCTTCCGACCTCACCGCACTGCCGCTGCTGCCGCTGCGCGATGTGGTGGTGTTTCCCCATATGGTCATTCCGCTGTTCGTCGGCCGACCCAAGTCGATCAAGGCGCTCGAAGCGGCGATGGAAAGCGGCAAGCAGATCATGCTGGTCGCGCAAAAAGCCGCCGCAAAAGACGAACCCAAGCCGGACGATTTGTTTGAAGTCGGCTGTCTGTCGAGCATTTTGCAAATGCTCAAACTGCCCGACGGCACGGTCAAAGTGCTGGTCGAGGGAGCGCAGCGCGCGCGGGCGCTGAACATCCGTGACAACGGCGAATTCTTCGCCTGTGATGCGGTGCTCATCGCATCCACGTCGGAGTCGACCGCTGAATCCGAAGCAATGCGCCGCGCGGTGGTGGCGCAGTTCGACCAGTATGTCAAGCTGAACAAAAAAATCCCGCCGGAGATCCTCACGTCCATTTCCGGTATCGACGATCCCGGGCGTTTGGCCGACACCATCGCCGCGCACTTGCCGCTCAAGCTCGAACAAAAGCAGTCCGTGCTCGATCTGCACGACGTCCATGCGCGGCTGGAAAACCTGCTGGAACAGCTCGAACGCGAAGTCGGCATCCTGCAGGTGGAAAAGCGCATCCGTGGCCGCGTGCGCCGGCAAATGGAAAAAAGCCAGCGCGAGTACTACCTGAACGAGCAGGTCAAGGCCATCCAGAAGGAACTCGGCGAGGGCGAAGAAGGCGCCGACATCGAGGAGCTGGAGAAGAAAATCAAGGCCGCGCGCATGCCCAAGGAGGCGCGCAAAAAGGCCGAGGCCGAGCTGAAAAAACTCAAGCTGATGTCGCCGATGTCGGCCGAAGCCACGGTGGTGCGCAACTATCTCGATGTGCTCGTCGGTCTGCCGTGGTCGAAAAAGACCAAGATCAAGCATGACCTGGCGTTCGCCGAGCAGGTGCTCGAAGAAGACCATTACGGCCTGGAAAAGGTCAAGGAACGCATCCTCGAATACCTCGCGGTGCAGCAGCGCGTGGACAAGGTCAAGGCGCCCATCCTCTGCCTAGTCGGCCCGCCCGGCGTGGGCAAGACGTCGCTCGGCCAGTCGATCGCCCGGGCGACAGGGCGTAAATTCGTGCGCATGGCGCTGGGCGGTGTGCGTGACGAGGCCGAAATCCGCGGCCACCGTCGCACCTACATCGGCGCGATGCCCGGCAAGATTCTGCAGAGCCTGAACAAGGTCGCGGTGCGCAACCCGCTGTTCCTGCTCGACGAGGTGGACAAACTCGGCATGGACTTCCGCGGCGATCCGTCGTCGGCGCTGCTCGAAGTGCTCGACCCGGAGCAAAACCACACCTTCAGCGACCATTACGTCGAAGTCGATTTCGACCTGTCGGACGTGATGTTCGTCGCCACGTCCAACTCGCTGAACATTCCGCCGGCGCTGCTCGACCGCATGGAAGTCATCCGCCTGTCGGGCTACACCGAAGACGAAAAGGTCAGCATCGCCCAGCGCTACCTGCTACCCAAGCAGATGAAAAACAACGGCGTCAAGGAAGACGAACTCGAAGTCACCGAAAGCGCCATCCGCGGCATCATCCGTTACTACACCCGCGAGGCCGGCGTGCGCTCGCTCGAGCGCGAGATCTCGCGCATCTGCCGCAAGGCGGTCAAGGGGCGGCTGCTCAAGACCTATACCGACAAGGTCGTGGTCACCGAGGACAACCTCAACGAATTCCTCGGCGTGCGGCGCTACAACTTCGGCGTGGCCGAAAAGCGCAACCAGGTCGGACAGGTCGTCGGGCTGGCGTGGACGGAGGTTGGCGGCGATCTGCTGACCATCGAAGCCACGGTGATGCCAGGCAAAGGCAACACCATCCGCACCGGTTCGCTCGGCGACGTGATGAAGGAATCGGTCGAAGCCGCCCGCACCGTCGTGCGCGTGCGCGCGCACCGCCTGGGTATCAAGGATGAGATGTTCGAAAAACGCGACCTGCACATCCACGTGCCCGAAGGCGCCACGCCCAAGGATGGGCCCAGCGCCGGGATTGCGATGACCACCGCCATCGTCTCGGCGATGACTGGCATCCCGGTCAAGGCCGACGTGGCGATGACCGGGGAGATCACCCTGCGCGGCGAAGTGCTCGAAATCGGCGGTCTGAAAGAAAAGCTGCTTGCGGCGCACCGCGGCGGCATCAAGACCGTGTTGATTCCGGAAGAGAACCAGAAGGACCTGCAGGACATTCCGGAAAACGTCAAGGCCAGCTTGACCATCGTGCCGGTCAAATGGATCGACCAGGTGCTTGATCTAGCACTTGAGCGGGTGCCGACCGCGCTTGCCGACGATGCGTCCGTGCCTGCGGACGCACCGCCGGCCGATGTGGCCGCAAGCGCCCGGGTGGACGTTCCTGCCGTGGAAAGCACGCGACATTGATGAAACGACTAACTTGATGAAGGGCTTGCGCTGTAGGTAAATCGCGGTATAGAATGTGAGTTTTGGTTGGGGGGTATAGCTCAGCTGGGAGAGCGCTTGCATGGCATGCAAGAGGTCAGCGGTTCGATCCCGCTTACCTCCACCAAAACAATCGAAGGATTTAGTCCCCTTCGTCTAGAGGCCTAGGACACCGCCCTTTCACGGCGATAACAGGGGTTCGAATCCCCTAGGGGACGCCAGATCAAAAGATCTGGATGGAGTGGTAGTTCAGTTGGTCAGAATACCGGCCTGTCACGCCGGGGGTCGCGGGTTCGAGCCCCGTCCACTCCGCCAACCAATTCATAAAATCTTGCTGTCGTCGATGAGCCCACATTGCGATGTGGGCTCATCGCATTTCAGGCGATCGGCAAATCGCATTTCGTTACAACATCCCGCACCAATCCCAGCAGAATGCCTCCTTTTGGGTGAAAGGGTGCATGACAGTCGCAGAGTTGAAAGCGCAATTGCGCCAGCAGGCGCAGGGGGCGCTGAGTTTGGACGTCGCGTACATTGGCGTGGTCAATGGCTTGTTCAGCCAGCTGCATCGCCTGGGCAGGGCCACGGCGCTGCGCCTTGCGCAGGAGGCGGCGATGGATGATGGCTATGTGCTGCGGTGGTGTGACGCCGCGTTTGCTTTCGGCTATCTCGATGCCTGCGGCGACGAGTTCACCCTGACCGCACTTGGCGAGGCAATGCGCCCGGAGGCTCCCGACAGCCTGATGCCGTTGGCGGTGCAGTCGGTGCTGTCGGCGCATATGGCCGAGCGTGCCGCCGGGTTGATGCGCACGGGCGAAAGGCCGGGAGAGGGCGTGCTCGCCGAACGACAGACGATGCTGCCGTGGTTCGGGCCGATGCTCGAAGCGAATTTCTCGGCGCTGTTCGAGCACACCATCTGCCCGCAAGTGCCGGCTTTTGCCGCGGTGAATGCACGCGGAGGTCTGGCGATCGACCTGGGTTGCGGCAACGGCTGGTATCTGCGCGCACTGCTGCGGCGTTGTGGGCTCTTGCGCGGCCTGGGCATCGACGGTTTCGAGGAAAACATCCGCCAGGCCCGGGAACTGGCGCAACGCGAGGGCCTGCAGGCACGGTTGCAATTTCACACGGGCGACATTCACAATCTGCAACTGACCGAAGCGGCCGATTTGATCGCCATGAACCGCGCGCTGCACCACGTTTGGGAAAACGGTGCGCATACGCTGTTGTCGTGGCTGCGTGACCAGCTCAAACCAGGCGGTTTCGTCGTCATCTGGGAGCCGGCTTGGCCGTCGCAGCGGCAGCTGCTGCGGCAACCCGCCCTGCGCGGTATGGCGTTTCAAAACCTCAGCGAGCATGTGCAGGGCAACCATTTTTTGCAGCCGGTGGAGATCGAAACGGTGTTGGCGCAGGTCGGTTTGCCGGCGCAGACCTACCGCTTCGGCACGGACGGCAGCGAGGCGGTGATCGTGGGGCAGCGCCCGGCTTGAGGGCGGGGCAGAGTCGGCCGGCCCGTCGCAGCACGGCGGCAGGGCCTGCGTGGTGGGCGCGTTGCCGGCGTTGCCAGGGCTGAAAACCGCGGCCAGACTTGCCGCGACGGGGCGTTGCCCATTGGGTTTGCTGGTCGGCGGGAATAAAACGACACGTCATCGCGTCTATGGAGCACTGCGTGCTGCCGGCCGGACGATCACCGTGGTCAGGGCCGCTGCGGCGCGCGCTTCATCCATCACTGCCTTCATGGAGACTGTCATGGCCTTGTATTTTTCCCGCCCTTCGTGCCGTTCGTTTGCTGTAGTCGGCGTGATTGCCGCCCTGCTGACCGCGCCGCTGGCGCATGCCGAAAGTGCTGCAGACGCCGCCAGAGCGCGGATCGACGCCATCGCCAGCGGAAACGAAACCGCGATCAACGCGGCTTATGCGCCGGGCGCCGTGCTCGAATGGGTGGGCGGGCCGCTCGATGGCCGCTACGCCACGCCGCAGTCCATCGCCGCGGTATGGGCCAAGTTTGCCAAGGCCAATCCGCATCTGCAGGCCCGGGTGTCCGATCTGAAAGCGGCCGTCAACCCCAAGGGCGCGACCGTCAGCGCGGATGTGGTGTTTTCCGGCAAAAGCAACATTCCCGTGCGTTATGTCCTGACATACCGTGAAGGCAAGCTGGTGGCGGAAATCTGGCAAGTCGATCCGGAGCTGGCGGCGTCTGGCGGATATTGACCGGCAGGCTGCGCACTGCCGCCCGCGCGTTGCCGACCGCAGACCGCCGCCATGGCTGACCGCCAACAACTGCTGATCGAGCAGATTCCGCATCTGCGCCGTTATGCGCGGGTGCTGACTTCCGGCCGCGCCGCGGATGCCGACGATCTGGTGCAAGATACCTTGGAGCGTGCACTGGCCAAATGGGGGCTGTGGCGCGGCGCGGGCAGCGTGCGGCCCTGGTTGTTTTCCATCATGCACAACTTGTTCGCCGATCAATGCGCCGGAGCATCGCGCGGAGCCAGCGTGGCGCTGGACGATTTGCCCGAGCCTTTGCATCCGCAGCAACCCGCGGCGCAGGAGCTGAGGCTGCAGGCGCTGCAGCTCATCGACGCACTGCAGCGCCTGCCACTGCCGCAGCGGGAAGTGTTGTTGCTGGTTGCCGTCGAAGGCATGAGCTATGCTGAAGCGGCGCGCGCCCTGGGCGTGCCGCAGGGAACGGTGATGTCGCGCTTGTCGCGGGCGCGCACGCAACTCTGGCAGCTCGGCGCCGCCGATGCCGCGCAGCCGCGGCCGGCGCTGCGTGTGATCGACGGCGAAAGGACGATCGGATGAGCGCGTTTCGGCTCGATCGCCAAACCCTGATGGCTTACGTCGACGGCCAGCTCGACGCGAAACGCCATGCCCAGGTGGAACAAGCCATCGACGCCGATTCACGGCTGGCCGCCGAGGTGCAGGCGTTGCAGCAACAGACCGCGGCGCTGCGTGCTGCGCTGGATCCGCTGCTGGACGAACCCATCCCGCCGCGTCTGCTGCACCACGCCGCGCCGCCGCGGCGGCAGTGGGTGCAGGCCGTGGTCGTGGCGTTGCTCGTCGGCGTGAGCGCAGTGGTCGGTGGCGTCGTGACTTCGCAGTGGCGCGCGTCTGGCGGGCCGGCACTCGCACAAGGCGAAGAGGGCGCCCAGCATTTCGTGCAGCAGGCTGTGCTGGCCTACGCCGTGTACACCCCGGATCCGCGTCGACCGGTGGAAGTGCGCAACGGCAGCGACCTGACCACCTGGCTGTCGCGCCGGCTGGACCGCCCCATCATCGCTCCCGACAGTCTGCCCGGCGGGCTGGAGCTCATGGGCGGGCGACTGTTGCCGGGCATGCCAGGCAAACCCGCAGCTCAGATCATGTACCAGGACGCGCAGGGTAGGCGGCTGACCGTTTACCTGCGCGGCATGGCCAAACCGACGGCGCAAACGGCGTTTCGCCTCGTCACTTCGGGGCGGGCCACCACGCTGTACTGGGTGGACCGCAATTGGGGTTACGCCGTCACCGGCGACCTGCCACGCGACGCCCTGCTCCAGGCGGCCAAGGCGCTGTATGCGCGCTACAGCGCCGCCGCGCAGCCGTCCGCCGTGCCGGCCGCAGCCACGCCGCGCGCGTGAGGGCCAGCCATGTTCCCGCATCAACCCCCGCAGCGGCGCCGCTGCTGCGTTGTTCCGTCTGCCTGCAGACGGGTTTTCACGGCCGCTGGCCGTCAGAGGCGATGACCATGAAACAACGATTCCCTGAAGTGCTGCGCGTGGTGTCCACGCCTGCGAAAGTCTTGCCCGAACGAGCCGTCTTCCCGCCTACCCCGGCAGGGCTGGCTGCGGCGGTCGCGTATGCCGCCACCCAGTGGGGCGTGCTGCTGCGGGTGTGCACACGCCAGCGTGAAAGCTGGAGCATGAGGCCCTTCATCTTGTCGGCAATGCTGCTGGCCGCCTCGCCGTGGTCGAACGCAGCGCAGGTGCCAACACCGGCAAGCCTGTGGCAGCAGATTCAGGCGCTGCAGGCCAGCCATGCGCTGATGATCGGCAGCCGCGCCGAGCAGCCCGGCTCGCGCGAGGTCGATGTTTACACCACCGATCTGGCCAACGCCGCGGCGAACGACGCGATCGCCGCCGCCGCAGGCGTGCTCAAAGTCAAGCGCTATCCGAATGGCGCTTTGGTCGTCAAGGAAAACGAAAATGCGGCGAAAAAACTCACGGGCATCACCGCGATGCTCAAGCTGTCCGGATATGACAAGGCAGACCGCGACTGGGTGATGGCCGCCTACAAACCGGACGGCCGAGTCGTCTCCTACGGCAAAGTGCAGGCCTGCATCGCCTGCCACGTTATGGTGACAGCGCAGGACCTGGTGTTTGCCCCGCCGCCTGAGCAGCTTTTGCCGGTGTCCGTGTGGAAAGCGTTTTTTCCCAAGCAGGCGCTGTCGGCGCAATACGTCAAGCTGCTCGAACAGCACCCCGAAGCGATCGTGAAATGACACGCTCGTTTGCTGCGCGACACGCCTTGGCGCTACCCGCGCCCCATGGAGATGCATCGCCCCGCTGGGCCGCTGAGGCAAGGCACCGTGGCGATGAACCCGCAGCGTGTCGTCTCACACCGCCACGCCGCAAAACGGTTTGACGGGCAGCAGCACGAAGCTGGATTTGACGTCTTCCACCGCTTCGTGCTTGAGCAGGGTGTCGAGGACGAAATGGGCGTAGTGCTGCATGTCCTGCACATGCACCCGCAGCAGATAGTCCATCTCCCCGGTCAGCGCCAGGCACTCGACCACCTCGGGCCAGGTCTGCACCGCAGCGGCAAAGCTGTCCTGCGGCGCGTGCTGGCGGTCGGGGCGATGTTTTTCCAGCCGCACCGACAGCACCGCAGTCAGCGCCAGCCCGAGCGCGCGGGGATCGACGCGGGCGCTGTAGCCGCAGATGACGCCTGCGGCTTCGAGCCGCTTGATACGCCGCTGCACCGCAGATGGCGACAGGCCGACCGCCTCGGCGAGTTGATCCTGTGTCAGCCGCGCGTCTTTTTGCAGCAGCGCCAGCAGCTTGCGGTCGATGCGGTCGAGGCTGGCGGGCTCGGTGGGCTCGGTGGGCTGGCGCGGCATGGCAGGCTCACAGATGGGTGCGCAGCGACCACAGCTCGGGAAACAGCACCACGTCCAGCCGCCGCCGCAGGTAGCTCACGCCGCTGGTACCGCCGGTGCCGGTTTTGTGGCCGATCACCCGCTCGACCGTGGTGACATGGCGAAAGCGCCACAGCCGAAACGCATCTTCCAGGTCGATGAGTTCCTCACCGAGCTGGTACAGCTCCCAGTGCGCGCGCGGGTCGCGGTAGACCGCCAGCCACGCCGCCTCGACCGCCTCGCTGGCAGCGTGCGGCTGGGAAAAGTCGCGCTCGGTGGCCTGCGGCGGCAGCGCAAAGCCGCGCCGCGCCAGCAGCCTCAGCGCGCGGTCGTACAGGCTGGGCGCAGCCAGATCGGCCTGCAGCTGCGCCAGCTGCTGCGGCCGCTGCGCGTGCGGCTGCAGCATCGCCGCATTCTTGTTGCCGAGCAGGAATTCGATGCTGCGGTACTGCCAGCTCTGAAATCCGCTGGAGCGCGCCAGGTAGGGGCGGATCGCGCTGTACTCGCTCGGGGTCATGGTCGCCAGCACGTCCCAGGCGTGGACGAGCTGCTCGAATATGCGCGAGACGCGCGAGAGCATTTTGAACGCTGGCGGCAGGTCGTCGGCGTCGATGCGCTGCATCGCCTGCCGCAGCTCGTGCAGCAGCAGCTTCATCCACAGCTCGCTGGTCTGGTGCTGGACGATGAACAGCAGCTCGTTCGGGTCGGGCGATAGCGGGTGCTGCGCCGAGAGCACGGCGTCGAGGTGCAGGTAGTCGCCGTATTGCAGGTCGGGCGCGGCGGGGGTTGCGGTCGCGGTATTCATTCCGGTGTCTCAGGTCACGCCCACCCGCGCCACGGCGCGCTGGTGCGCGCCGCCGAGCATCGCCGCGTGGATCGCTTCGACTGCGTCCCACACATCGACGTAGCGGACATACAGCGGGGTGAAGCCAAAGCGCAGCAGGTCGGGCTGGCCGTCGACCCCGGCGCGGAAGTCGCCGACCACGCCGCGGTCGATCAGCTCGCGCATCAGCGCAAAACCGTCGCCCGGCACCGCGAACGACACCTGGCTGCCGCGCCGCGCGTGTTCCTGCGGGGTGAGGATGCGGATGGCAAAGCGGTCCAGCCGCTCGCGCAGCCGGGCGAGGAACAGATCGCCCAGCGCCAGCGACTTGGCGCGCAGCGCGGCCATGCCGCCCAGCGGCTCGGCGGCGAGCACCGTGTCCACCCCGCAGTCGAGCGCGTGCAGCGCCAGCACCGGCGGAGTGCCGCAGAGAAAGCGCGCACTGCCGGCGGCGGGCTGGTAGTCGGGGGCGAAGGCGAACGGCGCGGCATGGCCGATCCAGCCCGACAGCGGCTGCCGCACGCGGTCGGCATGGCGCGGGTGCGCCCAGACGAAGGCCGGCGCGCCGGGGCCGCCGTTGAGATATTTGTAGCCGCAGCCGATGGCGAAATCGGCGTCGGCGGCGTGCAGATCGACCGGCACCGCGCCGGCCGAGTGCGCCAGATCCCACACCGTCAGCGCCCCGGCGGCGTGCGCCTGCGCGGTGATCGCGGCCAGATCGTGCATCGCCCCGCTGCGGTAGTTGACGTGGGTGAGCAGCAGCACCGCGACCTGCTCGGTCAGATGCGGCGCGACCTCGCCGTCGACCAGCCGCAGGGTCATGCCGTTCTGCGCAGCCAGCGATTGCGCGATGTAGAGGTCGGTCGGGAAGTTCTCCCGCTCGGACACGATCAGGGTGCGGCGCGGGTCGCGCTGCCGCGCCAGGTCGATCGCCGCGGCCAGCACCTTGTAGAGGTTGATCGACGTCGAGTCGGCGGCAACCACCTCGCCGGCGCGCGCGCCGATCAGCCGGGCGATTTTGTCGCCCACCCGCCGCGGCAAGTCCATCCAGCCGGCGCGGTTCCAACTGCCAATCAGCCCGCGGCCCCATTCCTCGGCGACCACCCGCTGCAGCCGCGGCAGGGTCGCGCGCGGCAGCACGCCGAGCGAATTGCCGTCGAGGTAGATCACATCCCGCGGCAGATCGAAGCGCTCGCGCAACGCGCGCAGCGGGTCGGCGGCGTCGAGCGCCAGGCAGTCGTCGCGGCTAGTGGGTAAGGGGTTCATCGTCGGTTCCCGTCACGCAAAGGTCAGGCCCGGCGCAGCACCGCGCGCACCGGCGAGGCGCAGGCGCCGGCGAGTTTCAGCGGCAGCGCGATCAGTTCGTAATCGCCTTCGTCCACCGCGTCGAGCAGCAGGTTTTCCAGCACCCGCAGATCGTGGGCGAGCAGCCGGGCGTGTGCGTCCAGCGTTTTGCTCGCCGCCGGGTCGACCGACGGGGTGTCGATGCCGACCAGCCGCACGCCTTGCGCGGCCAGCCAGTCCAGGGTGTGCGGGGCAAAAGCGGCGAAGTCGTCCTGCCAGTGCGTCAGCGCCTGCTGCCGGGTGCGCACCAGCACCCGCGGCGGCAAGGCCTGCGCGGCATGCGCCAGATGCTCGGGCAACACCAGCGGGCCGCGGTCGATGGCGTGGATCACCCGGCAGGGGCCGAGGTAGGGGGCCAGCGCCACCGCGTCGATCGCCGCGGCGCCGTCGCCATAGTGCAGCGGCGCGTCGGCATGCGCGCCGACGTGCGGCGACAGCCGGATGACGCTGAGGTTGACTGGGCTGCCGGGATGGATGCGCGCGGTCCATTCCAGGCTGAACGGCGCGTCGCCGGGGAAAATCGGCGCATTCGGTGTGATTGGCGGGGAAATGTCCCACAGCGGCGGCATCGCGGTCTCCGTCGGCCCGCGCGGAAATGCGGGGCGTTCGCCATCGTATCCGCCACACGACGCAGGATTTCTGCGTATTGACCCGAATCCACAGCGCTTTTTGCGAAAAATCTGCGCGCCCCGCGGCCTATGCTTCACTCCGATCCGGCGCCGGTGCAGCGCCGGACAGCCCCAAAGGAGACTCGCATGGCCCCGATCACCGCCGCCAACCCGATGGGCACCGACGGCTTCGAGTTCGTCGAATACGCCGCGCCGGAGCCGGAAAAACTCGGGGCACTGTTTGCCGCGCTCGGCTTTCGCGCCGTCGCCCGCCACCGGCACAAAAACGTCACCCTGTGGCGCCAGGGCGGCATCAACTTCATCGTCAACGCCGAGCCCGATTCCTTCGCCCAGCGCTTTGCCCGGCTGCACGGGCCCAGCGTATGCGCGATGGCGTTTCGCGTGCACGACGCGCAGGCCGCGTACCGCCGAGCGCTGGAACTCGGCGCCTGGGGCGTGCCGGCCAACAGCGGGCCGATGGAGCTGAACATCCCGGCGATCAAGGGCATCGGCGACAGCCTGATCTATCTGGTCGACCGCTGGCGCGGCAAGGACGGCCGCGCGCCGGGCAGCATCGGCGATATTTCGATTTACGACGTCGACTTCGAGCCGATCGACGACGTCGGCCCCGAGCACAGCGGCGCCGGGCTGACCGAAATCGACCACCTGACCCATAACGTGCACCGCGGCCGCATGAACGAATGGGCCGAGTTCTACACCCGGCTGTTCAACTTCCGCGAAATCCGCTACTTCGACATCGAAGGTCAGGTGACGGGCGTCAAGAGCCGGGCGATGACCAGCCCGTGCGGCAAGATCCGCATTCCGATCAACGAGGAAGGGCAGGAAAAAGCCGGGCAGATCCAGGAATACCTCGACCGCTACCACGGCGAGGGCATCCAGCACATCGCACTGGCCACCGACGACATCTACACCACGGTCGAAACCCTGCGCCGCGCCGGGGTGCAGTTCCTCGACACCCCGGACACCTATTACGAGCTGTTGGACAAGCGCCTGCCCGGCCACGGCGAGCCGGTAGAGCGCCTTCGCGCCAACCGCATCCTGCTCGACGGCGCCACCGCGCCGGACAAGCACCTGCTGCTGCAGATCTTTACCCAGACGGTGATCGGCCCGATTTTTTTCGAAATCATCCAGCGCAAGGGCGACCAAGGCTTTGGCGAAGGCAACTTCAAGGCGCTGTTCGAAAGCATCGAGCTCGACCAGATGCGCCGCGGGGTGCTGCAGGGCGCAGCCTGAGCGCGGCGCGAACCACACGACACGGGGACGAGGAGACACCATGATCCCCAGCACGACGGGCGCTGCGCCGCCGGCGACCTACGGCGAAGCGCGCATCACCCCGCGCGGCGACTACGCCCACGCCCGCGCCGACTACACCTGCGAGCAGGACTGGGCGCGCTACACCGAAGCCGAGCATGCATTGTTCGCGCGGCTGTATGCGCGGCAGATGGCGCTGCTGCCCGGTCGCGCCTGCGATGAATTCCTGCGCGCGCTGCCGCATCTGGACGCGGCCGACGGCATACCGCGTTTTGACGACATCAACGGCCGGCTGCGTCGCGCCACCGGCTGGGAGATCGTCGCGGTGCCGGGGCTGATTCCCGAGCGGTCGTTTTTTGCGCTGCTGGCCGCGCGGCGCTTTCCCGTCACGGTGTGGCTGCGGCGGCCGGAGGAGTTCGACTACATCGTCGAGCCCGACCTGTTCCACGACCTGTTCGGCCATGTGCCGCTGCTGTTTAACCCGGTGTTTGCCGACTACATGCAGGCGTATGGCGAAGGCGGGCTCAAGGCCGAGCGCCTGGGCGCGCTGCAGTTTCTGGCGCGGCTGTACTGGTACACGGTGGAGTTCGGGCTGATCCGCACCGACGCGGGGCTGCGCATTTACGGCGCGGGCATTTTGTCGTCGGCCGGGGAGGTGCAGTGGAGCCTGGACAGCGCGCAACCGCGGCGCCTGCCGTTCGACCTGCTGCGGGTGCTGCGCAGCCGCTACCGCATCGACGACTTTCAGTCCACCTACTTCGTCATCGACGGCTTTGCCCAGCTGTTCGCCGCGACCGCGCCGGACTTTGCGCCGCTGTACGTCACCGCAGCCGCAGCCGGTGACATCGCTGCTGAGGTAGCAGTCGGTCGCGCGTCGCCGGTGCTGGTCAAGCCGTAGACGACACGGCGGCGCAGCTGACAGCAGTAGCTTGCTGAGTTGACGACGCGGCATGCTGCAGCAGATCGTCGGCGTAGAGCTGCAACGCTCGCACCAACGATTGTCGTTGCAGCCGCTGGGCGATCAGCGCATGCGCAGCGTCGAACGGCGGCACCGTGCCGCGAACCATCCGGCCGATTCTGACGATGTGCAGGCCAAAACGGCTGCGCACCAGCCGCGGCAGTAGACCGGGCCGGCCGTATTCGGTCAACGCTTGCCAGAACTCGGGAACGCATTGCTCCGCGGTAAGCTGGCCCAGACGACCGCCGACCTGGCCTGACGGGCAGTTCGACAACTCCCGCGCCATTTCGGCAAAACGATCGGGCTCGGCCAATAGCTCGCGCAGCGTGGTTTGCGCTTTCGCGCGCAAGGCGTCGATGGGAGTTGCCGCAGTGATGGCCAACAAGATGTGATCGGCCTCGATCAGATCGCCCTGGCGTAGCGCGTCGCTGTGCTGGGCGTAATAGCGCTGGCATTCCTCGATGCCGGGAGCGGGAATCTGCAAATCGTGCTGCAGCACGGCTTCGAACAGGCTTTCGTCGTCATCGGCCTGCAGCCCGAGGTCGGCAGCGCGCAGGCGGAGTCGATGCAGCAGGCCGTCGACGGTTCGCGTGGCATCGGCTGAACGGTTGTCCATGATCATCTCCTTTGCCGGGTCAACGTTTGCTACGCACCAGTTGCCACGGCCGCAGCAAATAAGCCACCGAGGCAAACCCGCTCCAGATGTGCACCAGGCGGGTGAACGGGAAAATCAAAAATAGCGTCAGACCGAAGAAGATGTGCAGTTTGAAAATCCACGACGCATTCGCGATATAGCCTGCTGCGGCGACACCCTGGAAGGTGACGATGTGCTTGGCCCATGACATCAACGCGAGCATTTCCACGCCGTCGGTGTGCTGTGCCGACTCGATGATGGTCGACAGCCCGAGCAGTAGGGTGGCAAGCAGCCACGACAGCGTCACCCAGTCCATCGGTTTGGTGTTTGCCGCCACACGCGGGTCGCTGATGCGGCGCCAGATCAGCAGCACCAGACCGAAAAAAATCAGCACGCCCAATGCGCCGCCGGTGACCATGGCGATGATCTGTTTGTCATGCGGCTCCAGCCCGAGTGCCTCGAAAACCGCCAGCGGCGTGAGCAGGCCGAAGAGGTGACCGAAAAACAGGCCGATGATGCCGATGTGAAACAGATTCGATCCCCAGCGCAACGTGCCAGTGCGCAGAATCTGGCTCGATTCGCTGCGCCAGAGGTATTGCTCGCGGTCGAAGCGCACCAGGCTGACACCGAGAAAAATGGTGCCGGCGATGTAGGGATAGACGCCGAACAAAAAATCGTTCCAGTTCCAGTTCATGATGTCAGACTCCTGCGGAGGACGAAGGCGCGGTGCGCCGGACGAACTGCACCGGCTGCACCGCGGCTGGCGCGGTTTGCGGGTTGCAAGCACCGAGAAAATTCACCGGCTCCTCGGCCCAGGCGGCGTCGAGCGCGGCAGCCGTCCAGTCGGCTGGGGCGGTTGCGGCGTGCTGTGTGGCGCTGTCCGCAGCTGCCTGCTGCGACAGGTCTGCACGCCAGTCGTGCATTCCGGCCAGGCGGCAGACCGCCGCGGTTGCCGCTGCCCAGGGCGATTCCCGACGATCGAGCGCGGCGGTGAGATGCGCCACCAGGAGCGCGACCTCTTCCAGCGCCTCACGCGCCGCGCCCGGGTCGAGAACCGAGCAATATTCGAGATAGACCGGCAGATAGTCGGGCAGTTGTCTGGCGTGCAACTCCAGCCCGACCTCTTGGTATTGCGCCAGTAGATCGACCATCGCTTGTCCGCGGTCGCGCGAGTCGCCGTGTACCTGTTCGAACAGATTGAGCGAGGTGCGACGGCCGCGGTCGAAGGTGTCGACATACTCGGCTTGCAAATCGAGCAGGTCGCTCGTCGCCATGTGATCGATGAGGCGGTGCAGCGAGTCGTGCGCGCCGGGGCGGGGCGGTTCGAGCGCGCCCAGCACCGCGCGCAACTCGCCCAGATGCGCCTGCAGCGCATCGCCCGGGTAGTCGAGCAGCAGCGCCAGCGCGCGTAATTGGTGGGGCAAGGTGGGCATGGTCACATCTCCGCTTTGATGGCGAACGTGCGGCGCTTTTTCGCGCTGAACAGCGACGGCGCCGATTCGCCATCGGAGCAGCCGTTGCCGAAGGTGAAGCCACAGGAGCCTTTGAGGTCGAAGGCGTTTTCGGCATACTCGCGGTGCGTCGTCGGGATGACGAAACGGTCTTCATAATTGGCGATGGCCAGGATGCGGTACATGTCTTCGACCATGTCGGCGGGCATGCCGACTTGTTCGATCGCCGCGACGTCTGCCGCACCATCGACATGCTTGCCGCGCATGTAGGCGCGCATCGCCAGCATGCGTTCGAGCGCGCGTTGCACCGGCGCGGTGTCGCCCGCGGTCAGCAGGTTGGCCAGGTATTGCAACGGGATGCGCAGTTGCGACACGTCGGGCAACGCGCCCTTGCTGCCGACCAGGCCGCTTTGCACCGCGGTCTGGATGGGCGACAGCGGCGGCACGTACCAGACCATCGGCAGCGTGCGGTACTCGGGGTGCAGCGGCAGCGCGATTTTCCACTGCATCGCCATTTTGTACACCGGCGAGCGCTTGGCCGCGTCGAGCCAGGCATCGGGCACGCCGTCGCGCCGGGCTTGGGCAATCACCTGCGGGTCGTGCGGGTCGAGGAAGATGCCCAGTTGCGCCTCGTACAGGTCTTTGTCGTCGGCGACGCTGGCGGCCTGTTCGATGCGGTCGGCGTCGTACAACAACACGCCCAAATAACGGATGCGACCGACGCAGGTTTCCGAGCACACCGTGGGCTGCCCGGCTTCGATGCGCGGGTAGCAAAAGATGCATTTCTCCGACTTGCCGCTTTCCCAGTTGTAGTAGATCTTTTTGTACGGGCAGGCCGAGACGCACATGCGCCAGCCGCGGCATTTGTCTTGGTCGATGAGCACGATGCCGTCTTCCTCTCGCTTGTAAATCGCTCCCGACGGGCACGAGGCCACGCACGCCGGGTTCAGGCAGTGCTCGCACAGCCGTGGCAGGTACATCATGAAAGTCTTTTCGAACTCGGCGTAAATCTCCTTTTGCATGCCCTCGAAGTTGGCGTCTTTGCTGCGCTTGGCGAACTCGCCGCCGAGAATTTCCTCCCAGTTCGGCCCCCACTCGATTTTTTCCATGCGCATGCCGCTAATCAGGCTGCGCGGGCGCGCGGTGGGCGCGGCCTTGAGCTCGGGGGCTTTGTGCAAATGCTCGTAATCGAAGGTGAACGGCTCGTAGTAGGCGTCGATTTCCGGCAGGTTGGGGTTGGCAAAGATTTTCAGCAGAATCGACAGCCGTGAACCCTGCCGCGGCTGCAGCTTGCCGCTGGCTGTGCGGCTCCAGCCGCCTTTCCATTTGTTCTGGTTCTCCCATTCCTTGGGATAGCCGATGCCTGGCTTGGATTCGACATTGTTGAACCAGGCGTATTCCAGCCCCGGGCGGGAAGTCCAGACCTGTTTGCACGTCACCGAGCAGGTGTGGCAACCGATGCATTTGTCGAGGTTGAGCACCATGCCGATTTGGGCGCGAACTTTCATTGCATTTCTCCTGTTGGCGTGGGGTCAGGCCTGCGGCACGATGTGATGCGGGCGCTCGTGGCTGTAGGCTGGGCCGGCAGGCTCGTCCATCCAGTCGACTTTGGCCATCTTGCGCACGATGCAAAACGCATCGCGGTTGGCGCCGATGGTGCCGTAGTAATTCAGGCCGAAGGAAAGTTGGGCATAACCGCCGATCATGTGTGTCGGTTTGAGCACGATGCGGGTGACGGCGTTGTGCACGCCGCCGCGCGCCTGGGTGATCTGCGACGCCGGGGTATTCACCGTGCGTTCCTGCGCGTGGTACATCATCGCCATGCCGGGTTTGACGCGCTGGCTGACCACGGCGCGGGCGACGATCGCCCCGTTGGCATTGAACACTTCGATCCAATCGTTGTCGACGATCCCCGCCTCTTTGGCATCGTCCTCGGAAATCCAAACGCAAGGCCCGCCACGGCTGAGGGTCAGCATGATCAGCCCGTCGGCATAGGTGCTATGGATACCCCATTTCTGATGCGGGGTGATCCAATTCAGCACGATTTCTTTGTTGCCGCCAAACTTACCGAGAACCGGGGCAACGGCCTTGAGGTTGACGGGCGGGCGGTAAAGTGCGAAGCCTTCGCCGAAGGCGCGCATCCACGCATGATCCTGGTAGAAATGCTGCCGTCCGCTCAGGGTGCGCCAGGGGATGTTTTCGTGGATGTTGGAGTAGCTGGCGTTGTAGCAAATCTTTTCGTCGATGATCCCCGACCAAGTCGGCGAGTTGATCACCCGGCGCGGTTGCGCCACGATGTCGCGGAAGCGGATTTTTTCGTCCTCTCGGCCAGCGGGCATGTGGCTGAGATCCAGGCCGGTTTTTTTCGATAGCGCAGCCCAGGCTTTTGCCGACACATGCCCGTTGGTTTCCGGCGAGAACATCATCACCATTTCCGTGGCGTCGATGTCGGTCAAGATCTGCGGCCGACCTTCGCCCGGGCCGGGTTCGGTGCTCCGGCCGTTGAGTTCGCCCAGCGCCTGCACCTCCTCGCGCGCATCCCAGGAAATGCCGTGCCCGTGGCCGCCGTCGGCTTTGTCCATCAACGGGCCGAGCGAGGTGAAACACTGGTAGACATGGGGATAATCGCGCTGCACTTCGGTGATGTTGGGCGCGGTCTTCCCCGGTATCAGCTCGACTTCTCCGCGCTTCCAATCACGTACATCCAGACCCTGGCCGAGTTCGGCAGCGCTGTCGTGCATCAGCGGGGTGAGCACCACGTCGCGCTCGACACCGAGATGTCCGACACAGACCTCCGAGAATTTTTTGGCAATGCCTTTGAAAATCTCCCAATCCGATCGTGCTTCCCAGCTCGGGTCGACGGCCGCCGACAACGGATGGATGAAGGTGTGCATGTCGGTGGTGTTGAGGTCGTTTTTCTCGTACCAGGTGGCCGCCGGCAGCAGCACATCGGAAAACAGACCCGTACTGCTCATGCGAAAGTCCAGCGTCACCAGCAGGTCGAGCTTGCCTTCTGGGGCCGGGTCGCGCCAGAGCGCCTCGTGCGGGCGCACCGCGTCGGTGCCGATTTCGGCGCCGAGTACGCCGTGATTCGCGCCGAGCAAATGTTTGAGGAAATACTCCGAACCCTTGCCGGAGGCGCCGAGAAGATTGGAACGCCAGACGAATAGATTGCGCGGCCAGTTCACCGGGTTGTCCGGGTCTTCGCAGCTCAGGCGCAACGAACCCGATTTGAGTCCATTGACCACATAGTCTTTGGACGACTGCCCGCTGGACGCGGCGGCACGCGCAATGTGTAACGGGTTGGTTTGCAATTGCGGTGCAGAAGGCAGCCAGCCCATGCGCTCGGCGCGCACGTTATAGTCGATCATGCTGCCGCCGAAAGCCTTGGGATCTGCAAGCGGCGAAAGGATTTCGTCGACACCAAGTTTTTCGTAACGCCATTGATCGGTATGCGCGTAGAAAAAACTGGTGGAATTCATTTGCCGGGGCGGCTTGTTCCAGTCGAGCGCGAAAGTCAGCACCGACCAGCCCGACTGCGGGCGCAACGCCTCCTGTCCGACATAATGTGCCCAGCCGCCGCCAGGAACACCGATGCAACCGCTCATCATCAGCATATTGATGATCGCGCGGTAATTCATGTCGGCGTGGTACCAGTGGTTGATACCCGCGCCGAGAATCACCATCGACGTGCCGCGCGTTTTGTGCGCATTCGTGGCGAATTCGCGGGCGATGCGCTCCACGGTGGCCGCTGGCACCCCGGTGATTTTTTCCTGCCACGCAGGTGTATAGGGGACGTTGTCCGCATACGTTTTGGCGCACGGGTTGGGATCTTCTCCCAGCCCGCGGTCGATGCCGTAGTGCGCTGCGAGCAGGTCGTACACCGAGGCCACCTTCACCACGGTTTCATTGCCTTGTGCGTCGGCCAGGCGCAGCGTGCGGTATGGCACCCTGCGCACTAGAACGCTGTCTTGCACATTCCCTGGATGGTGCTCGGCGTGTACCCCACCGAAATAGGGAAAGCCGACCTCGGCAGCGCCGTCCATGCGATCGATCAGACTCAGCGCCAGCTCGACTTCCCGGCCGGTGCGCGCATCACGCGGCTGGAGATTCCAGCAGCTGACGGCCTGCCCCTGCGACGGCCAGCGAAATCCGATCGAGCCGTGCGGCAGCACGATGTCGCCGTCGCTGCCGAACGCCACCGTTTTCCACTCGGGGTGATCGCTTTGGCCGAGTTTGTCGGAAAAATCGCTGGCGCGCAGCGTGCGCCCTGCGGCAAGCACCACTCGCCCGTCGGGCAGTTGGCGCTCGTCCAAACGGACGAGCAAGGGCAGATCGGTGTATTTGCGGCAGTAATCCAGAAAGTAATCGGAGGGTTTGTCGCTGAAGTGGAATTCACGCAAAATCACGTGACCCATTGCCATCGCCATCGCGGCATCGGTGCCTTGCTTGGGGTGCAGCCATTCATCGCTGAGTTTGGCGACTTCCGAATAATCCGGCGATACAGCAACGGTCTTGGCCCCGCGATAGCGCGCTTCGGTGTAGAAATGCGCGTCTGGGCTGCGGGTCTGCGGCACGTTGGACCCCCAGGCGATGATGTAATTGGCGTTGAACCATTCGGCCGATTCGGGAACGTCGGTCTGTTCGCCCCAAGTCTGCGGCGAAGCCGGCGGCAGGTCGCAATACCAGTCGTAGAAACTGCCCATCACGCCGCCGAGCAGGTTGATATAGCGTGCACCCGAGGCGAACGACACCATCGACATCGCAGGGATCGGGGAAAAGCCGAAAATCCGGTCGGGGCCGTAGGTTTTGATGGTGTAGGTGTTGGCCGCGGCGACGAGTTCGAAGACCTCGTCCCAATTCACCCGAACAAAGCCGCCCATGCCGCGCAGCTTCTGGTACTCGCTGCGTTTGGACTGGTCTTGGACGATGCTGGCCCAGGCGTCGACCGGATCGAGGGTTTTGCGCGCCTGCCGCCACAGCTTCATCAACCGGCCGCGCACCATCGGATATTTCACCCGGTTGGCCGAGTATTGGTACCAACTCGCCGTGGCCCCACGTTGACAGCCACGCGGTTCGTGGTTGGGCATGTCGGCATGTGTGCGTGGATAGTCGGTCTGCTGCGTCTCCCAGGTGACGATGCCGCCCTTGACATAAATCTTCCACGAGCAAGATCCGGTGCAGTTCACTCCGTGGGTCGAGCGCACGATTTTGTCGTGCTGCCAGCGGCCACGGTAGGCGTCTTCCCAGGTGCGGTCTTCGGTGGTGACTTCACCGTGCCCATCGGCGAATTTGGGGCGGGAGTGGGTGAAGTGGGTCAGTCGATCGAGAAAATGGCTCATCGTGGTCTCCTTGAATCCAGCGGTCAGCAGGGCATTGGGGCGTTCTTGCGGCTGTAGTACCACCAGGTCACCAGCACGCAAAGCACGTAAAAAGCAATGAAGCCGTAGAGGGCGGCCTGCGGCCCTCCGGTCATGGCGATCGAACTCCCGTAGCTCTTGGGGATGAAAAACGCGCCGTACGCCGCCACCGCCGAGGTGAAGCCGATCACTGCAGCGGCTTCCTTGTTCGCGTCCTTCACCGCCTGCTCCTGCGCGGCCGGGCCCTGGCCGGCGGCGGCGCGCTTGCGGTCGGTGAGGAAAATCACCGGAATCATGCGAAAAGTCGAGCCGTTGCCGATGCCGGTGGTGGCAAACAACAGCATGAACGCGGCGAGGAATCCGGTGAAATGGCCGCCCGCACCGCCGTGCGGCAGGAAGTACAGCACACCGACAACCCCGAGTGCCATGACGATGAAGTTCCAGAAGGTCACACGTGCGCCGCCGAGCTTGTCGGCCAGCCAGCCTCCCACCGGGCGGATGAGCGCGCCGACGAAAGGGCCGAGCCAGGCGTAGTCGAGCGCGTCGATGCCGGGAAACTGCGATTTGATGAGCAGCGGCAAGCCGGCGGAGTAGCCGATGAACGAGCCGAAGGTGCCGGTGTACAGCAGGCTCATCAGCCAAGTGTGTTTGCGCTTGAAAATGATCGCTTGGTCGGCGAACGAGGCTTTGGCATCGGCCAGATCGTTCATGCCGAACCAGGCCGCCAGCGTCGCGGCGATGATGAACGGCACCCAGACGAAGCCGGCGTTCTGCAGCCAGAGTTGCGTGGTTTTGCCGCCGACGACCGCCGTTTGCGGGTCGCCGCTGAGCACGCCGTATATCGCCGCGGTGATGACCAGCGGCACGATGAACTGCACGATCGACACACCCAGATTGCCCAACCCGGCGTTCAGCCCCAGCGCCAGGCCCTTTTGCGCCTTGGGAAAGAAAAAATTGATATTGGCCATCGACGAGGCGAAATTGCCACCGCCGAATCCGCTGAGTAGCGCGAGGATGACGAACACCTCATATGGCGTGTTGGGGTTTTGCACCGCGAAGTAAATGCCCAGAGTCGGCAACAGCAGCGAGGCGGTGGAAATCGCCGTCCAGCGCCGTCCGCCAAAAATCGGCACCATGAACGAGTAGAAAATGCGCAGCGTCGCGCCGAACAACCCGGGCAAAGCGGCGAGCCAGAACAACTGGTTGGTGGAAAACTTGAATCCCACCTGCGGCAGCTTGACCACCACCACCGACCACACCATCCACACGGCAAACGCCAGGGTGAGCGCGGGAATGGAAATCCACAGATTGCGCTGCGCGATCAACTGGCCTTCGCTTTTCCAGAACGCGGCGTCTTCCGGATTCCAATGCTCGATGACATGACTGGACATGACGGCTCTCCTTGGTATTCAGTGTTGTGTGGCGCTGCGCGCCAACGGGCCAGTGCGATGCGCTGCAGTGCTGCGCGCTGCGGGCTTGACTACATCGGTGCGGCGCACTTCGGTGAAGTACATCCAGATCAGCGAGACCCAGACGATGGCGTACATCAGCATGAAGGCCGATGAGCGGATGCCGGTGAGGTCCAGCAGCGCGCCGAACAGAATCGGCAGCAAAAACCCGCCCAAGCCGCCAGCCAGGCCGACGATGCCCGACACCGTGCCGATATGGGTCGGATAGTCGTCGGCGATGTACTTGAACACGCTGGCCTTGCCGAAGGCGAACGCGATACCGAGGACGAACAGCAAGACGGTGAAGGCGTAGACGTTCAGGCCGATGTGGAAGGTGGCAGGGCCGCTGGTGGTCTGCACCGTGAACTCGGTCTGCGGGTACGACAGCACAAACAGCACCACCCAACTCACCCACAGCACCCACCAGGTCACCTTGTGCGCGCCGAATTTGTCCGACAGCCAGCCGCCGACGGCGCGCAGCACGCCGCCAGGCAGCGAGAACGCCGCGGCCAGCAACGCCGCCACCGGTAGGCTGAGCTTGTATTCGCCGACGTAGTACTGCACCATCCACAACGACAGCCCGACGTAGCCGCCGAACACGATGCTGTAGTACTGGCTGTACTTGAGAACACCAGGGTCGCGCAGCGCCTTGAGCTGCTGCATGAACGAGGTCTGTCCCTGCACGACATGGCTTTTGTCCTGGTGGCTGAACAGCCAGAACAGGATCAGTGTGCCGAGCATGACCGCGGCGTAAACGTGCGGCACCATGGCCCAGCCGAAGGCCACGACCAGCGCTGGGGCGATGAATTTGTTGACCGCGGCGCCCGAATTGCCCGCGCCGAAAATGCCCATCGCCAAGCCCTGGCGCTGCTTGGGAAACCAGCGGGCGACATATGGCGTGCCCACCGAGAACGAGCCCCCGGCCAGTCCGATGAATAAGCCGATGAGGAGAAATTGCCAATACGCCGTGGCGTAGGCCAACAGCCAGATCGGCACCACGGTGGCTGCCATGATCGCGGCGAAGACGATGCGCCCGCCGTAGCGATCGGTCCAGATACCCAGCGGCACGCGGATCAACGAGCCGCTGAGCACGGGCATGGCGGTGAGCAGGCCGAATTCGGTGGCGTTGAGCCCCAAGGTTTTTTTGATCGGGATGCCGATGACGGCAAACATCATCCACACCATGAAGCACACGGTGAATGCCCAGGTGCTGACGATCAGGACCGACCAGGCCTGGCGGGTGTGTTGTTGCGCATTCGCGCTCATGACAGCCTCCTTGCGATGACAAGGACACTGTATCGGGCGCAGGGCGCGGCCGTTATCGCCCGGAAGACGTAGAGCGCGGATTCAGCCGGAGGGGACGGCAGCGGCTCGGCCCGGTCGCACCCTGCCAAACGAACTACGCCAAACGGACGCAGGCAGCGCCGCGCGCCTCAGCCCGCCAGGCCGTTTTCGCTGGCGTACACCGCGATCTGCACCCGCGAGGCCAGGCCGAGCTTGCGCAGAATGCTCTGCACGTGCACTTTGACCGTGGTTTCGGCGATGTCGAGTTCGCGGGCGATGACTTTGTTGCTCGCGCCGCGCGCGATCGCCGCAGCGATCTGTCGCTCGCGCGGGGTGAGCGCGTCGGCAGGCGATGCAGGGGCAATGGGAGCCGACGCTGCGGCATCGGGCGCAGGCGGCGCGGCAGCGGGCGGCAGCCCGGCCAGCGTATGGATCAGCTTGGGCGCCATTTCCGCGCCGATGATGATCTGGCCGTGCTGCGCGCGGCGGATGGCGGCGACGATTTCGCCGATGTCGCAGGTCTTGAGCAGATAACCGCTGGCGCCGGCGCGCAACGCGGTGGCCAGGTCTGCCGGGTCGTCGCTGACGGTGAGCAGCAGAATTTTCAATTGCGGTGCCGCCCGCAGCAGGCCGCCGACCGCATCGACGCCGCGTACTCCAGGCAGGTTGTTGTCGAGCAGCACCACGTCCGGCCGGGTTTTTTCGATCTGCCGTAGCGCCTCGCCGACGTCCGCCGCCTCACCCACCACCTCCAGCCCCGCCTCCTCTGCCAACAGCGCCACCATCCCGCGCCGGAACAAGGAATGGTCATCGACGAGCAAAAGACGAATGGCGGCTGCGCCCGGCTGCTCGGAGGGAAGTCCCGGCTGTTCGATCTCAGGCGGCATGGGTCGTGGCAGTAGAAGACAAGGGGGTTGCCGGCGCCGCTGCGGCTGCCGCGTCGAACCGATCGGGTAGTTCGAGCACGACCTGGGTGCCGTGACCGGGCTGCGAGCTGATGTGCAGCGTACCGCCGATCTGCGCCGCGCGCTCGCGCATGATCTGCAGGCCGACGTGCGCTGGCGCGTCGGCCAGGATGGTCTGGGTGTCGTAACCGCGGCCGTCGTCGCTGACGGCAAAACGCCAGTGCGGCAGGCTGTCGACTTGCACCGAGACGGCGCTGGCGCCGGCGTGTTTGCGCACGTTCGACAGCGCCTCCTGCAGCACGTGCAGCACCTGGATTTGCACGTCCGGGTCCAGCGGCTGACCGTAGCCGTTGAACTGCAAACGCACCGCGACACCGCTTTGCAGCTCGAACTTTTGCAGGGTGCTGCGCAAAGCGGGTTCGATGTCCTGCTCCTGCGTGCGTGTGCGGAAGTGCAGCAGCAGCTCGCGCACGTCGGCCAGGCTTTCGCGCACTCCGGCGTCGAGCTCGCCGATGACCTTGTCCACGCGCTGCGCATGGTTCGCTTTGAGCGCCGAGCGCAGGAGCTGGAGCTGGATTTTCATGAACGCCAGCGCCTGGGCGATCGAGTCGTGCAGTTCGCGCGCGAGCAGCGCGCGCTCGCGGGCGACCGCGGCCTCGCGTTCGAGCGCGGCGCTGCGCAGGCTTTCCATCGCCGCGGCAAGGTGGCCGGCCAGCGCGTCGAACAGCACGTTTTGCTGCGGATCGATGCTGCGCGGGGTGCGGAAAAACAGGTCGATTTCACCGAGCAGCCGTTGCTGCGCCGCCACCGGCACGCTGATCAGCGTGGCGAAACCCGCGCGCACGCAGGCGTCGTCGGCAGGCGTTGCCGCATCGCCGCGCGAGGGGTGGAACTGCACGATTTGCGGCTGCTGCCCGAGCTGAGCCTGACCGCAGTGGCAAGTGCCTGCGAGCAAGCAACGCTCGGCGTCGGTGATGGTTGGCGGCATGTCGTGCGCCGCCAGCAGCAGGAAGCGACGGGCGGTGTCGTCGGTCCAGCGCAGCAGCGCGGCGTCGGCGCCGGCGATGTCCTGCATTGCCGCGGTGAACTCGCGCGCCAGGCCGTCGAGGCTTTGCTCCCTGGAAACCAGCGCGCTGACGCGGTACAGCGCGGCCAAGCGTTGCTGCTCGGTTTGCAGCGCGGCGGTTTTTTGCTGCACGCGGGCTTCGAGCTCGGCGTAAACGCCTTGCAATTGCCCGGCCATGCGGTTGAACCCGGCAGCCAGTTCGCCGAGTTCGTCGGTGGAGTCGATCTGGACCCGCGCGGTGTAATCGCCTTGCTCGATCGCCTGCACGCCCCGGCTGAGCCGGCCGACCGGTTCGAGCACGAACAGATAGGCGGCGTAAAACATCAGCATCGCGGCGGCGACGACGACCACGGCCATGCCCATCTGGAAGGCGTGGAGCACGCTGGTCCAAAAGTCGAGCCGATGTTCGATGGCGCTGACAAAGGCGTCGATGTGCCCGACGAAGCGATCGACCTGCACCTGCGGCACCCCCGCTGCCGGCTGCTCCCAGCGCGGGCGCAATTGCTGCCATTGCGCCTGCACCGTGGCGAACCGCTGGCGGATGGTGTCGTCCCAAGGCACGAACAGCGGCCGTGCCGGATTGCCATTGCGCAGCAGATCCAGGCTGCGCTGCATGTCCTGAGCCTGTGCCGCCAGTTCGGGTTGACCGGCAGGCGTGGCCGCCGTCAGCGCCAGCCGGTAGGTCATCATGCGCAGCCGCCCGGCGACGTTCATCGCCGCGGCGCCGCCTTCGAGGTTCCACGAAATCCACAGCGTCGCACCGACCGAGCCGAGCGACAACAGCAGCAGCACGCCCGAGAACAGGGCGATTTTGGCGGTCAGCGTCCAATGGCGGCGCGGCATGGCAGGGCGGATTCGGCAAGCGGCGCTGGCCCGGTTGGGCCTGGCGGGGTCGATTGTCGGTCAGATCGGCTGGCGCGGCCAGTGCCGCCGCATCAATCGGAAATGGCTTGCAGCAGCTCGCTTTCGACGCTGTTTTGCACCTGCGCATCGCCCAGCCCTGGCGCAGAGATGAGAAACGTGTCTTCGACACGCTCGCCCAGGGTGGTGATTTTGGCCAGTTGCAAATTGACGTGGTGGCGCGCCAGCACCTGTGCAATGGCGTAGAGCAGACCAGAGCGGTCGTGCGCGGTGACGCTCAGAATCCAGTTCTGCCCGCGTTCGTCGGGGCGCAGCCCGACTCGCGGATTGACCGGAAAGTTGCGCACCCGGCGCGACAGCCGTCCCTGTTGCGGCGGCGGTAGCGGCACGGCGCGGTTGAGGGTGTCGCGCAGCGTGGTTTCGATCAGACCGATCATCGCCCGGTCGTGCACTTTGGTGTGCGGCGAAACGACGACGAAAGTGTCCAGCGCCCAGCCGTTGCGCGTGGTGTGGATCTTGGCGTCGAGGATGTTGAAGTTGCGGCTGTCGAAATAGCCGCAAATGCGGGCGAACAGGTCGGGCTGGTCGGGGGCATACACCAGCACTTCGAGCCCTTCGCCATCGGGCGCCAGACGGGCGCTGACCACAGGTTGGTCGCTGGCGGCGCGGGCGTAGAGCTTGCGCGTCTGCCAGGCGATGTCCTGTGGGTCGTGGCGCAGAAAGTAAGCCATGTCCAGCGTGTCCCACAACGGCTGCTGCGCGCCGTCGGGCAGGGCGTAGAGTTTGAGGATGCGCAGCGCCTCCTGCTGGCGCCACTGCAATTCGGCTTGCGGCTGCGGCGTCTGCCCGCCCAGAACGCGCAGCGTGGCGCGGTAGAGGTTTTCCAGCAGTCTGCCTTTCCACGCATTCCACACTTTCGGGCTGGTGCCGCGGATGTCGGCCACGGTGAGCAGATACAGCGCGACGAGATGGCGTTCATCTTTCACCCGGCGGGCGAAGGCGGTGATGACTTCGGGGTCGCTCAAGTCTTCTTTTTGCGCCACCCGCGACATTTGCAGGTGTTCGCGCACGAGGAATTCGGCGAGTTCGGCGTGCTCGGCCGCGATACCGTGCGCTTTGCAGAATTTGCGCACTTCCACCGCGCCAAGTTCGGAATGGTCGCCGCCGCGCCCCTTGGCGATGTCGTGGAACAGTGCGGCGAGGATGAGCACCCAGGGCGGGTCGAAATTGGCCGCGAGCTGCGAGCACAGCGGGTATTCGTGCGCATGTTCGGGCATGAAAAAGCGGCGGACGTTGCGCACCACCATCAGGATGTGCTGGTCGACGGTGTAGACATGGAACAGATCGTGTTGCATCTGCCCGACGATGCGGCGGAACGCCCAGAGGTAGCGGCCGAGCACGCTGGTGCGGTTCATCAGCCGCAGCGCGTGGACGATGCCTTGCGGCGCCTGCAGGATGCGCAAAAACTGCGCGCGGCTGCGCGGGTCGTGGCGGAACGCGCCGTCCATGCGGTGGCGCGCCAGGTACAGCGCGCGCAGCGCCGCGGGCGACAAGCCGCGCGCGCCGGGCACTCGCTGGAACACGGCGAAAATTTCGAGCATCGCCCAGGGCTCGCGCTGGAACAGCGCGGGGTCGGCCGGCTCGATCATGCCGTCGCGCACGAGGTAGCGGCCGTCGGCCACGCCGTCGATGCCGGTGACCGGCTGCGCCACCGCCACCGATTGCGGCCACAGTCGCCCTTCGATGTCGAGCAGGACGATTTGGTTGATTTGCTCGATCGCCTTGGCCGCCCAGTAGTAGCGCTGCATCAGCGCTTCGCCGGCGCGTTTGGTCGGCGTGGGTGAAAACCCCAGCACCCGGGCGACGGCGTTTTGCAGATCGAACACCAGCCGGTCTTCGCGTCGCCGCGCCAAAATGTGCAAATGCGCGCGGATGCGCTTGAGCACCGTCTCGTTGCGTTGCACCTGGCGCAGGATGTTGGCGGTGATCAGCCCGCTGGCGGCGAGCTCCTTCCAGGTGCGGCCGAACCCGCAAGCCTGCGCCACCCACAGCACCACGTGCAAATCGCGCAGCCCGCCGGGGCTTTCCTTGCAGTTGGGTTCGAGCGCGTAAGGCGTGTCTTCGTATTTGATGTGTCGTTGCTGCTGCTCGCGCATCTTTGCCTGGAAGAAAGCGCGGGCGTCGAGATGGCGGAAAAAATCGGTTTGCATGCGCTGCGCCAGCGCGCGGTCGCCACTGAGCAACCGCATCTCCAGCAGCGCCGTCTGTACCGTGATGTCTTTGGCCGCTTCGTCGATACAGGCTTGCGCCGTGCGCACGCTGGCGCCGATCTCCAGCCCGCAATCCCAGCATGCAGCGATGAAGCGCTCGGCGGCGGCGTCGGTGGCGGCGTCGCTGCCTTGCGGCTGCGGTAGCAGCAACAGCAGGTCGATGTCCGAATGCGGAAACAGCTCGCCGCGGCCATAGCCGCCGACGGCGAGCAGCGCCGCCTCGGCAGGCATGCCGGCGGTGGCCCACAGCGTGCGTAGCGTGGCATCGGTCAGCCGTGCCAGGCCGTACAGCAGCGGCGCGATCCGCCGCGGATGTGCGGTGTACGCTTCGAGCAATGCCGCCCGCCCGGCTTTCCAGCGCTGGCGGATCGCCGCCAGGGTGCTGTCGGCAGCGACGTCGCAGACGGACTGTTCGCTCATACGACGCGGACGACAGGGCGCATGCGCCGCGGCCCGGCTCAAGCAGCCAGCGGCGCCTGACGCACGAAAGCCGGTGGCTGCTGGCAGCCCGCCGAGGTGGTCAGGACCTCGAAGCCGGTGTCGGTGACCAGTACGGTGTGCTCCCACTGCGCCGACAGCGAGCGGTCTTTGGTGACGATGGTCCAGCCGTCGGCCATTTCACGGATGTCGCGTCGGCCGGCGTTGATCATCGGTTCGATGGTGAAGGTCATTCCAGGGCGCAGCACCTCGCCGGTGCCGGGCTTGCCATAGTGCAGCACCTGCGGTTCCTCGTGGAACTTGCGGCCGATGCCGTGGCCGCAGAATTCGCGCACCACGCTGTAGCCGGCGTTTTCGGCAAAGGTCTGAATGACGTGGCCGATGTCGCCCAGCCGGGTGCCGGGTTTGACCAGCGCGATGCCATGCCACATCGCCTCGAAGGTCACGTCGACCAGGCGCTGCACGTGCCGCGGCACGCTGCCGACGCAGAACATGCGGCTGCTGTCGCCGTGGAAACCGTCTTTGATCACGGTGACGTCGATGTTGAGCACATCGCCGTTTTTCAGCGGCTTGTCGTTGGGGATGCCGTGGCAGATGACGTTGTTCACCGAAGTGCAGATCGACGCCGGATAGGGCGTGTACCCCGGCGGCGCGTAGTTCAGCGGCGCGGGAATCGCCTGCTGCACCTGGGTGATGTAGTCGTATGCCAGCTTGTCGAGCGCCTTGGTGGTCACACCGGGCTGCACGTGCGGCGTGAGGTAATCGAGCAATTCGGACGCCAATCTGCCGGCGACGCGCATTTTGTCGATTTCTTCGGAGGTTTTGATGGAAATACTCATCGCGTCATTATCTCACTGCCGCGATATGTCGGCAGCCACCCCGCCGGCGCCGTGGGCGATAATTTACCGTTGACTTCCTCTTTCCCACTCCCGCCCCGCGGCGCGGGGTTTACGCATGCAGATTCTCGTTTTCGAAGGCGCCAACGCCCTTTCCGCCTTCCGTCAGGACGCGCTCATGGCGCGGCTGCGCCAGGCCTTGCCGCAACTGGCCGCGCGCGTGCGTCGCATCCACGGCCGCTACCTGCATGCCGTCGCGCTCGATCAGGTTCCGGCTGCGGGGGTGCGCGACACCCTGGACGGTCTGCTGCGCTACGGCGATGCCTACACCGGGCCGGTCGATGGCCAGGCGCTGCTGGTGATGCCGCGGCTGGGGACGATTTCTCCTTGGGCGTCCAAGGCGACCGACATCGCACGGCTGTGCGGCGTCGCTGTGCACCGCATCGAACGCGCCATCGAATACCGTGTGCAAGCCGAAGACGGATTGCTGCGCGCGGCCAAGCCGCTGAGCGATGACGAATTGCGCCAACTCGGCGCGCTACTGCACGACCGCATGACCGAAACCGTTGCCCTGCAGCGCGACGCTCTGGAGCAGCTGTTCGCCGAGCTGCCACCGCAGCCGCTGCAGCACGTGGACGTGACCGGCGGCGACGCCCAAGCCGCGCGACGCGCGCTGCAGCAGGCCAACGTCGCGCAGGGGCTGGCGCTGTCGGACGACGAAATCGACTACCTGCTCGACGCCTACCGCAAGCTGGGCCGCAACCCCACCGATGTCGAGTTGATGATGTTCGCGCAGGCCAACAGCGAGCATTGCCGCCACAAAATTTTCAACGCCCGCTTCACCATCGACGGCGTCGAACAGCCGCACACCCTGTTCGACATGATCCGCAACACCCACGCGCGCGCGCCGCAGGGCACCATCGTGGCTTACGCCGACAATGCCGCGGTGATCGAAGGCGGCGAAGTCCAGGCCTGGCAGCCCGACCCGGCCACGCACACCTACGGCGCGCAGCGCGCGCTGCGCCACGTGCTGATGAAGGTGGAGACGCACAACCACCCGACGGCGATTTCGCCGTTCCCCGGGGCTGCCACCGGCGCGGGTGGCGAAATCCGCGACGAGGGCGCCACAGGCCGCGGCTCGCGTCCGAAGGCAGGTTTGACCGGGTTTTCGGTGTCCAATCTGCGGCTGCCCGGCCATCCCGAGCCGTGGGAGGCGGCCACGGCCGATGTGGGCAAACCCGCGCACACGGCCAGCGCGCTGCAAATCATGCTCGACGGCCCGCTGGGCGGCGCGGCGTTCAACAACGAATTCGGTCGGCCCAACCTCGCCGGGTATTTCCGCGTGTTCGAGCAACGCGCCGGCGGCAGGGTGTGGGGCTACCACAAACCCATCATGCTTGCCGGCGGCATGGGCTCGATCGACGCACGGCAGACGCGCAAACTGCCGTTTCCCGCCGGCACGCTGCTGGTGCAGCTCGGCGGGCCGGGCATGCGCATCGGTCTGGGCGGCGGCGCGGCGTCGAGCCTGGCCACCGGCAGCAACGCGGCACAGCTCGATTTCGACTCGGTGCAACGCGGCAACCCCGAAATCCAGCGGCGCGCGCAGGAGGTCATCAACGCCTGCTGCGCGCTGGGTGATGCCAACCCGATTCTGTCGATCCACGACGTCGGCGCCGGCGGCCTGTCCAACGCCTTTCCCGAACTGGTCGAGGGCGCCGGCCGTGGCGGCGACTTCGAGTTGCGCGACGTGCCGTTGGAAGAGTCGGGGATGAGTCCGCGTGAGATCTGGAGCAACGAAAGCCAGGAGCGTTACGTGCTGGCCATCGCCCCGCAGCAGCGCGAGGTGTTCGCCGCGCTGTGCGCGCGTGAACGCTGTCCGTTTGCCGTGGTCGGCGTGGCCACGCAGGAGCAGGTGCTGCGCGTGCACGACCGGTTGCACGCCGCCGACCCGGCGCAGGCGCTGCCGGTGGATTTGCCGCTGGACGTGCTGCTGGGCAAGCCGCCACGGTTGCATCGCGTGGTGCAGCGCGTGGCGGTGCAAGGCGACGCGCTGGATCTCAGCGACGTCGATCTGGAGCAGGCGTGCGCCGCGGTGCTGCGGCATCCGACGGTGGCGAGCAAGCGCTTTCTCATCACCATCGGCGACCGCACCGTCGGCGGCTTGTCGCATCGCGACCCGATGGTCGGCCCGTGGCAGGTGCCGGTGGCCGACTGCGCCGTCACCCTGGCCGATTACCAGGGATACCGTGGCGAGGCCATGAGCGTGGCCGAACGCGCGCCGGTGGCCGTGCTCAACCCGGCGGCCTCCGGCCGACTGGCGGTGGCCGAGGCGGTGCTCAACCTGCTGGCCGCACCGGTGCCGCGCTTGAGCGACATCAAGCTGTCGTGCAACTGGATGGCCGCATGCGGCCAGGCCGGGCAGGACGCCGCGCTGTACGACACCGTGCGCGCCATCGGCATCGAGCTCTGCCCGGCGCTGGGCATTTCCGTGCCGGTGGGCAAGGATTCGCTGTCGATGCACACGCAGTGGGAGCAGGACGGCCAGGCGCGCAGCGTCACCGCGCCGGTGTCGCTGGTGGTGTCGGCGTTTGCCGTGTTGCCCGACGTGCGCGGCACACTCACGCCGCAACTGCGCACCCACGCCCCGAGCAGCCTGATCCTGGTCGATCTGGCGCGGGGCCGTAGGCGGCTGGGGGGAAGCATTCTGGCGCAGACTCTCGGGCGCGTCGGCCAGTTCACCCCCGACCTGGACGATCCGCAGGTGTTGCCGGCGTTCGCCGCGGCGCTGGCCGAGCTGCGCGCCGCCGGCCAGGTCTGGGCCTACCACGACCGCTCCGACGGCGGGCTGTGGGCCGCGGCGTGCGAAATGGCCTTCGCCGGGCACTGCGGCGTCAGCCTGAATCTGGATTTGCTGACTCTCGACGGCGGCGAGGCCGACGACTGGGGCGATGCCAAAGATTGGGCCAAGCAGGTTGGCGCGCGCCGCGACGAGCAGGCGCTGCAAGCGTTGTTCAACGAAGAACCGGGAGTGCTGCTGCAAGTGGACGCGGCGCAGCGCGACGCCGTGCTGCAAACCCTGCGGCGCCACGGCCTGTCGGCGCACAGCCACGCCATCGGCAGCGTCAACGACCGCGACGTCATCGAATTGTTCCGCGACAGCCGCCGCATCTACACCGCGCCGCGCGTCACGCTGCAACGACTGTGGGACGGCGTGTCGCACCAAATCGCGCTCTTGCGCGACAACCCGCAGTGCGCGCACGAGGAGCACGAGGCGCAGGGCGACCCCGCCGACCCTGGGCTGCACATGCGGCTGAGCTTCGACCCGCAAGACGACGTGGCCGCGCCGTTCATCGCCCGCGGTGCGCGACCGCGTGTGGCCATCCTGCGCGAGCAGGGGGTGAACTCGCAGCTCGAAATGGCTTACGCCATGCACCGCGCCGGGTTCGACGCGGCAGACGTGCACATGAGCGATCTCATGGCCTGCCGTGTGCGCTTGGCCGATTTTCACGGCTTCGTCGCCTGCGGCGGCTTCAGCTACGGCGACGTCCTCGGCGCCGGCGAGGGCTGGGCGCGGTCGATTCTGTTCAACCCGTCGCTGGCGGAGCAATTCGCCGCGTTTTTCGGCCGTGGCGACACCTTTGCTCTCGGGGTGTGCAACGGCTGTCAAATGCTCGCCGCGCTGGCGCCCATGATCCCGGGCGCGCACGCCTGGCCGCGTTTCACCCGCAACCGCTCCGAGCAGTTCGAGGCCCGGCTGTCGCTGGTGGAAGTGACCGACTCGCCGTCGATTTTCTTCCGCGACATGGTCGGCAGCCGTGCCCCCATCGCCGTAGCGCATGGCGAGGGCAGGGCGGATTTTTCGCAGCAGGGCGACGCGGCGCAGTTGCACGTGGCGATGCGCTTCGTCGATCACCACGGCCAGCCGACCGAGCGTTACCCGTTCAACCCCAACGGCAGCCCCGGAGGCATCACCGCGGTGACCACGCCGGACGGCCGCTTCACCGCGCTGATGCCGCACCCCGAGCGCGTGTTCCGCAGCGTGCAGATGAGCTGGGCGCCGGCCGAACTGGGCGCCGACAGCCCATGGATGCGCATGTTCCGCAACGCGCGGGTGTGGTGTGGCTGAGATCGGGCAGAACGCCGCGGCCATGGCTGCGCAGCGCCCGCGCGACACGCGCCGTTTCGCCGGGGTGGACACGCTGCGCGGCCTGGCCATCGTCTGGATGATGGCGTTTCATTTCAGCTTCGACCTCAATTGGTTCGGCTTCATCCACACCGACTTCTACACCAACCCGGTGTGGCTGTGGCAGCGCGTGGCCATCGTCAGCCTGTTCGTCTTCACAGCCGGGCTGACGCAAACCTTCACCGACGTGCGCGGACGCAGCGCGGCGCACTTCTGGAAACGCTGGGCACAGATCGTCGGCGCTTCTCTGCTGGTGACCGCCGGCAGTTACGCCGCGTTTCCGCATAGCTTCATCTACTTCGGCATTCTGCAAGGCATCGCGGCGATGCTGTTGTTGCACCGGCTGGTTTTCCGCCATCTGCGCGCCTGGGTGCTGTTGCTGGCGCCGCTGGCCATCGCCGCGCCGCAACTGTGGGGGCATGCGTTTTTCAACCCGCCGTGGTGGAACTGGACGGGGTTGATCACGCAAAAACCGATCACCGAAGACTACGCGCCGCTGCTGCCCTGGATCGGCGTATTGTGGCTCGGCGCGGGTTGCGGCTGGCTGCTGGCGCGTGACGGCTTCGCCTTGTTGCGGCATTTGCCGCGCTGGCGGCCGCTGGCGTTTCTCGGCCGCTGGCCGTTGACCATTTACTTGCTGCATCAACCGCTGTTCGTCGGCCTCTTGTGGCTGGCGGCGCGCCTTCACGCAGGAGCCTGAACATGCACGATCCGATCGATTTCGTGCTGCATTACGGTGACGGCGACCACCTCTACCTCATCCCGCAGGCCAAAGACGCCGACGATGCCATGCGGTATTTTTTCTGCATCGAGGGCTACGGCCACAGCCGGCAGTTTGGCATGCTCGACCCGGCGTTGTGCCTGATCGTGCCGCTGCAGCAGTATTTGCGCGACCGCGATGCGTTCGAACGGCAGGTCGAGCAAGTGCGCAAGCGCGCGCGGGCGCGCAGCGAGGAAGCGGTGTAACCACCCCGCCGGGATGCCGCGGCGGCTCACCACTGGTTCACAACTGAGTGACGAAGTCCTGTGCCGATGGCCGCAGCCGCATGGGTTTGGGTCTGGCCACCGTGCCCACGGCGACGAAGCACACGGCGCGTTCGTCCGCGGCGAGGCCGAACAATGTGCGCAACGCCGTCGAATCCAGCGCCTGGCCGCTGACCAGTCCGGCGCCAAAGCCTTGCGCGTGCGCCATCAGCAGCACGTTTTGCAGCGCGCAGCCCAGCGAGGCCAGGCGCTGCGTCGCCGGAATCTCGGGGTGGCCGTCGCCGCCGAGCCGGGCGATGGCCAGGGCGAGGAAGGGCGCGCGCGCCGCCTTGTCCCGGGCCTCGGCGCGTTGCTCGGCGCTGGCCTGCGGGTCGCGTTCGCAAAGTGCCTGGGCGAATGCCTCACCTAGCGCGCCCCGGCTGCCATCGCTCACCTGGACGAAACGCCACGGCAGAATCAGCCCGTGATCGGGCGCCTGCGCGGCGGCTTTCCACAACATTGCCACCTGCGCCGGCGTCGGGCCGGGAGCGGTCAGGCGCTTGGGCGAGGTTTGCTGCCGCCGGGTGATGAGCTCGCAGGCGAACTCGGCGATGTCGGCGCGATCCGTTGTCATGGGCTGCAGGTGGCTAGGGCAACGGGGCAAGCATAGTCGTCCAGCGCTGGGCGCTCAACCCGCGGTCGTGCGTGCCGTCAGCCACGGCGCCGGGCACACGCCGGCGTTGCGCGGCATATCGGGCCAGCCGCGGCGGACGCACCAAAGGACGGCAGCGCTGCAGTGCAACAAGGGGATACAAGTTCTTTGCGCAACATCAAAAACGCGTGCTAGAGTGTGGTCAGGCCCTTTCGAAGCAAGCCGCAATCCGCCAATCGGGCAGCCCGTGCCGCGGAAGGATGATTCCCACTGAGCGCCGGGGTACCCGGCAGACTGTGAGCGCGTATGTTGATGCAGCAATTTCAAGCCAACTCGTACCTCTTCGGCGGCAATGCGCCGTATGTGGAGGAGATGTACGAGAACTACCTCTCCAACCCCGGATCGGTTCCCGACCACTGGCGCGCCTACTTCGACGCGCTGCAGCACGTGCCCGCGCTCGACGGCAGCAACGCCCGCGACGTGCCGCACGCGCCCGTGGTGGCGGCATTTGCCGAGCGGGCCAAATCCGGCCCGATCCGCACCTTGCGCGCGGTGGCCGACGGCGAACTGGCGCGCAAGCGCGTCGCCGCGCAGCAGCTCATCGCGGCGTACCGCAACGTCGGTGTGCGCTGGGCCGACCTGGACCCGCTCAAACGCGCCGAACGCCCGGCGATTCCCGATCTGGAGCCGGGCTTTTACGGCTTCACCGACGCCGACATGGAGACGGTGTTCAACGTCAGCAACACCTTTTTCGACCGCGAAAACCTGTCGCTGCGCGAACTGCTCAACAACCTGCGCGAAACGTATTGCGGCACGATCGGCGCCGAGTTCATGTACATCAGCGATCAGGATCAAAAGCGCTGGTGGCAGCAACGGCTGGAATCCACCCGCACCCGCCCCGACTACGGCCCGGAGGCGAAAAAACGCCTGCTCGAACGCCTCACCGCCGCCGAGGGTCTGGAGCGCTATCTGGCGACCAAATACGTTGGCCAAAAGCGGTTTTCTCTCGAAGGCGGCGAGAGCTTCATCGTCGCGATGGACGTGCTGGTGCAGCGTGCCGGCGAGCTGGGCGTGCAGGAAGTGGTCATCGGCATGGCGCACCGCGGGCGGCTGAACGTGTTGGTCAACACCCTGGGCAAGCGGCCGCAGGATTTGTTCGACGAGTTCGAGGGCAAGCATGCCGAGGACCTGCCCTCGGGCGACGTCAAGTACCACCAGGGCTTTTCCAGCGACGTGTCCACCCCCGGCGGGCCGGTGCATCTGAGCCTGGCGTTCAACCCCTCGCACCTGGAAATCGTCAACCCGGTGGTCGAGGGTTCGGCTCGTGCCCGGCTCGACCGCCGCGGCGACCCGCGGGGAGAAACGGTGCTGCCGGTGCTGGTGCACGGCGACGCCTCGTTTGCCGGGCAGGGCGTGGTGATGGAAACGCTGGCGCTGGCGCAAACCCGCGGCTACACCACCGGCGGCACGGTGCACATCGTCATCAACAACCAGATCGGCTTCACCACGTCCGACCCGCGCGATGCGCGCTCGACGCTGTATTGCACCGACGTGGCGAAAATGATCGAAGCGCCGATCCTGCATGTGAACGGCGACGACCCGGAAAGCGTGGCCTTCGCCACCAGCCTGGCGATGGATTACCGCAGGCAGTTCCACCACGACGTGGTGGTGGACATCGTGTGCTTTCGCAAGCTCGGCCACAACGAGCAGGACACGCCGGCAGTGACGCAGCCGCTGATGTACAAAAAGATTGCCGCCCACCCCGGAACGCGCAAGCTGTATGCCGACCGGCTGGTCAGCCAGGGCGTGATCGGCGCCGACGACGGCGACAAGATGGTGCACGACTTCCGCGCCGAGATGGAGTCCGGCGTCAGCAGCCTGGAGCCGGTGCTGACCAACTTCAAGAGCAAGTTCGCGGTGGACTGGACGCCTTATCTGGGCAGGCGCTGGACCGACGCAGCCGACACGGCGATGCCGCTGACCGAACTCAAGCGCCTGGCCGAGCGCATCACCACGGTGCCGCCGAACTTCAAGCTGCACCCGCTGGTGGAAAAAGTCATCGCCGACCGCGCCAAGATGGGCCGTGGCGAACTGCCGCTGGACTGGGGTATGGGTGAGCATCTGGCGTTTGCCTCGCTGGTGGCCAATGGTTTTCCGGTGCGGCTGTCGGGCGAGGACAGCGGGCGCGGCACCTTCAGCCACCGCCACGCCGTGCTGCACGACCAGAACCGCGAAAAATGGGACGAAGGCACCTACATCCCGCTGCAGAACGTGGTCGAGGGGCAGGCGCCGTTCACCGTCATCGACTCCATCCTGTCGGAAGAAGCGGTGCTCGGTTTCGAGTACGGCTATTCCACCGCCGAGCCGCGCACCCTGGTCATCTGGGAAGCGCAGTTCGGCGACTTCGCCAACGGCGCGCAGGTGGTCATCGACCAGTTCATCTCCGCCGGGGAAGTGAAGTGGGGCCGTGCCAGCGGGCTGACGCTGTTTTTGCCGCATGGCTACGAAGGGCAGGGGCCCGAGCACTCCTCGGCGCGGCTGGAGCGCTATTTGCAACTGTGCGCCGAAACCAATATGCAGGTGTGCCAGCCGACCACCCCGGCGCAGATGTTCCACCTGCTGCGGCGGCAGATGATCCGGCCGTTTCGCAAACCGCTGGTGGTGATGACGCCCAAGTCGCTGCTGCGGCACCCGCACGCCAAGTCGCCGCTGTCCGATCTGGCGCATGGCCGCTTCGAAGTCGTGCTGCCGGAAACCGAGGACCTCGACGCCGCTAAGGTCAAGCGCATCATCGCCTGCAGCGGCCGGGTGTATTACGACCTGCTGGCCTGGCGTACCGAGAACAAGATCAGCGACGTGGCCATCGTTCGCATCGAACAGCTCTACCCGTTCCCGCACAAGGCGTTCGCCGCCGAGGTCAAGCGCTACCCGCATGCGCGCGACATCATCTGGTGCCAGGACGAGCCGCAGAACCAGGGTGCCTGGTTTTTCGTGCAGCACAACATCCACGAAAACATGCTCGAAGGGCAAAAACTCGGCTACGCCGGCCGCCCCGCATCGGCCTCGACCGCGGTAGGCTATTTCGCCAAGCACGCCGAGCAGCAAAAAGAGCTGCTGGCCGCGGCTTTCGGCAAGATCAAAGGCTTTGTGTTGACCCGCTGATCGATGCGCCCGGCGCAGCCATAGCCCCCGCGCCGGGCCACGCCTGCAACCTCTCCGCACAACAACCGTTCACTGGCCGGCAGCGCCTACGCTGCGGCCCACTCGATAACCGGAATCCATCATGGCGCTCATCGAAGTCAAAGTTCCCCAACTGTCCGAATCCGTCGCCGAGGCCACCTTGCTGCACTGGAAGAAAAAGCCGGGGCAGGCGGTGGCGCAGGACGAAATCCTGATCGAAATCGAAACCGACAAGGTGGTGCTCGAAGTGCCCGCTCCCGCTGCCGGGGTGATGGCGCAGATCGTCAAGGACGACGGCGCCTCGGTCACCAGCGACGAAGTCATTGCACGCATCGACACCGAAGCGCAGGCGCAGACCAGCCCGCTGCCGGTCACGCCAGTCGCCGACGCACCTGCCGCCGCCGCGCCGGCTGCAGCGCCCGCTGCTGCAGCGGTGCCGGCCGCTTCAGCTCCGGCTGCGAGTGCGCCGGCGGCTACGGCTGCCGGCATTGCGATGCCTTCTGCGGCGAAGCTGATGGCAGAACAAAACCTCACCGCGGCCGACGTCGCGGGTACCGGCCGCGGCGGCCGCATCACCAAAGGCGACGTGCTGCAGGCCGCAGCCCAGCCCAAGCCCGCCGCGGCCCCGGCGGCGCCTGCTGCGCCCACCGCGGCGGCGGCCAGGCCCGCCCCGACCGCGGCAGCGATGCCCACGGCGTCGATCCCGGCGCTGCAGCCGGTGGACGCCGAGCTCGATCTGGCGGCCTACACCGACCGCCCCGAGCAGCGCGTGCCGATGAGCCGGCTGCGCGCGCGCATCGCCGAGCGGCTGCTGCAATCGCAGGCGACCAACGCCATCCTCACCACCTTCAACGAAGTCAACATGAAGCCGGTGATGGACCTGCGCAACCTCTACAAAGACAAGTTCGAGAAAGAGCACGGGGTCAAGCTCGGCTTCATGAGCTTTTTCGTCAAGGCCGCGGTGCACGCGCTGCGCAAGTTCCCGGTGCTCAATGCGTCGATCGACGGCAATGACATCGTCTACCACGGTTATTTCGACATCGGCATCGCCGTGGGCAGCCCGCGCGGGCTGGTCGTGCCGATTCTGCGCAACGCCGACCAGATGAGCTTTGCCGACATCGAAAAAGCCATTGCCGAGTTCGGCGTGAAGGCGCGCGACGGCAAGCTCACCATCGAGGAACTCACCGGCGGCACGTTCTCGATCAGCAACGGCGGGGTGTTCGGCTCGATGCTGTCCACCCCCATCATCAACCCGCCGCAGTCGGCCATCCTCGGCGTGCACGCGACCAAGGAACGCCCGGTGGTGGAAAACGGGCAGATCGTCATCCGCCCGATCAACTACCTGGCGTTGAGCTACGACCACCGGCTGATCGACGGCCGCGAAGCCGTGCTCAGCCTGGTGGCGATGAAAGAGGCGCTCGAAGACCCGGCGCGGCTGCTGCTCGACCTGTAAGAACGACCCTCGCGGCCGTCTGCGCCTTTGCTGCGCGCAGGCGGTAGACGCCCTTCAGCGCGGGCCGCCATGCCCGCTGACAACCCGTTCACGACTTCTCATCATGTCCAACACCGCATTCGACATCATCGTCATCGGCGCCGGCCCCGGCGGCTACATCGCCGCGATCCGCGCCGCGCAACTCGGCCTGTCGGTGGCCTGCATCGACGCCTGGCGCAACGCTGCCGGCGGCCCGGCCCCCGGCGGCACCTGCACCAATATCGGCTGTATTCCGAGCAAGGCGCTGCTGCAGTCGAGCGAACTGTTCGAGCAGGCCGGGCACGGCTTCAAGGCGCACGGCATCGGCGTGCAAGGCTTGACGCTGGACGTTGCGGCGATGCAGGCGCGCCGCGCCGCGGTGGTGCGGCAGAACAACGAAGGCATCCTCTACCTGTTCAAAAAAAACAAGGTCAGTTTTTTCCACGGCAGCGCTCGCCTGGCCGGCGGCAGCGCCGAAGCGGGCTGGCAGGTCGCAGTCGCCGGCAAGGACGGCGAGCAGGCGCTCACGGGCAAGCAGGTGATTCTCGCCACCGGCTCGGTGCCGCGCAGCTTGCCTGGGGTGGACTTTGACGAAGACCGCGTGCTGTCCAACGACGGTGCGCTGGCCTTGGCCGCCGTGCCCAAGACCTTGGGCATCATCGGCGCCGGGGTCATCGGGCTCGAGCTGGGCAGCGTGTGGCGGCGGCTGGGCGCGCAGGTCACGCTGCTCGAAGCCCTGCCCGACTTTCTCGCCGCCGCCGACGCGCAGGTGGCGAAAGAAGCGTTCAAGCAGTTCACCCGGCAGGGGCTGGACATCCAGCTCGGCGCGAAGATCGGCGCGGTCAAGCCGGGCAAGGGCGGGGTCACGGTGGAGTGGACCGACGCCAAGGGGCAGGCGCAGACGCTGAAGGTCGAGCGGCTGATCGTCTCGGTCGGGCGCAGGCCCAACACCGCCGGACTCGGGCTGGAGGCGGTCGGTCTGGCGCTGGACGAGCGGGGATTCATTCCCGTCGATGCCGACTGCCACACCGCGCTGCCCGGCATCTGGGCCATCGGCGACGTGGTGCGCGGGCCGATGCTGGCGCACAAGGCCGAGGAGGAGGGCGTGGCGGTGGCCGAGCGCATCGCCGGGCAAAAGCCGCATGTGGACTTCAACACCGTGCCGTGGGTGATCTACACCGCGCCGGAAATCGCCTGGGTCGGGCAGACCGAGCAGGCGCTCAAAGCCGCCGGCCGCGCCTACAAAGCCGGCAGCTTTCCGTTCATGGCCAACGGCCGCGCGCGCGCGCTGGGCGACACCACGGGTTTCGTCAAGGTGCTGGCCGATGCGAGCAGCGATGAAATTCTCGGCGTACACATCATCGGGCCGATGGCCTCGGAGCTGATTGCCGAGGCCGCGGTGGCGATGGAATTCAAGGCTGCCGCCGAAGACATCGGCCGCATCTGCCACGCCCACCCGACGCTGGCGGAATCGCTGAAGGAGGCAGCGCTGGGCGTGGACGGTCGGACGTTGAATTTTTGACCGCCGGCATGGATGTCACCGAATATTTCCAACAGACGATGCGCGAACGCGGCTTCACGCCGGACGCCGCGCAGCTCGCCGGTCTGGCGCGGCTGCAGCGCTGCTACGACGAGTGGGTCGAATACAAGTCGCGCCGCTCCAGCGCCATCCGCCGTGCGCTGATTCACCCCGAATTGCCGCGCGGGGTGTATCTGTACGGCGGCGTGGGCCGCGGCAAGTCGATGCTGATGGATGCGTTTTACGTCACCGTGCCGCTGGTGCGCAAAACCCGGCTGCATTTTCACGAATTCATGCGTGAGGTGCAGCGCGAGCTGGCCGTGCTCCAGGGCACCAGCGACCCGCTGGCCGAATTGGCGCGGCGCATCGCCCGGCGCTTGCGCCTGATTTGTTTCGATGAATTCCACATCAGCGACGTCACCGACGCCATGATCCTGCACCGCCTGCTGCAGGGGTTGTTCGACAACGGCGTGCAAATGGTGGCGACGTCGAACTTCCATCCGGACGACCTCTACCCCGACGGTCTGCACCGCGACCGCATTCTGCCGGCGATCGAGCTCATCAAGCAAAAAATGGACGTGATCGAAATCGACGGCGGGGTGGACTACCGCAACCAGGCGCTGCACGAACTCGACCTGTACATCACGCCGCTGGGGCCGCAGGCGCAAATCCGCATGGAACAGGCATTCGAGCGCATGGCCGGCAGCAGCGAAGAAGACCCGGTGCTGACCATCGAAGGCCGCGAAGTCCAGGCCATCGAGCGGGCCGGCGGCGTGGTGTGGTTCAGCTTTCACGAATTGTGCGAGACGGCGCGGTCGCAAAACGACTACCTGGAAATCGCCAGCCGCTTCCACACCGTGCTGCTGTCGGACGTGCCGCAACTCAGCGAAGGCATGGCCAGCGCCGCTCGCCGCTTCACCCTGCTGGTCGATGTGCTGTACGACCGACGGGTCAAGCTCATCGTATCCGCAGCGGTGCCGCCCGAGCGGCTCTACCCGCACGGCCCGCTGGACTACGAATTCACCCGCACGGTGTCGAGGCTGAACGAAATGCAAAGCGCCGAGTATTTGCGCGAGGGCCGGCGCCAGGGCGAGGCCAGTTTGGTATGAAGCCGAGCAAGCTCCGCAAAGCCGTGCGCTGCGTCCTTGCCGCCTGCACCTTGTGCGCCGCGCCCGCGTTTGCCGCGGGGCCGCAGCAGAATGCGGCAAGACAAGCCGAGTTGCACGCCCAGCGCGCCGCCGTTCAGGCGCAGGCGCAGCAGCAGCGCCAGGCGTGTCTGCAACGGTTCTTGGTCAACGATTGTCTGCACGCCGTGCAGCGACACGAGCGCGCCGCACTCGCCCCCATCGATGCCGAATTGCAGGCCATCGCCCGGCGTGAACGTCTGCGCGCCGCCGAAGAGGAACTGCGCCGGGTGCAGGCCAACGAGGCCGCAGCACGCGCCGCCCGGCCCGACGCGGCGCAAGCCGAGCGCGATCGCCGTGCGCGTGAGGCCGCTTTGCTGCAGCGGCAGCGGCAGGCGGCGCAGCGGGCGCAGCAGGCCACGGCAGCGGTTGCGCGTTCGCGCGACGCCGCGGCATCGGCGGCGCATCCGGCATCTGCAGCGCATCCGCTCCCAGGCGTTGGCACCAGCCGCGCGGCGCAAACCGCTGCGCAACAACAGGCCGAGCGTGCCGCGCAGGCGGCGAAGGCGCGCGCTGCCTACGCGGCACGGCAAAAAGCCTACGCCGAAAAACAGGCCGAGCACGCCCAGCGTGCGGCACAGCAACACCCGGCGCCCCCTTTGCCTGTGCCTTCGCCCAGCGCCGCGCTGCCGCTGCGCTGAGCGGCCGCAGCGGCCGCTGCGGGATACCATGCGGTCTGCACCGCCCGACCTCCGATGGTTCGCATGTTGATCGAGTCCCCTCTGCTTCAAGCCGTGGCGCATGCGTCGCCGCAGCTCTTGCGTTTGCAACTGGGCATCTTGCTCGGCGTCGTTGCCGTGGGCGCGCTGCTGGGCACCGCGCTGGAAAAGCAGCTACGCAAACTACCGAGCTGGCGGCAGGCGCTGCGTGCGAGCGCACGCTACGGGTTGGGGTTTCCGTTCGTTGCCTTGTTGGCGCTGATTCTGGTGCGCCACGGCTCGCCCGAACTGTTGCGCCTGCCGCTGCTCAAACTGGCGCTGCCGGTGCTCGCCGTGCTGCTGCTGGTGCGACTGGCGCATTCGGTGTCGCGGCACCGCTTTTCCGCGGAAAGCGGCGTGTCTTACCTGGTTCGTGCCGTGAGTATCGGCTTGTGGCTGACTCTTGCGCTGCATCTGGCCGGTGTGCTGCCGGAAATCCGCGAAGCGCTCGACGCCTTGTCGATCACCCTGGGGCGTGAGCGGCTGTCGGGCTGGACGCTGCTCAAGGGGGTGGCGTCGATCGCGGTGACGCTGCTGATCGCGCTGTGGGTGTCGTCGCTGCTGGAATCACGGCTGATGCGCGCGCCGATCGACGCCAGCCTGCGGCTGGTGTTCACCCGGCTGTTGCGCGCCGTAGTGTTGCTCGTGGCCGTGCTCGCCGCGCTGCAGATGGTCGGGATCGATTTGACCGTGCTCAGCGTGTTCGGCGGCGCGCTGGGCGTCGGCCTTGGATTGGGGTTGCAAAAAATCGCGGCGAACTACGTCTCCGGCTTCGTCATTCTGCTCGAACGCAGTCTGCGCGTGGGCGACAACGTGCGGGTCGAGGCGTTTCAGGGACAGATCATCGACATCAAAACCCGCTATACCCTGGTGCGCAGCCCAGGCGGCATCGATTCGATCGTGCCCAACGACATGCTCATCGGCAACCGCATCGAAAACCTGTCGTACAGCGACTCCAGCGTCTGGCTGTCGACCACCGTCGGTGTGGCCTACGACAGCGACGTCGATCGAGTGCTCAGCGTCGTGCGCGACGCCACGTTGACCGTGCCGCGGGTGCTGCGCAACCCCGCGCCGAACGCCGTGCTCGACTCCTTCGGCGACAGCGCATTGAACATCACCGTGGGCTTTTGGATCGGCGACCCGGAAAACGGCACGCTGGGGGTGCGCGGCCAAGTGAATTTGGCGATCTGGCGCGCGCTCAAGGCGCACGGCATCGAAATCCCTTTCCCGCAGCGGGTGCTGCAATGGGCGCCGGGGCAGGGCGGCACCGGTCTGTCGCCGCCGGCTGGCAGCGCGGCTGCAGCCGACGCTGGTTGAAGCACGCTTTGCTGCTGCGCGTCGGCGCGGCGCCCCGCCGGGCGTGCACGGTTGGCAGGCCGTCACAGGCGTGCGGGGCTTGCCTGGAACGTACCGGACTCGCTACACTTCAAAAAACGAACGATCGTTCTATTTCCATGCGCCGGGTGCCTCGATCCCGGCTGCCTATACTGAGACATCATTCCACCAAGCCAACTGGAGCAAGTGCATGAAAGTGCTGGTCGCGGTCAAGCGCGTGGTCGATTACAACGTCAAAATCCGGGTCAAGTCCGACGGCAGCGGCATCGACACCGTGGGGGTGAAGATGAGCATGAACCCGTTCGATGAAATCGCCGTCGAGGAAGCCGTGCGCCTGAAGGAGGCGGGCGCAGTCAGCGAAATCCTCGCCGTCAGCTGCGGTGTGGCGGCGTGCGGCGAAACGCTGCGCACCGCGATGGCCATCGGCGCCGACCGCGGCGTGCTGGTCGAAACCGACGCCGAGCTGCAGCCGCTGGCGGTGGCCAAGCTGCTGGCCGCCGTGGCGAAAAAAGAAGGGGTACGGCTCGTCATCCTCGGCAAACAGGCGATCGACGACGACAGCAACCAGACCGGGCAGATGCTCGCTGCGCTGCTGGGTTGGTCGCAGGCGACGTTCGCCTCCAAGGTCGTGCTCGAGACGGACACGGCGCGGGTCACGCGCGAGGTCGATGGCGGGCTGGAAACCATCGCCGTCAAGCTGCCCGCGGTGATCACCACCGACCTGCGACTGAACGAGCCGCGCTACGTCACCCTGCCCAACATCATGAAGGCGAAAAAAAAGCCGCTGGACACGCTCAAGCCCGAAGACCTCGGCGTGGACGTGGCGCCGCGGCTGAAAACGCTCAAAGTCGTCGAGCCGCCCAAGCGCGCGAGCGGGGTCAAAGTGCCCGATGTGGCGACTTTGATTTCGCGCCTGAAAACCGAAGCCAAAGTCATCTGACCCGCCTTCCTGCCTGGAAACATCTGCCATGACCGCACTCGTCATCGCTGAACACGACAACCACAGTCTCAAACCGTCCACCCTCAACACCATTGCCGCCGCTTTGCAGTGCGATTCGCAAGTGCACGTGCTGGTCGCGGGCAGCGACTGCGCCGCCGCGGCGCAGGCCGCAGCGCAGGCCGCAGGTGTGGCCAAAGTGCTGCGCGCCGACGCCCCGCAACTGGCCGCCGGGTTGGCCGAAACCGCAGCGGCCCAAGTGGTGTCGCTGGCTTCGGGCTACGGCCACATCCTCGCTCCGGCGACGGCATTCGGCAAAAACCTGGCGCCGCGCATCGCCGCGCTGCTCGACGTGGCGCAAATTTCCGACATCATCCACGTTCACGCCCCTGACACCTTCGACCGCCCGATCTATGCCGGCAACGCCATCGCCACGGTGCAGAGCAGCGACGCGGTCAAGGTCATCACCGTGCGCACCACCGGCTTCGATGCGGTGGCCGCCAGCGGCGGCAGCGCAACGGTCGAGGCGGTCGCCGCCGTGCCGGATGCGGGTTTGTCCACCCTGGTCGGCCGCGAGGCGACCAAGAACGAACGCCCCGAGCTGACCTCGGCCAGAATCGTCGTCTCCGGCGGCCGCGGGCTGGGCAGCAAGGAAAACTTCGAGGCGGTGATGATCCCGCTGGCCGACAAGCTCGGCGCCGCGCTGGGCGCCAGCCGCGCCGCGGTCGACGCCGGCTACGCGCCCAACGACTGGCAGGTCGGGCAGACCGGCAAGATCGTCGCGCCGCAGTTGTATGTCGCCGTGGGCATTTCCGGCGCGATTCAACACCTGGCCGGGATGAAGGACAGCAAGGTGATCGTCGCGATCAACAAGGACGAGGAAGCGCCGATTTTCGGCGTCGCCGACTATGGACTCGTCGCCGACTTGTTCACCGCGGTGCCGGAAATGGTCAAGCAGCTCTGAAGCTGGGTAGCGGCGCCCGTTCACAACCCCAGAGGCTGACCCACAGCCCGATACCCGACGCCCCTAGACGGAGACTCGCATGCCCTACACCGCCCCGATCCGCGATCTGCTGTTCGACCTCGAACACTTGGCCGGTTTGTCCTCGATCGCGCAACTGCCCGGATATGAAGACGCCACTCTCGACACCGCCCGCGCGGTGCTCGACGAATGCGCCAAATTCAACCAGGATGTCATCGCGCCCTTGAACCGCACTGGCGACGTGCAGCCGGCGACCTGGGCCGACGGCCGGGTTGCGACCACGCCGGGGTTCAAGCCGGCGTTCCGCCAGTTCGTCGAAGCGGGCTGGCAGGGCCTGCAGCACCCGGCGCAGTTCGGCGGTCAGGGGCTGCCCAAGAGCATCGGCGCGGCGTGCACCGAAATGCTCAACAGCGCCAACCTGAGCTTTGCGCTGTGCCCGCTGCTGTCCGACGGCGCGATCGAGGCGCTGCTGACCGCCGGCAGCGACGCGCAAAAACAGCGCTACATCCCGCGGCTGATCTCGGGGCAGTGGACCGGCACGATGAACCTGACCGAGCCGCAGGCCGGGTCGGACCTGGCGCTGGTGCGCAGCCGCGCTGAGCCGCAGGGCGACGGCACTTATCGCATCTTCGGCCAGAAGATTTTCATCACCTACGGCGAGCACGACATGGCCGAGAACATCGTCCATCTGGTGCTCGCCCGCCTGCCCGACGCGCCGCCCGGCGTCAAAGGCATTTCGCTGTTCATCGTGCCCAAGGTGCTCGAG